>OLXI01001631.1_pt1 | contig 10539 bp, 10 predicted proteins | sample 1674181 | NCBI WGS metagenome assembly OLXI01 (sample SAMEA103958148, study PRJEB25191) | human gut metagenome | reverse complement strand
AGACGCCGCCCTCTCACGGCGGAAACACGGGTTCGATTCCCGTACGGACTGCTAAGTATTTAAAGCCGGTACATTCATGGAAGCATGATGTACCGGCTTTTTCGTTGTATATATTCATATGAGATATTATACGAGTATGGTATAACATGAAAATTTCTCAATAAGGAAATCTGCCCTTGCAATATACCCCACCGGGGTATATAATACTCTTGAAGACGGATACCCATAAGGGGTATGGTTAGACGCGTGAAACAAATGCATAATGCGGAACAAAGAACAAATGGAGGTACCCATGACAGAAAAAGAAACCAAATGCTGTTGCTGCAACCGCAAAAAAGAGCGGTCAGAGCAGGAATATAAGGATCTCATCAACAGACTTAGCCGTATAGAGGGACAGATCCGTGGAATCAAGCGTATGCTGGATGAGGATTGCTACTGCCCTGACATCATCACACAGGTGGCGGCCGCAAATGCCGCGCTCAACAGCTTCAATAAAGTCCTTTTGGCCAATCATATAAAGACGTGTGTGGCAGATGACATAAGAGCCGGCAAGGATGAGACAATAGATGAGCTTTTGAACACACTGCAGAAGCTTATGAAGTAGTATTATAAGAAGGCGGGTATAAAAATGAGTACAATAATCACAATATTAATAATAGCAATAATTGCCGTTCTGGTGATTGTGGGCTTAAAGGAGACTATTAAGCATTCAAAGGGCGAGGGCGCCTGCTGTGGCGGTGGAGCCATGAAGGAGGACGAGGAAGCCACAGTACAGCTTACAGGCGAGATAGTCACGAGAGCAGATGTGCACATAGACGGAATGCACTGCATGAACTGCAAGAACTCAGTCACACGCTCGCTTCAGAAGATGAGCGGCGTATCGGCAGCTGTGGATTTAAAGCATGGCGTGGCACATGTTGAGGCAACCAGAGAGCTAAGCGATGAGGAAATCACATTTGCCATCGAAAGACTGGATTTCAAGGTGACAGGAATTGAGAGATTTTAGAAAAGGCTTCTGAATAGTTAGATTCGAATATTAGAAAGAAGGAAATACAGACAGTATGAAGCAATATACAGTTACAGGAATGAGCTGTGCGGCATGCTCTGCCAGAGTGGAAAAGGCGGTCTCTAAGGTTGATGGTGTGACGAGCTGCTCTGTCAGCCTTTTGACCAACTCGATGGGAGTCGAGGGAAGCGCGACAGATGCGCAGATAGTGGAGGCAGTAGAGCAGGCGGGCTATGGAGCGAGTCCCAAAGGCACAGCAACAGAATCAGATAATGACAAAGCAAATAACAGCTTAGAGCAGCTAAAGGCAGCGCAGGATGCGCTTGTAGACAGGGAGACACCGAAGCTTGTAAACAGGCTTATAGCATCGCTCATATTCTTAGGTGTTCTCATGTATTTTTCTATGGGACATATGATGTGGGGCTGGCCGTTGCCTGAGTTTTTCAATGGAAACCATGTGGCTATGGGGCTTTTGCAGCTTCTGCTTACAGTGGCGGTAATGGTCATAAACCAGAAGTTTTTTATCAGTGGTTTTAAGGGCTTGATTCACGGCGCTCCCAACATGGATACGCTTGTTGCGCTTGGCTCTGCGGCATCGTTTGGATACAGCGTGTATGCACTTTTTGCCATGACAGCTGCGCAGGTGAATGGCGATATGGATGCGGTCATGTCATATATGCATGAGTTTTATTTTGAATCCGCAGCCATGATTTTGGCACTGATTACTGTCGGAAAAATGCTTGAAGCGCACTCAAAGGGCAAAACAACAGACGCTTTAAAAAGCCTGATGCAGCTTGCCCCAAAGACAGCAACCGTTGTAAGGAATGGCGTGGAGCAGGAAATTTCTGTGGATGCAGTGAAAAAGGGCGATATTTTCGTGGTCAGACCGGGGGAAAATATCCCTGTGGACGGTGAAATAATAGATGGAACAACAGCTGTCAACGAATCGGCACTCACAGGAGAGAGCATTCCTGTGGATAAGCAGCCGAAAGATGCAGTAAGCGCTGCCACAGTGAACCAGTCAGGCTTTATAAAATGCCGTGCAACCAGAGTAGGCGAAGACACCACACTCTCACAGATTATACAGATGGTTTCTGATGCCGCAGCGACAAAGGCACCTATTGCAAAAATCGCTGACAGGGTATCGGGAGTATTTGTGCCGGCGGTTATTACAATTGCAATCATTACAATAATAGCATGGCTTATAGCCGGTGAGACCGTGGGCTTTGCGCTTGCCAGAGGCATTTCGGTGCTCGTGATAAGCTGTCCGTGTGCACTTGGACTGGCAACTCCTGTTGCGATAATGGTAGGAAATGGCAAGGGCGCAAAGAGCGGTATACTCTTCAAGACAGCGGCAAGCCTTGAGGCAACAGGCCGCACACAGATTGTGGCTCTTGATAAGACAGGCACCATAACAAGCGGTGAGCCGAAGGTGACGGATATCGTGCCGGATGAGACATTTTTTGAGGAAATCGGCAAGCATGCCGGTGAGTGTCAGCGTAAGGCAGACGATTTAAACCCGTACTCATCAACAGATAAAGCACTGTGGTCAAGGAAGCTTCTTGCAATAGCCGCATCAGTCGAGGCCAAGAGTGAGCATCCGCTTGCAAAAGCCATTATGGAGCGCGCTAAAACGGATGAAATCTCTGTTGCAGAGGTGACGGATTTTAGCGCTGTTGTAGGAAATGGTCTGACTGCAATACTTGCAGGCAAAATGATAAAAGCAGGAAATCTTGCTTTTGTCAGCAAATTTGTAAAAGTGTCAGATGATATGCGTGCGAAAGCTGTCGAATTTTCAAAGGAAGGAAAAACTCCTCTGTTCTTTGCCGCAGATGACAGGCTTTGCGGTATCATAGCCGTTGCAGATACAATAAAGGAGGACAGTCTGGAAGCTGTCAGACAGCTTAAAAATATGGGTATCAGAGTTGTTATGCTCACCGGTGACAACGAGCAGACGGCCAATGCCATTGGAAAGCAGGCGGGAGTGGACGAAGTCATCGCAGGTGTGCTTCCGGATGGTAAGGAGGCTGTCATAAGGAAGCTAAAAAAACAGGGCAGGGTAGCCATGGTTGGTGACGGAATCAATGATGCACCGGCGCTCACACGTGCGGATATGGGAATTGCAATCGGCGCGGGAAGTGATGTGGCAATAGATGCAGCGGATGTTGTCCTGATGAAGAGCCGCCTGATAGATGTACCGGCAGCAGTGCGGTTAAGCCGTGCTACATTGACAAATATACACGAAAATCTGTTCTGGGCATTTTTCTATAATGTAATAGGTATTCCACTTGCGGCCGGTTTGTGGTATCCTTTATTAGGATGGAAGCTCAATCCGATGTTTGGAGCGGCGGCGATGAGCCTGTCGAGCTTCTGCGTTGTTACCAATGCCCTGCGGCTGAATCTGTGCAGGGTGTATGATCCTAAGCATGACAGAAAAGCAACACCAGATAGAAAAAACAAAACAAATAAACCAAATGAAAGTGAGGAAAAATCAATGACAAAGACAATGAATATCGAAGGAATGATGTGCGGCCACTGCGAGGCAAGAGTAAAGAAGGCACTCGAGGCGCTTGATGCAGTTAGTGAGGCAGTAGTAAGCCATGAGAGCGGAACTGCAGTAGTGACATTAAGCTCTGACATTTCCGATGAGAAATTAAAGGAGACTGTAGAGGCTGAGGACTACAAGGTTACATCAATTCAGTAATCAGTCAGACAGTATAACAATATGAAGAAATATATAGCATTGGTATTGGCTGCAGTGCTGGTGCTTGGGATTTTTACAGGATGTGGTAACAAGGGCAACAAAGAGACAGAATCACAGACAGATGAGAAAGTCACTGAGTCGGTGAATTCTGCAGAAAATAATACTGAGGACAGTACGCAAAGCAGTACAGAAAATCAGAATGTGGCTGACACAGAGCAGCTCACCACAGAAAACGGACAGGAGAGCTCAGTTCTTGCCTGTCCGTCAGTAAACGGTAAGCTGCATGTGGAGGGCAGCAAGCTCGTTGATCAAAATAACAACGAGGTGCAGCTTCGCGGAGTCAGCACACACGGTCTTGCGTGGTATCCACAGTATGTGACCAATGATTGCTTTGCCACGCTGAAAAGCTTTGGCGCAAACGTAGTGAGGCTCGCCATGTACACCTACGAAAGCGGTGGCTACTGCACAGACGGTGACAGGCAGCAGCTTGAGACACTTGTGCAAAACGGCGTGCAGTACGCACTAAACAACGACATGTATGTCATCATAGACTGGCATGTGCTAAACGATGGCAATCCAAACCGCTACAGTGATGTGGCAAAGACTTTTTTTGCCAAAATGGCACAGCAGTATGCCTCATACAACAACGTGATTTACGAGATTTGTAATGAGCCGTGCAACGGTGCGACCTGGGGAGATGTGAAGTTTTACGCCAGCGAGGTCATTCCGTCAATCAGAAGCTACGACAAGGATGCAGTCATACTGATAGGCACACCTAACTGGAGCCAGGATGTGGATGAGGCAGTCAAGGACCCTGTCACAGGCTATGATAATATCATGTATACACTGCATTTCTATGCCGCAACCCACAAGGAGGACTTGCAAAACAAGCTAAAATCGGCGGCAGACGCCGGACTGCCGATATTTGTATCAGAGTTTGGCATCTGCAGCGCCGACGGAAACGGTCAGGTGGACATAGATTCCGCAAACAGCTGGATCAGCCTGCTCGACAGCTACGGCATCAGTTATGTGTGCTGGAATCTGTCCAATAAGGACGAAAAATCAGCGCTTCTAACACCTGCCTGCGATAAGACAAGCGGCTTTACCTATGAGGATCTAAGTGATGAGGGCAAGTGGCTGTACGGTGTGCTCACAAGTCATGTGACACCGGAAACACCTGGAACATGAAAATATCCGGAGGTAATATGCACTCAGCCGGCATGCACATGAGGCAGATGCAGATACTTCTCTCTGGTGGCAAGTCCGCCGCGGATATGGCGCTCGGACTTGTTGATATCGAGAATGTGACGCGCTTTTGCGGCAAGCTCCGGGTCAATGCGAAGCAACCTGTCAGCATCCGTGATATCCTTGTGCACAGTGGATTTACTGATGCCAAACTGCTTTGCAGCCTGACGCACCGTGGCATTGTTTTCAACTATGTAGTTGGCGATTTCCACCGCCCTTGTCTCAATATATGATTTCAAAAAATACTCCTGCATATTCTGTTGTTACAGTTTATGCGGGAGTATTTTTAATATTACACACAGGTTGTAATTCTATTTACGTTTTTCGTAATAAAATAAGAAAACCGTTTCTTAACTGCAGGAAAGCTGGATCTTGAGTGAATTAAGCATATGCGGATGCGATGAGCTCAATACATTTATCGTATCCAAGCACAGAGCTGTTTAGCACTAGGTCATAATTTTTTCTGTTGCCCCACTCCTTGTCGGTAAAGTAGCGGTAATTTACAGAGCGCTTCTTATCGACATCCTTTAGCAGCTTTTTGACCTCGTCATCGCTTTTTTGGTAGAGTTTTTTTATTCTTGCAGCCTTCTCAGGCTTATTTCCCTCTATAAAAACATTCAGCACATCATCCCTGTCAGAAAGAATGTAGTCTGCGCAACGTCCCACAATAACGCATGGCTCTTTTTGCGCAATATCCTTGATGAGCTTCTGCTGGATATTGAAAATCTGGTCGGAAAGAGAAACTCCTGTGATGTCGCGCCCCACAAATGCATATGAAAAAATGCTTCCGGCAGGTGCATATTCGCCCTGGTTTGCAACAATCTGCTCGGAGATACCGAGCTCCTTTGCCACATGCTCAATTATTTTTTTATCGTAAAACTCAATGCCGCATTTTTGAGCAATCTGCTCGCCGATAAAGCGACCGCCACTGCCAAACTCTCGGCTTATAGTGATTATTTTAAAACTCATGATGAAACCTCCCAGCCTATAAAAGTGTTTATAATTCATTATAACGTAATTGCACATAAAATCAAAACAGAAATTTAACAAAATCGCTTGCAGATAAGCACTCCGTAATCTATAATGACATAAGAAAACATGTTGCTTTTACGTAATCAATGAGATGGCAGCAGATAACATATGTTATGTTTTTGTTATTGTTTACACCACAGTGTGGCAAACAGCAATTACGTGACGTTTCAAAGATTGTAAAACAGCAGCATAGCGAATAAACAATTAGGAGGAAAACATGGATCAGGAAAAGGTCATAGTCATAGACTTTGGTGGTCAGTACAATCAGCTTGTTGCGCGCCGTGTCCGCGAGTGCAACGTGTACTGTGAGATTTACTCATACAAAATAGACATTGAGAAAATCAAAGAAATGAATCCAAAGGGCATCATCCTTACAGGAGGTCCAAACAGCTGTTATGAAGAGGATTCACCATCATACCAGAAAGAGCTGTTTGAGCTGGGAATACCGGTGCTTGGCATCTGCTACGGTGCACAGCTTATGATGCATAAATTAGGCGGAAAGGTAATCACACCTGAGGTTGGAGAGTATGGAAAGACAGAAATCACATATTCTGCAAACGGCGTGATGTTCAAGGATCTGCCATCAGAATCAGTATGCTGGATGAGTCATTTCGACAGAATTGCAGAGGCTGCACCGGGCTTTGAAGTAGTTGCGCACACTGCAGACTGTCCAATAGCCGCAACACAGAATGTTGAGAAGAAATTATATGCAGTACAGTTCCATCCGGAGGTACTTCACACCAAGAACGGAACACAGATGATTTACAATTTCGTCCGTGGCGTATGTGGATGTGCAGGCACATGGAAGATGGATTCATTCGTCAAAAACACAATCGAAGAAATCAGAGAGCAGGTCGGTGACGGCAAAGTGCTCCTTGCACTTTCGGGTGGAGTAGACTCATCAGTACTCGCAGCACTCCTTGCCAAGGCAATCGGCAAGCAGCTCACCTGCGTATTCGTAGACCACGGACTTCTCCGCAAGAACGAGGGCGATGAGGTAGAGGGCGTATTCGGCAAAGGCGGTTCGTTCGACATCAACTTTGTCCGCGTCAACGCACAGGAGCGCTACTACAGCAAGCTTGCAGGCGTCACAGAGCCTGAGCGCAAGCGTAAAATCATCGGTGAGGAATTCATCCGTGTATTCGAGGAAGAAGCTAAGAAAATCGGAAAGGTTGACTTCCTTGCGCAGGGAACCATCTATCCGGACGTAGTGGAGAGTGGACTCGGCGGAGAATCTGCAGTCATCAAATCACACCACAACGTAGGAGGTCTCCCGGAGCATGTCGATTTCAAGGATATCGTGGAGCCACTCAGAAACCTCTTCAAGGACGAGGTACGCAAGGTCGGACTGGAGCTTGGATTACCTGACTATCTCGTATTCCGTCAGCCATTCCCAGGCCCGGGTCTTGGAATCCGTATCATCGGCGAAGTCACAGCCGAAAAGGTACGCATTGTCCAGGATGCAGACTGGATTTACAGAAGCGAAGTGGAAAAGGCAGCAAAAGAGTACAAAGAGGCCAACGGCGAGGAACCATCATGGATGCCAAACCAGTACTTTGCAGCCCTCACCAACATGCGTTCAGTAGGTGTCATGGGTGATGAGAGAACATATGATTATGCCGTTGCAGTCCGTGCAGTCCGCACTGTGGACTTCATGACAGCCGAAGCAGCCGAGATACCGTTTGAGGTACTTCAGACAGTGATGAGCAGAATTATAAATGAGGTAAAGGGAGTCAATAGAGTATTCTATGATTTGACCAGTAAGCCACCGGGAACTATTGAGTTTGAATAATTTTTTTAAAAAATAAAATATACAAGGATTTATTTTTCAATAGGAAATGAAGAAGGCTCCAGGAGATTTTAAGAGATCTTCTGGGGCCGTTTATTTATGTGTGGTATACTGGAATATATCTATATGAAAATTTGATTCAAAGCCTTATCCAAGTAAGATATGGAAAATCAGATGCTAAACATATATTGCAGAAGGAGAACATTGTAATGATAGATATATATACGGAGAGGAAAGATTCAAAAGACTGGATTTTTTACAATGACTTGTACTTCAACTTGAATACAGGCAATGAAGATATGTCACAAAAAGAAATTGATTTGATTCAACAAGTGGATGAAGCGAAGCTAACACCAGACAAGCATATAGAAACAAAATATGGCTTAGGTACAATCCGAAATTTATCATCAGGCTGCAAGACATTGCTTAATATTGTGAAGCATCCCGATAAAGTGGTAAATGTTGAGGAATGTGGTCCGAATGTTCTTAGAATCATTTTTACTATGGATAATATTAAGATTTATATGTCAAGACCAACGCTTTTTGATATTCCGGTTGATGCCAAAATCAGATTTAATGATTCTGATATAGTTACCGGTGGCAGAGGATATAATGCTTGGTGGAGTAAGGAGTATCAAAGGAGAGAAGCAGATGATTTATAAGAATATAACATTTAAAGCAGCTCCATTTTCATATGATTTGACATTTGATGACAGGATTACTCTTGTTGGTGGAGATAGCGGTACAGGTAAAACAGTACTTTATGAAATGCTGGAAGATATAAGATTGACAGACGAATACAAGGCTATCAAGCTGTTTAATTATAAATCAGATGATTTTTTAGAAGCAATCAAACAGTGTAGAGATAGTTTTATTGTGATAGATAATGCAGATTGTTTGATTAATGATGATGTTAGGAGATTCATTAATTTTGAATTGTCTAATCAGTATATGCTTTTTCTACGAAATTGTGACGGACTCAATGTATCTGATAAGAGCTTTAAGGTGCTGAAGTTTGATAATAACAGGATAACGCTGGAAGAGGAGTTGTGATATGAGATATTTATGGACGGAAGATACCGGTGCAGGGCTTCACTTCTGGAAATTAGTTAATCAGCTTTTCTTTGACAATGAGTTTACCGTTGAGAGTAAAGGGAGCAATCAGGGATTATTAGATGCAGTATTGGACTTGAATATTAAAGGGGATGATAAATACTATATTGCATTTGATTATGTGGTTGATAATCAGGATATTCGTAACAAATATCGTATGTTAAAATCAATAACAGATAAGTCAGAAGGAAAAATTGTGATTCTGGATATGATTTGTTTTGAATACCTGATTCTTGCATTTGACAAGCTGGTAGAATGGACAGGCACCGGAAAGACAGATAAAATCAAGATTCGTGAAGAAGTATTGACGGCAGTTGAGAATCACAGAATCGATTTATCAAAGATTGATGATGAAAAAACATTACAGTATATAGCAGGTTTTAAGAGATATTCTACAGAACATGTGATGAAGTCATTGGTTGGTGAATTTACACAAAACGAGAAGTGGTCCGTTAAGGGGGTACTTATGGGCGAGTGTTGGTATAAGGATTGCTGTGTGTCGGAACATCCGGATAATCTGAGGTGTGGTAAGCCAGAGGTTGAAGATGGGGATAAGAAGATGAGGATGTTGATACAGTCGGAAACAGTTAGAGATTTAATAGAGGTAATACACTAATAAGGGATATGTAAGTGCTCAATTAGGTAATAAATAATGAGAATAACAATATTGCATTATTAGGATCATGCAAGAGTAGGAGGATTTGAAATGTCAAAATTAAACATAGATCAACAAACAATAAAAGAATTGTTTTCAAATAAAAGAGCGGATTTTTTAATCCCAGATTATCAAAGACCCTATGCATGGGAGGAACCGGAATGTCAAACATTGTGGGATGATATATTTGTATTTGCATTCCCGGAAAATGACTATACGAAATTTGATAGTGATAACGATGAGTATTTTTTAGGACCGATTGTAACTTTTAAGAATGATAATGGAAAACTGGAAATTATTGATGGACAGCAGAGGCTGACAACATTGATGTTATTACTTAGAGCGTTCTATTCTAAATTTGGAAATATGAAGGATCCATATGCTATAAAAACGAGTGAAGATATTTCAACTTGTATTTGGAAGACAAATGAATTTGGACAACCAGATAAGAATAGGCTAAAAATTGATTCAGAGGTATCAACTGATGATGACAAGGAAGAATTTTTGACTATTTTGAAAACAGGAATTGTGGATGGCTCACAAAAGAGCAAATATGCTCGTACATATAGATTCTTTCAAGAGAAGATTAATGAGTTTTTGCAGGAATATCCAGCATATTTTGCCTATCTTCCAACGAGAATATTAAATAACTGCATTCTATTACCAATTGAAGCAGAATCACAGGACACAGCACTTCGTATATTTTCAACATTGAATGATAGAGGAAAACCACTATCTGATACAGATATTTTCAAGGCACAGTTTTACAAACATTATAGCAGTCTTGGTAAAAAGGATGAGTTTATCAGACGGTGGAAAGATTTAGAGGCAGTCTGTGACGACATTTTTGCTGCACCTTCAGGGTCACCCATGGATGAGCTTTTTACGAGATATATGTATTTTGAAAGAGCTAAACAAGGAATTAAATCTTCTACGACAGAGGCTCTAAGAAAATTTTATGAAAAAGATGATTATGCAATATTAAAAAAAGAACA
>OLXI01001628.1_pt1 | contig 10548 bp, 9 predicted proteins | sample 1674181 | NCBI WGS metagenome assembly OLXI01 (sample SAMEA103958148, study PRJEB25191) | human gut metagenome | reverse complement strand
AGTTCATCAGGGCGGGATTGGGCTGGCTGGTGACGATGGTCAGAGTCTGGCCCTCCGCCTGCATATCGGCGATCTTGGTATCGCCGGGGGCCCGGTCGTGATTTTCCAGCAGGTGCTCCAGGCACTGCTTCACCGCCGCCGCATCCATCTTCCGGCCGCTGGAGAAGGTGACATCGTCCTGCAGAACGATGGTCCAGGTCCGGTCGCCGTCGTTGCTCCAGGACTTGGCCAGCCACGGCTCCAGCTCCATGGAGTCCGTATACCGCACCAGGGTCTCGCCGATGCCGTAGCGGATGCAGGCCCAGCCGTTATAGGTCCGATGGGGATCCACGGTCTCCTCCCAGTTTTCGGAGTTGAAGGTGGTGTCGCCGATGACCATGGCCTTCTCCCCGGTCTCCGGCGCGGTATTCCCGCAGCCGGCCAGAAGCGTCAGCATCAGGCTCAGGGCCGTCAGCAGCAGAAGCGCTCTTTTTCCTTTCATCTCTCTTGTTTCCTTTCTGTTTTTCTATATCACAGCACACTGTCGATCAGGTGCCGGGTATACGCGTGCTGCGGGCGGCAGATCACCTCGTCCGGCGTCCCCTGCTCCACGATTTCGCCCCGGTGCATCACCAGCACCCGGTGGCAGAACTGCTGCACCAGGGAGATGTCGTGGCAGATAAACAGGATGGCCAGGTCTCCCTCCAAGCCGCGCAGCAGGTCCAGGATCTCCTTCTGAACGGTGACGTCCAGGGCCGAGGTGGCCTCGTCGCAGATCAGCACCTTCGGCCCCATGGCCAGGGCCCGGGCGATGGCCGCCCGCTGGCACTGCCCGCCGCTGACCTCATGGGGATAGCGCCGGGCAAGCTCCCCCGGCAGGCCGCAGCGCTCCATAAGGCGCACCGCCTCCTGCCGGGCCTCCCGGCGGGACAGGCCGCGCAGGCTTTCCCCCACCCCGTCCCCTAAGGTGCGGCGAGGGTCGAAGGACTCCGCCGGGGTCTGGAACACCATCTGTATCTTCCGGTACACCCGGCGCAGGTCCCGGCCGGTGACGGAGGTGATGTCCTCCCCGTCCAGGAGGATGCGCCCTCCGTCGGCGTCCAGCAGCCGGGTGACGAGGTTGGCCACGGTGGTTTTCCCGCTGCCGCTTTCGCCGATGATCCCCAGGCGCTCCCCGGGCCGCAGGTCGAAGCTGACGCCGTTTACGGCCGTCTGCTTCCCCTGCCCCGGGCGGGAGAAGGTTTTGGTCAGCTCCCGAACAGACAGGATCGGTTCCATTTCACGCCCTCCTCAGTTTCGGCACGGCCTCCAGCAGCCGCCGGGTATAGTCCGCCCGGGGCTGCCGCAGCACCTGCCGGGTCTCTCCGGCCTCCACGATCTCACCGCGGTGCATCACCAGCACCCGGTCCGCCATGGCGGCCACCAGCCCCAGATTGTGGGACACCAGCACCACGGCCGTTCCGAAGCTCTCCCGCACCAGCAGCAGCTCCTCCAGGACCTGCTTCTGGGCGGACACGTCCAGGGCGGCGGTAGGCTCATCCGCCAGCAGCACCCGGGGCCGCAGCAGCATAGCCGCCGCAATGCCCACCCGCTGCTGCATCCCGCCGGACAGCTCAAAGGGATAGCTATTCAGGATACGGGGGCCGTCCTCCAGGCCCAGCCGGTCCAGCAGCGCCCCGGCCTGCTGCCGGAAGGCCCTCTTATCCATCGGGCCGTGGGCCCGCATCATTTCGTATAGCTGATCTCCCACCCTGCGGACCGGGCAGAAGGCGCTGCCCGCGCTCTGGAAGATCATGCCCAGCTCCGGGCCGTTCAGCCGCCGCCGGGCCCGGTGGGACAGGTCCGGAAGATTCTCCCCCCGATAGAGGATCTTTCCCCCGGTCACCAGGCCCCCGGGGCCCAGCAGGCCCATGGCGGCCCGGAGCAGGGTGGATTTGCCGCAGCCGCTCTCCCCTACCACGCCCAGGATTTCCCCGGCATGGAGGGTAAAGCTCACGCCGCGCACCGCCCGGACGCCGCCGTAGCACACGTCCGTCTGCCGGTATTCCAAAAGCGCCTCCATGGCCTCACCTCCCCCGGTTTTTAGGGTCCGCGTAGTCCCGGACGGCGTCCCCCAGCAGATTGAAGATCATCACCGACATGAAAATGGCGATTCCCGGGGAAAAGGTGATCCACGGCGAGGTGGTCATCAGGCTGCGGGCATCGCTCATCATGCTGCCCCACTCGGCGATGGGAGGCTTGGCCCCCAGGCCCAGAAAGCTCAGAGCCGCCAGCTCCATCATCATGGTGCCGATATCCAGCACGGCCGTCACCAGAATGGGGCCCAGGATATTGGGCAGCATATGCCGCAGCAGAAGCCCCGCCGTGCCGCTGCCGGAGAGCCGCGCCGCCTGCATCCAGGGGGCCTCCCTCCGGGCCAGGGTCTGGCTGCGGGCCAGCCGGGCATATTTGGGCCAGGACACGGCGGCCAGCGCCAGAATGGCGTTGTGCAGCCCGCCCCCCAGGGCCCCGGCCACCGCCAGGGCGAACACCAGCCCAGGAAAGGCCAGGAATATATCGGATACGCGCATGAGCACCGCATCCGCCCATCCGCCGAAAAAGCCGCCGCAAAGGCCCACGGCGGTGCCGAGCACGGTGACCGCCGCCACCAGCAGCAGCGTGGAGAAAATGCTGGTGCGGCTCCCCACAATGACCCGGGACAGCATATCCCGGCCATAACGGTCCGTCCCCAGCAGATGCTCCGCCGAGGGAGGGGCCTTGGCCTGGCTCAGGTCCTGCAAATAGGGGTCATAGGGGGTCAGATACGCGGAAAACGCCGAAAACAGAATCAGCAGCAGGGCCAGGATCCCGAAAATCACCAGCCGGGTTCTGACGCCGCGCCGGATGGATGGCTGTCTCATTCCCGGCTCACCCCCAGTCGGATCCGCGGGTCCAGCGCGTGGTATAAAAGGTCCGTGACCAGGTTCACCGCCACATAGATCACGGCCATCCACACCACATAGGCCTGGATCATGGGATAATCCCGCATGGTGATGGCGTCCACCGCCAGCTTGCCCACGCCGTCCCACTGGAAAATGCTCTCGATGATGGCCGTGCCCCCCAGCAGACTCCCTACGGACAGGGCCAGCAGGGTGAGGATGGTCAGCATGGCGCACCGGAGCACACTTCCGCGCAGAATGACTCCATCCCGGACGCCCCGGGCCCGGGCGCCGGTGACGTAGTCCCGGTTCAGCTCCTCCAGCACGGCGGCCCGGACCTGGCGCATATACTTGGCGGACATGGCGATGGCCAGCGTCAGAGTGGGCAGAACGGCGCTGCGCAGGGAGGTCCCCTCCGACAGCACCGGCAGCAGCCTCCACCGGATGGAAAACACCTGCATCAGCAGCAGGGCCACGAAGAAATTGGGCAGGGCGTTGCCGATGAAGCTACAGAATCGCAGGAAATAGTCCGTGAACCGGTCATGGCGCACGGCGGCCAGGATGCCCAGCGGCACCGACAGCAGCACCGTGGCCGCCACGGACAGGGCCGTCAGCAGCAGGGTGGCCGGCAGCTTGGACACGAAGGTGCCGAACACGTCCCGGCCGGACACATAGCTTGTGCCCATGTCGCCGGTCAGCAGCCCCCCCAGCCAGGAGAAATACTGGCTCAGAAACGGCCGGTCCAGTCCCAGCTCCGCCCGCTTGGCGTCGATGATCTCCTGGGACACCGCCCCCTTGTCGCCGTACAGCTCGGTGATGGCATCGCTTCCGGCCAGGCGCATCATGGCGAAGGACAGAAACGTGACGCCCAGCAGCACCGGGATCAGCTGCAGCAGCCGCTTGAGAATGTATCGCCTCATGCCGCCACCTTACTGCGGCAGGGGACACTTCCGGGCCTCCACCAGGAACATGGGGGTGGAAGCGTTGTTGATCCGCTCCTCCCTGGTCCAGACCTGCCGCCAGATCTCGGTGTCCGCCGCTGCCTGCAGCCCCAGGCCCCGCAGGACCCCCAGGTCCCAGCCCGGCCGCATACGGGCCGACAGCGGTGCCTGCCGGGCGATGGCCTCCATGGCGGACACATCCGTTCCCGCCGTCTCGTCCCGGACGTCGGAGGCCCACAGGTTCTCCCGGTCCCGGGCATGGGCCTGCTCCGCCCCCCGGTCCCACAGATAGCGGTACCAGTTGGCGTCGAAGTTCAGCAGCACCCCGCCGGGCTTCAGCACCCGGGACCACTGGCCATAGGCCCGCTCCGGGTCCCGGAGGTTCCAGGTCACGTTCCGGGTGACCACCACGTCGAAGGAGTCCGCCGGAAAGGTCAGCTCCTCGGCGTTCATCTGCCGGAAGCGGATGCACCCGGCCAAAGCCCCGGCGTTGCGCCGGGCCTCCTCCAGCATGGAGGCCGTGTAGTCCACCGCCGTCACCTGATAGCCCAGCTCCGCCAGAATGATGGCAAAAAAGCCCGGCCCGGTGCCCACGTCCAGCACCCGGATCTCATCCGGGCGCTTCCCTGGGTGGTTTCCGGCGATTTTCCCGGCGATCACGCCCCGCCACACGGCCTTCTGATCGGTGGCCAGCTCCTCCCGGTTGACGGCGGAGTAGCCGGAGGCCCGATGGGTCCAGTAGTGGATATTTTCTTCCTCATAGGTGGCAAATGTACGCATAATGTGCTCCTCTCTTTCCGTCAGGGCTTCCGGGCCGCAATGCCGAACATGGGCGCGTGCTCCAGGTCCAGGGGCCCCAGAATCCGCCGCCCCACCCGGGTGTCCACCCGGCAGTCCGCAAAGCCGATGCCCTCCAGCACCTCCCGGTCCCAGGCCGGGCGGGCCCGGCCCACGTCCATGGTCAGGGTGATCTCGTCGTTTTCCCGCTGCAGCCGGTCGGTCATGCCCACATGGCCATAGGGGCTGTCCGCCGGCACCCGGCGGTTCTGGGTGCTGCGGCTGCGGACGTTGGCGGCGTAGTCCGCGTCGAAGTTCAGCAGCACCCCGCCGGGCTTCAGCACCCGGAACCACTGGCCATAGGCCCGCTCCGGGTCCGGCAGCGTCCAGGTAAGGTTCCGGCTGATAACGGCATCGAAGCATCCGTCCTCATAGTCCAGGGCCTGGGCGTCCATCTCCCGGAACGTGATGTCCAGCCCCCGCTGGGCCGCCAGAGCCCGGGCCTCCTCCAGCATGGCCGGGGTCAGATCCACCCCCTCCACCCGGTATCCGGCCTGGGCCAGCAGCACCGCGAAAAAGCCCGTCCCCGTTCCGACATCCAGAACCTTTAATTTTCCGTTTTCCGGTAGGTGCTTTTCCAATTCCTGGAACCACTTCCGGCCCATCTCGTCCTCCAATTCGTTTCTCCGGACGGTTCCGAAGTCGTGGGACCGCTGGGTCCAGTAGCGCTGCACTCTCTTTTCCAATTCCGAAATCATGGCCATGCTTCCTTTTCTGGTTTCCGTTTGCGGCTATGGTGCGCCGCATTTTTCTATATTGTAACGGCTTCCGTCCCGGTGCGGAAGCCTCCCGGGGGGATAAAATTTCAGGAATTTGAAGCAGCGGGATGGTGGCGGCCGAGGCCGGCGTGCCGGGTGTGCCGATCAGGATGGCGGTGATGGAGCCGCCGTAAATCGCGCCGAAGGAGATGGCCAGCAGCATGGAAATACCGGCCGCGGGGTCCATGCCATAGGTAAAGGGCAGCAGCAGCGTCACGCCTTTTTGAACGGCTCGTTGAGCAGCAGGGCCATCATCACAAACACGACCCAGATGCTGTCCAGCACGAAGCCAAGAATTTTCAGCAGAACAAAATAGACCACGGCGGCGGCAATGCCGATCAGCAGCTTCTTGCTGAACAGCTCCGCCTTTTCACTGCCGCCCTTGCGGAGCTCCTGGATAATCAGAAGGACGCCGCACACTGCCAGGCCCACACAAACGGCCTTGGGGAAAGCGCCGGGGCCGATCTCCGTCTGACCCGGCAGCATCTTGAAGGTATCGGCGTAAAAGAAGAAAAATGCGGCAACCGCTATCAGAACCACGGAGAATACAATATTCAGCTTTTTCATAAGTTCTCCTTTCGAGTGTGGGCGGTACACACCCCTGTGCGTACCGCCCACTTGAGTCGGTTAAGACGATCAGTTCGCAGAATTCAGATAAGCGTTGATGATCTTCTCAAAGTTGCCGGACATGCTGTCCAGAATGTCGTTGGTCTCCTGAGCGTTCAGGGGCATGTAGGTCATGTTGGCAGCCTCGATCTTCTCGCGGCAGGCATCGCTGTTGATGACCTTCTCAAAGCCGTCGCACAGAGCCTTCTTCACGTTGTCGGGGGTATCCTTGTTGACGCACAGGCCGCGCAGGGCCACGATGGTCAGATCCACGCCGACCTCCTGGAAGGTGGGCACGTCGGGATAGGCCTCCAGGCGCTCGGTGTTGGCCACAGCCAGGACCTTCAGCTCGCCGCTGGCGATGTTGGAGGCAGCCTCGGCGGCGGAGCAGGTCACGGCGTCCACATGGCCGCCCAGAACGGCGGTGAGGGCGGAAGCAGCGCCGTCAAAGGGAACGTGGTTGAAGCTGGCGCCGGTTTCCAGCTCGATGCCGATGGCAGCCAGGTGCCAGATGTCGCCCATGCCGGAGTTGGCCAGCTGGACGGTGCCGGGCTTCTCCTTGGCCTCAGCCAGGAAGTCCTGGATGGTGTTCCAGCGGGAGTCAGCGCGGATGATGATGGCGGCAGGCTCGCCGTTGATGACGCAGATGGGATCAAAGGCGTCGCGGGTGGTCTCGGCGGGAGCCAGGCCCAGCAGAGGCAGCGTGATCAGGTCCACGGAGCAGGTGCCCAGGGTGTAGCCGTCAGCGGCGGCGTTCAGAGCCTCGGTCAGGCCCACGGTGCCGGAGCCGCCGGTCTTATTCTCCACATTGATGGTCTGGTCGAAGGTGTCCTTGCCGCACTCGGCCAGGATCCGCAGGGCCAGGTCCATACCGCCGCCTGCGCCGTAGGGGCAGACAATGGTCATGGTTTTGGTGGGGAAGGCGGTGGAATCCGTATTGTTGTTGTTATCGCTGGGCTTGCTGCCGCAGGCCACCAGCGTAAGAATCATCACAGAGGCAAGAACCAGGGACAAAAACTTTTTCACAAAGCTGGATTTCATTGCTTGATCCTCCTAATTATGTATGTGGGGTTGATAGCTTTCCTTCCGGCTGCTGCCGGATCAGTCCATGTCGGCCAGGAGCTTTTCGACCTTCTTCTTGTTGGCCGCATCCAGCTCGCCCAGGGGCTTGCGGGGCAGACCGGCGAAGTCCAGGCCCTGAGCCTGCAGGGTGTACTTGCAGATCTCCTGCCAGTGGGGCACGCCGTCGACCTTGTCGTGGAAGAAGTAGTCGATATAGGGCTGGATGTTGTTCTGGGCCTTGATGGCGCCCTGAATATCACCGGCCTGGGCAGCGTCCAGGATGGCGCGGCACTGCTTGGGCAGAACGGCGGGGAAGCCGGACAGCCAGCCGTCAGCGCCAACCAGCAGACCCTCCAGGGCGCAGTAGTCGTGGCCATAGAACACGTTCAGCTTGTCGCCCAGGTGGAACTTCAGCTCATGGACGCGGTTGGGATCGCCGTGGGCAGCCTTGATGTCCTGGATGGTGCCGTCGTTGACCAGCTCCTCGATCTCGGGAACGGTCATCTCATAGCCGGCGAACCAGGGGTTGTTATAGATCATCATGCGGATATCCAACGCGGCGCGGATGTCGCGGAAGTGCTGCATAACGGCCTTCTTGTGGGGATTGAGGTAGTAGGGCAGGATCACCATCACGCCACCGGCGCCGCAGATCAGGGGCACCTGACCATTCAGGAAGGACGCCACGTGGCCGATGATCTCGCGCTGCTCCTCCATGTTCATGGCGACGTTCTCGCCGGTGCTGCCGCAGATGGAGATGGACTGTGCGCCGTTGTCCAGCAGCCAGGTCAGATACTTCTCCATGCCCTTCTTGTTATAGGTCTGGTCGGCGTTCCAGATGGTCATGGACGCAGGGCAGATACCATAAGGCTTCTTGGCGGTTTCTTTCACTTTCATGATGATTCTTCCTTTCCCATTTTTATCTGTTGAATTTTTATGTAACCTGCTTCGCAGGAAAGGATAACAAAAATTTTTAATTTTTAATTTTTTTGGTCTGAAAAAAGATATCCCTTTCCGATGGCTCAAGGTTATCCCATTGTGCAGTGGAGCGGATAACGGCGCGGCGGTCCGGAGCTTGTTCCGGACCGCCGTCAACTCATGGTTGGGGATATCGTTTCGTTTATGCGTGCATTTTGATCAGGATTTTCTGGCAGGCGCCCTGGATATGCTCCTCAATGATGCTGTGGGCCCGGGAGAAATCCCCCGCCCGCAGGGCATCGAGCACCATCTCATGGTCGCCGGAGGCGCTCTCCTGCTGCACCCGGGTGTGGCTGGCCAGCAGATAGTTGGCCACAATGAACTGGCCCTGGATCCGGTCATAGACCTCGCTGAGACACCGGTTCCCGGCCTGCTCCACCAGCACCCGGTGGAAGTCCAGGTCCGTGCGGCGGGCACTGACCACATCGTCCGTTTCGTTGGAGAGGATGCACTCCCTGGCCAGACGGTCCAGCGTCTGATAGTCCACCGGCAGCGCCTTGCGCTGAATGTCCGTCAGTGCCTGATGCTCCAGCAACAAGCGTATCTCGATGATGTCGCACACTTCCTTCTCGCTGAAGGTCGGCACGGAGAAATGTCCCTTGCTGGAAAACACCACCATGCCCTGGGTATGCATCCGCTTCAGAGCCTGCTGCACCGGCGTCCGGCTGACGCCGTAGCGCTCGGCCAGCTCGTCCAGGTTCAGGGCCTGGCCCGGTAACCAGTTTCCCCGCAGGATCTCCTCCAGAAATGCCTCGTGGATCGTCACGTCCAGGTTCTTCTTCAGCGCCATATAATTCACCATTCATCCTTGTTTTTTGTCTCTCTGCTTTACATGCCTATCATACAGCCTTTTTCTGTAAAAAGCAATACACAAAGCCTATAATTTAATTTTTAATTTTTTATTAGAAATGTAAAAAGGGAGTCAGTGAAAGTCCTTGCAAAATCCCCGCCTCAGTAGATGAGGCGGGGATTTTGGGAAAAATCTTGGGCTTACGGCAGGAGCTTGTCCCACCAATCCGACCAGGAGCCGAAGCGGGTGTCGTCGTCATCGTCGTCATCGCCAGGGATGATGGGGAAGATAGAGGGCTTCTTGTTGTGCACCGGGCACAACTCGCCCTCCTCCTTGCCGGTGAGGGTCTGGAGCAGGTACTCGTCGTCCTGGGCCTTGATGTCCTTGATGATCTCACGGGGCCAATCCAGGGCGGCGATCTCCACCACGCTGCTGGCAGGGCAGTATTCCGTGGCCAGGTGCTTGCCGTCCTTGCAGTAGCGCACCATCTTGTGGACGTTGCAGCTTTGGGTGGGGGCGGTGTCTGCCGCCACGGTGACGGTGGTGACGCGATTGCCCCGCAGATCGTGGGTGCAGGCGTCGGTGGCCAGCAGGCCGCTGTCCTGGCAGACGGTGACCTGGACCAGGCCGGAGCAGCTGTTGAAGTCCTTGTTCTCCAGGCCGTCGTGGATGCGGCGCATGACCTCACGCCACAGCACGGCGGAGGGGTTGCCCAGGGACTCGGAGAACCGCTCGTTGGACTTGTAGCCCGTCCAGACGGCGGCGCTGTAATACGGGGAGAAGCCCGCGAAGTAACGGTCGCGGTTTTCGTCGGTGGTACCGGTCTTGCCGGCGATGGTCATGCCGGAGAACCGGGCCTCGCCGCCGGTGCCGCTGGTGATGACGCTCTTGAGGGTCTGGCGGATGATATAGGCGGTGGTGGCCTTCATGGCCACGTTGGATTCCTTGTTGTTCTCGCAGACCAGGTTGCCCTGGGAGTCCTCCACCCGATAGAAGGTCCGGGGCGGGGTGTACACGCCGTCGTTGACGAAGGCGCCGTAGGCCGCCGCCATCTCCTCGGTGGTGACGCCGTATTCATAGCCGCCCAGGCCCATGTTGCCGGACTGCTGGCTGTCGGCCTGGGTCAGGGTGGTGAAGCCCAGCTTCTCCACCATGAAGGTGTAGGACTGATAGGTGCCCAGCTCCTCCACCGTGCGCACGGCGCAGGTGTTCAGAGAGCGGACCAGGGCGGTATAGAAGGAGGTCAGGCCCCGGAAGCCGCTGCCGGAGTTGGAGGGCCATGCGCCGTAGCCGGGCAGGTCCCGGACGGGATAGTCGTCGATGGCGGAGGCGGCGGTGATGGTGCCGTTATCCATAGCCGGCGCATAGGTGCTGATGGGCTTCGCCGCCGAGCCGCAGGGCCGCACCTCCGTGGCCCAGTTCCAAGACCGGTCCGCCGTCTTAACACCTGTGCCGCCCACCATAGCCACCACATCGCCGGTGTAGGGGTCCATCACCGTCATGGCGATCTGCAGAGGCTGGTCGTAGGAGTCCGTCTGCTCCTGATAGTCCGTGGTCTCAAACTCCTCCTCGGCGATCTGCTGATAGGTGAGATTCTGGGTGGTATAAATTTTGTATCCGCCGCTGTACACCATGCCCACCGCCCGCTCATAGGCGCTGATGACATTGCCCTCGCTGTCGGG
>OLXI01001627.1_pt1 | contig 10549 bp, 9 predicted proteins | sample 1674181 | NCBI WGS metagenome assembly OLXI01 (sample SAMEA103958148, study PRJEB25191) | human gut metagenome | reverse complement strand
TCCTTCTTTTATTCTGAAACACAATCTGCGCTGTTATATTAGTTAGGCACTGGTCCTAATCCCAACAGACCCGCAAGAAAAAAAGCACAGACAACAAGAAGAAAATTTCCTATGCCTACACATCCGATAATTAAGAAATTGGGTATGAACTTTTTCCTAATGACTCTGTTGTATAAATAAGCACTTAAAAACCCTATTCCTAATGCTCCCGATATGACAGGCAAATATGCTACCACTGTAAATAATACCCTATCTACTCCAATCCTCCTTTCCTCAATTCGCTATAGGTCCTCCAAGCGCAAACGCAAAAAGCAATAACAGACAGATTACGACTGGAAATAGCAATGCAAATATTCCTAATATTAGCGTAACATAATAGCTTAATTTCATCCTGCGCCTATGAATGGAAAGAGCAATCAGTACAATTCCAATTCCCCAAAATATAAAAGGCATACATACAAAAACAAATGCCTCCCACTGCATTAGATCAATTAAAAAAATCAGCAATACAACGGATGTAACGGATACAACGCTAATAATAATATTTCTTCTCTCAATTTGTCGTTGATGAACTACCAGACTAATAACATTGTCCAATACCTCCGTAGCTTTATCCGCTGATATTTCTTCTTTGGGTTCTCTTTCTGACTGCATTATTTCTAATACACTAACCTCCAATACATCGGCCAACGGTTTTATGGTGTTAATATCCGGAAAACCCAATCCCCGTTCCCACCGTGAAACCGCTTTATCTGTTACACTTATTTTCTCTGCCAGTTCTGCCTGCGTCCACCCCTTCTCTTTCCTAATTGTTGCTATAAATTCTCCAAACTTCTTGCTGTCCATACTTTCCTCCTCTTTCAGCGTAATTAGATTTTATTATATTTCCTCATTTTATCAACCGATGAATCGTAGAGTTCCGCAAAAATCGCATAAATACGCTCTTTTTCAAATTAATATTTAACTTATTATATCAAAGCAACACCTTCTAACATAGCCTATATTCCCTTTGCACAAAATTGGCACAAAACTTTCCCAACTTGGCACAGCTTTGCGATTTACACGGTAAATCCCCTATGTTAAAATGGGTATCGTGAAAATTCATACATACCAGAAACGCAGGAACGAAGCACACCCCGGCTTCTCCTGCGTTTTTATTACGCAAAGCTGACACTTACATAGGTCAGCTTTGTGCTGTTCAGGAGGTGACATTTTGAAAAAAAGAATCCGGCGGTTGCTGCTGTCCGAAAGAGGCGACTCCTCATATATCAGCAGCTTTGTCTACATTCTGAGGAATTGTGGTGACACAATTCTTTTTTCTTAGTATAATAATCCCATGAAATTCTTATTAACAGCTATTAATGCAAAATTCATACATTCCAATCCTGCTATTTACAGCCTGCGGGCAGGTGTGGGAGAAAAGTTACAGCCTTATGTGGAACTGGCGGAATTCACCATCAATGAATCTCTGGAAAGTATTCTGGAGGGAATCTGGAAGCGTCAGCCAAAGGCAATAGGATTTTCCTGTTATATCTGGAACTGGAAGCTGATCCGGGAAATTCTGACGGAACTGCCGAAGATCCTGCCGGATACGGAGATCTGGCTGGGAGGACCGGAGGTTACCTATGACGGTCCTGGGCTTTTAAGAGAGTTCCCTCAGGTTACCGGCATCATGGTGGGAGAAGGAGAAGTCACTTTCCGGGAAGTGCTGGAACAATATGTGCGGGAAGCAGAAAGTACCGGACAGTCCGAACAACAACCCGAATCCGACAGCACAGCAGACCGAATGGAAACGGTTGCAGGAAAGACTGTTGCAGAGCGCTTTGGACAGATCCCCGGCCTGTGTCTTGTCTCCGGTTATACGGTCCCCCGAGAACTGACGGATCTGACCACACTTCCTTTTCTCTATGAGGATATGGAGCCTTTTACGAATCGTATCATCTATTATGAGACCAGCAGAGGATGCCCTTACCGGTGCAGCTATTGCCTGTCCTCCATAGATAAGAAAGTGAGACTACGTGACATAGATGTCGTAAAAAGAGAACTGCAGTTTTTCCTGGATCAAAATGTAAAACAGGTGAAGTTCATTGACCGGACGTTCAATTGTGACCACAAGCATGCCATGGAGATCTGGCGGTATATTTATGAACATGACAATGGCGTCACCAACTTCCATTTCGAGATTTCCGCGGACATTTTGCGCGAAGAAGAGATTGTCCTGCTGAACCGCTTCCGTCCGGGACTGGCACAGCTGGAGATTGGGGTACAGTCTACGAATCCGGAGACGATAAGAGCCATTCACCGTGTCATGGATGTGGACAAGCTGGAGAAAATTGTTGCGGCCATTCACAGAGGACAGAATATACATCAGCATTTGGATCTGATCGCGGGTCTTCCTTATGAAGATTATGAGAGCTTCGGCAGATCCTTTGACAGGGTGTATGCAATGGAGCCGGAACAGTTACAGCTAGGTTTCCTGAAGGTGTTGAAGGGCTCGGATATGCATGAGCATGCACAGGAGTACGGAATCCGCTATCTGGAACTGCCGCCCTATGAAGTGTTGTATACGAACTGGATCAGCTATGGAGAGATCCGGAGACTGAAACGGATCGAAGAGATGGTAGAGCTGTATTATAACAGCGGCCAGTTCACTCATACCCTGCCTGTATTGGAAAAAGCATTTTCCGGTCCGTTTGCCATGTATGAGGCGCTGGCGGATTATTATCAGGAGCAGGGATATTTTACCAACAGTCCGGCCAGAGCTTACCGATATCAGATCTTATTGGAGTTCGCAGCGATGAAAGATCCGGCCAACCGTGAGATTTACAGAGAACTTCTGACGTATGATATGTACCTTCGGGAGAATCTGAAGAGCAGGCCTGCGTTTGCGGCAGAGATCACGGAAGAGGAAAAACAGGATATCCGCCGTTTTTACCAGACAGAAGAGCAGGAGAGACATTATCTTTCTGCCTATGATCAGTATGACTGGAAACAGCTAAGCCGAATGACACACTTAGAACCGTTCCGGTATCCGGAACCCCATTACGTGTTGTTTGATTATCAGGAGCGGAATCCGCTCAATTATGAAGCCAAGGTACAGGTGATCGGGTATCCGATATTATAAGTACAGGAGAAGCTCGGTTCATAAGAATTGAGGTAGGCAGTCAGAATATATTGGAGGAAGCGTCTGCAAAATGGAGATCAGTATGTATGACACTTATGTCAGTATAGATTTGGAGACCACGGGCCTGAATCCCAAGAGAGATCGGATCATAGAGATCGGTGCGATCCGTGTGGAGCAGGGACAGATTGTGGAAGAATTTTCTACGTTTGTGGATCCGGGGCGGAAATTGGAAGAACGGATCACAGAACTTACGGGAATCCGGGACGAAGACCTTGCGGATGCACCTCAGCTGGATGAGGTTTTCCCAAAATTATTGGAATTTATGGGAGAATTACCGTTGCTGGGACACAGCATTTTGTTTGATTATTCTTTTTTGAAAAAAGCAGCAGTGGACCGGAAGATTACTTTTGAGAGATCGGCGGTGGACACTTTGCAGGTCGCCCGGAAATATCTGCAGGAACTGCCTCATCGTAATCTGGGGTATCTGTGTCAGTATTATGAGATCCCGCATCATGCACACCGGGCTCTGGAGGATGCGAAAGCAACGGACCGGTTGTTCCGAAAGCTGGTAGAGCAGTTTTACCAGGAGGAAACCGGTGGACAGGCATCGACAGAATCCATCGAAAAGAAAGCAAACAATAATCTGTTTGAGCCGCAGCCATTACATTTTCAGGTAAAAAGAGATACGCCCGCGACGAAACCGCAAAAAGAGCGGTTATATCGTCTGGCAGAGCAGCATAAGATAACTTTGGAGGTCGATGTGGAAAAGCTTACCCGCAGTGAGGCGAGCAGGCTTGCGGATAAGATTCTTGCAAAGTACGGACGATAGAATTACGCAAAGCGGAACGCAGTCCTTCCGCACGGTGGATCAGATCGGCAATTTTGTCATATTCCTTCCGGTCGTCATAGATTTTAGCCAGCGCATAGTAAGTATGGCTGACGTCGGTGCCGATGGAGACGGCATACGCGAGAACCGTTTCCGCATCGTCTGTCAGACCGGAATCCAGAAGCAAATCGGCCCACTGCTGCAGGGTACGCACCAGTACGGTGTAATTCTGATCATACCGGGACAGCGGTGTAATGTTCGCAGTGCCGTATTCCAGTTTCAGATCTGTGTTGGTGAAGCCTGTGAGATTTACGATCGGCTGTGTGGACAGAGAAGTAAGGAGACTACGGTATTCTTCGGCTCTTTCGTTGTCCGGAAGAGCATCCATGGGAAGCTTATCCAGGGGGATTTTCACATAGTCCAGATCATCCAGAGGCTTTTTGCGGACGGAGTTGGCTTTCCGCTCTCTGGCCCAGAACTCTTTTTCCCGTTTTTCCGCGATGCGCTGTTGGCGTTTGGTAGCATGTGCCACTACGGCAATCAGTATGATTAAACTTGCCAAAATCTTTAAACTCATATATAATATCCTTTCAGAGTAAAAGTGATTTTTGAAGCATTTATGGAGGTTTTTACCATGTTAAATATGAATAATAAAAAAGTAAAACAGCGAATCTCCGCAGCTATCATCGTGCTGCTTGTGATTGCTATGATCGTACCTACTATAACATCTATTTTTTACTAATTCAACTGCGGATGGAACAGTAGACGTGCCCGAAGGAAGGGCAGAGGAGTATTATGAAAAAATATCGTAAGGGATTTTACGGCATTCTGTTATTGACTTTGACGATGTTGTTCGGAATGACAGCGCAGGCCAAGACAGATGATACTATTAAGACAGGAATTTATGCCGGGGATGTGGAACTGTCCGGAATGACGGCACAGGAAGCAACAGCGGTTATCGAAGAACATATCGAAGGTCTGAAGGACGTGGAGATTACACTGCTTGCGGCAAATGATCATGATGTGACCACCACAGCCGGAGATCTGGGTGTGACCTGGAAGAATCCGGAGCTGGTGCAGGAAGCATTGGAACTGGGGACACATGGAAATGTCATTGAGCGTTACAAAACCCTGATGGATCTGCAGCATGAAAATTACGTATATCCCATTGAACTGGATTTTGACTTACAGGCGATCAACGATCTGCTGACCAGATGCACCAAGTATGATCAGGAAGCCATCAACGTCTCTCTGAAGAGGGACGGCGGTAAATTTACCGTGGTGGAAGGTCAGACCGGATATGTGCTGGATGTAGAGAAATCTATCGATGCGGTATATGACTATCTGACAGAAGAATGGAATCATGAGGCCTGCAGTATTCCTTTGGAGATCGTAGTGGATGAGCCGAAGGGAAGTGCTGAGGAACTGGCACAGGTAACGGATGTACTGGGAAGCTTTACCACATCTTATAAGACATCCGGATCCTCCAGAAGTGCAAATGTGGCGAACGGCTGTAGTCTGATCAACGGAACGACCCTGTATCCGGGAGAAGAATTCTCTACTTATAAGACGGTATCTCCTTTTTCCGTGGCGAACGGCTATTACATGGCTGGCTCTTATGTCAGCGGAAAAGTGGTAGACAGTCTGGGCGGCGGTATCTGTCAGGTATCTACGACCCTGTACAATGCAGTATTACGTGCGGAACTGGAAGTAACGGAACGTTATAATCATTCCATGATCGTAGGCTATGTGGATCCTTCCGCAGATGCAGCGATCGCTGAGAGCTCCGGCAAAGATTTTAAGTTTGTAAACAATACAGATGCACCCATCTATATAGAAGGCTATACGCATGACAAGCAGATCACGTTTAACATCTATGGCAAGGAGACCAGAGCTGCCGGACATTCCGTACGTTATGAAAGTGAAGTGCTGGAGACGATCACACCCCCTGCGGATCAGATCTATGCCGATGCCGGTCAGCCCATCGGTTATATCGTAACCGAGAGTGCGCATATCGGCTATAAGGCAAGACTGTGGAAGATCACGATGGAAAACGGTGTAGAGGTCAGCAGAGAACAGGTCAACAGCAGTACTTATAAAATGGTGCCCCGAAGTGCTACTGTGGGAACCGCAACCTCGGATCCCCAGGCGTATGAAGAGATCATGGCAGCTATCAGTACAGCGAACATTGATCATGTGAAAAACGTGGCAGCAGCGTTAAATGCAAGAGCAGCAGCGGCTGCTGGGCAGACAGAAATCGTAGACGACTAAAGGTGAGACAATGAACAGCGGCAAGGTACCCGTGAACGTCCTGAAACGTTCCGTTCTCAGACAATTGAAAAATAAAAGGACAGAAATAGCAAATAGCGCAGGTCTGGGGGCAGACTGCGCTGTTTTTGCGTCTTTTTCCGAGGGACAGCTGGTAACCTGTGTTCAGGAAGGTGTCGTAGAACTTCTGTGTGAGAACGACCTGGCAGAGGCGGAGAGAGAGGATCTGTCCGTGATGCCGATGCGTCGTATTTTCCAAAAGTGTGCAAACAATCTGGCAGCGGCGGGCGCAGAGCCTGTGGCGGCAGAGCTGGTGATCTTCCTGCCGGAGACGGTGGAGGAGCCGGAACTGAAGGCTCTGATGGAAGAGGCAGAGAGAGCAGCCACAGATCTGAATATCCAGATCATCGGCGGGCAGACCAGAGTAAGCTCTGCGGTAAGACAGCCGATTGCTACGGCAACGGGATACGGTATCCTGAGCGAAGCCGCAGTGACGCAGGTATCCGCAGGGAAAAATCTGGCGGGTCAGGATATCATTATTACCAAGTGGATCGGTCTGGAGGGTACCGCGGATCTGGCGGCCCGGAACCGTGAAAAGCTTCTTGAGAGATACCCGGCGTATCTGGTGGAAGAAGCAGCGGCGTTTGACCGGTATTATTCTGTTTTACCGGAGGCCGCTACCGCCGTGAAGTCCGGCGGTTGTACCATGCATGATATCTCAGAGGGCGGTGTATTTGCAGCGTTATGGGAGATGGCAGAGGGTGCAGGTGTTGGACTGACAATAGATATGAAGAAGCTTCCTCTCAGACAGGAGACAGTGGAGGTATGTGAATTCTGTAATGTAAATCCTTATGAACTCAGATCCGGCGGCAGCCTGATCATTGCAAGTCCGGAGGGAACCGCAGTGGTGGAAGCACTGGCGGCAGAGGGAATTCCGGCAGTGATCGTAGGGAGATTTACAGACAGTAATGAACGACTGATCCTGAATGAGGACGAAGTCCGTTATATGGATCGTCCTCAGAGAGATGAGATTTATAAAAGCGTGTAAAATTCTGAATCCACCCCTTATGTAAGGGAAAATGCAATATAAAAGTTATAAAGGAGATAGTGGCATGAGAGAAGAATTATTAGCGATCATAGAGAAGAACAGCAGGATCGATCTGAAGGAACTGGCAGTGATCCTGGGCGTGGAAGAGATCGATGTGGTAAATGAACTGGCAGCACTGGAAGCAGAGGGGATCATCTGCGGTTATCATACTCTGATCAACTGGGAGAAAACAGACATTGAAAAAGTAAGTGCTCTGATCGAGGTACGTGTAACTCCCCAGAGAGGCCAGGGCTTTGACAGCATTGCAGAGCGTATCTACAAATATCCTGAAGTGCGCAGTGTATATCTGATGTCCGGAGCGTATGATCTGATGGTCATTCTGGAGGGTAAGACCCTGCGGGAGGTATCTAATTTTGTATCTGACAAGCTGTCCACACTGGATTCCGTGCTGAGTACAGCAACGCATTTTATCCTGAAGAAATACAAGGATCACGGAACCGCATTTGCTACGAAAAAAGAAGATGAAAGAGAGATGATCACTCCATGAGAAATCCATTAGCAGATAAAGTAGTGGATATCAAGCCATCGGGTATCCGCAAATTTTTTGACATTGTAAGCGAGATGCAGGATGCCATCTCTCTGGGTGTGGGAGAACCGGATTTTGATACTCCCTGGCACATCCGGGACGAGGGTATCTATTCCCTGGAAAAAGGAAGAACCTTTTATACCTCCAATGCGGGTCTGAAGGATCTGCGTCAGGAGATCTGCAACACGATCCGGAGAAAGCAGGGCGTATCCTATGACTGGCAGCATGAAGTGCTGGTGACAGTAGGGGGTTCCGAGGCTATCGACATCGGACTGCGTGCCATGTGTAATCCGGGAGATGAAGTGCTGATTCCACAGCCCAGTTATGTATCCTATGAACCCTGTGCGATTCTGGCGGGGGCAACGCCGGTGATCATTGATCTGAAGGCAGAGAATGAGTTCCGTCTGACTGCAGAGGAACTGGAAGCAGCCATTACGGACAAGACGAAAGTCCTGATCCTTCCTTTCCCGAACAATCCTACCGGTGCCATTATGGAGAAGTCCGATCTGGAAGCTATTGCGAAGATTATCGAAGAACATGACATATTTGTCATGTCTGACGAGATTTATTCCGAGCTTACCTATAAAGAAAAGCATGTGTCTATCATCAGCCTGCCAGGCATGAAGGAGCGTACCGTTTATATCAACGGTTTCTCCAAGGCGTATGCCATGACCGGATGGAGGCTGGGATATTGTTGTGGGCCTGCAGCCATCATTCAGCAGATGACGAAGATCCATCAGTTTGCTATCATGTGTGCTCCCACCACCAGCCAGTATGCGGCAGTGGAAGCTTTGAAAAACGGAGATCCCGACATCGAGGAGATGCGTACGGCGTATAATCAGAGAAGACGCTTTTTGATGAATGCGTTCCGTGAGATGGGGCTGGAGTGCTTTGAACCTTACGGTGCATTCTATGTATTCCCCTGCATCAAGGAATTCGGCATGACCAGTGAAGAGTTCGCCACCAGATTCCTGGAGGAAGAAAAAGTAGCTGCCGTGCCCGGAACCGCATTTGGTGACAGTGGCGAGGGGTATCTTAGAATCTCCTATGCGTACTCCCTGGAGAACCTGAAGACCGCCATCGGAAGACTGGGACATTTTGTAGAGAAACTGAGAGCAGAACAAAAAAATAAATAAATAAAGCATTTCAGGTAACTATTCGGAATCACAGGCAGAGAAGTGGTTCTGGATAGTTACTATGTTGTAAAGGAAAAAATATGCATATTATATTACACCAGCCGGAGATCCCGGCAAACACCGGAAATATCGGAAGAACCTGTGTGGCTACCGGCACCAGCCTGCATCTGATCGAGCCGTTAGGCTTCCGTTTAAATGAAAAAGAGATCAAGAGAGCCGGTATGGACTACTGGCAGCATCTGGATATCACCAGGTATATGAATTTTCAGGAATTCCGGGAAATGCATCCCGGAGCGAAGATTTGGATGGCAACCACAAAAGCACACCAGACCTACACCGATGTGAAATTTGGACCGGACGACTATATCATGTTTGGCAAGGAGAGCGCCGGAATCCCGGAAGAGATCCTGGTAGAGCATGAAGAGACCTGTATCCGTATCCCTATGCTTCCCGAGATCCGTTCCCTGAATCTGTCCAATTCCGTAGCCATCGTGCTCTACGAGGCACTGAGACAGCAGGGATTCGAGAGCATGCAGAGGGATGGGGAACTTCATAGATTACATTGGAAAGAGAAAGAACAATAGGCCTCTTTACAAAACGTCCATGGAAAGGTAATATACTTTTATAATGCGATTTATAAAAGATAATGAATGAGGATGAATACATGGACAAAAGGAATTCTACAAGAGGCAGGATCATCAACTATATGTTGAACCATCCAATCACCTCCAAGGCAGAACTTTCAAAGGAACTGAATATCAGTATGCCTACGGTTCTGACGAATGTGAATGAACTGATTTCCCAGAAGCTGTTGACAGAACTGGGGGAGTATGAGTCCACCGGTGGCAGGAAGGCGAAGAGCATCGGTATCAACAAGTCCTATCGCAGAGCAATGGGGGTAGTCATCAGTGCCAATCATCTGGAAATGGTACTGATCAATCTGGGTTCCGAGATTGAAAAAAGCGTCCGGGTGCGTCTGAAGTTCTCCACGGATTTTTCCTACTGTATGCAGGTGAAAAAGGAGATAACGAAATTCCTGAAGGGAAGCTGTGCGGAAGAGGAACTGCTGGGGGTCGGCATTGCGATTCCCGGTATCATTGATCAGCAGAACCGGATTGTATTGAAATCGCATGCTTTGCAGATAGAGAACTACAGTCTGCGTTTTCTGGAGCAGGCACTGGAACTGCCGGTATATTTTGAGAATGACGCCAATGCGGCAATGTTGGCGGAAAATCCCCAGAAATATCAGGATGCCATCTATCTGTCCCTGAATCATACGCTGGGCGGAGCCTTTTGCATCAACGGGCAGCTGTTCCGGGGAAAGAATCAGAAGGCCGGAGAGTTCGGACATATGATCCTCATTCCGGGAGGACGTAAATGCTATTGTGGAAAAGTCGGCTGTACGGATGCCTACTGTGCGGAAAGTGTGCTGACAGACGACAACAGGATCTCACTGGAAACCTTTATGACACAGGTGAAGAACAAAGATGCGGCAGCAGGCGTCAAATGGGAGAACTATCTTGACCACCTTGCCATCCTGATCTCCAATCTTCGGATGGCA
>OLXI01001621.1_pt1 | contig 10574 bp, 6 predicted proteins | sample 1674181 | NCBI WGS metagenome assembly OLXI01 (sample SAMEA103958148, study PRJEB25191) | human gut metagenome | reverse complement strand
GACGACGTCGGCGCCGACGGCGTTCAGCCGCGGCTCGCCGCCGGCGGGATAGGCCTTGCGGTAGCTGTCGCTGCGCAGGTTCGAGTAGTTGCCCGTGGCGAAGGTCGCCGTGTTGAGCAGATTGAGGTTCATGATGTCGAAATCGGCGGCTCCGTCCATGGTTACCGTCAGGCTCAGGTTGCGCCACGCCGCGCGCGTCGAAAGCCCGTAGCGGTACGACGGATTGGGATTGCCGATGACGGTCCTGTCTTTTTCGGTGACGTTGCCGTCGCCGTCCTTGTCGATGAATTTGATGTCGCCCTCCTGCAGCCGGGTGCCGTTGTAGGGCGGCGTGTAGAGCAGGTGGCGTTCGCGTACGATGCCCTGACTCTGGTAGCCGTAGAACGCCCCGACGCTTTCGCCTTTGCGGTTGACGTTGACCACGACGTCGCGGCCGAACCATTCGCCCGTCGAGTTGCCGAAGACGTCGCCGTCGTTCTCAGCTCCCGTAGCGAGGATCCGGTTGTGGTTGTAGCTGAATGTCGCGCCGAGATCCCACGACCACTCCTTGCGCTCGATCAGGCGGGCCTGAACGCCGACCTCGACCCCGCGGTTCAGGATGCGGGCGCTGTTGGCGTAAATCTCCTTATAGTCTCCGGTGCGCTTGTGGTAGTAGTAGCGCAGTTTGTCTTCGCTTCTGGAATCGTAGTAATTCGCCGTGAGCCGAATCCGGTCGTTGAACAGCCCCGCTTCCAGTCCGACGTTCCATTCGTCGTTCAGGCCGGTCCAGCGTACGTCGTAATAGTTGGTGATGCCGTTCTCTATGGTGATGTCGGGGGCGATTCCCGTAATGTAGCTTTCGTTGAAGAGGTAGGGATCGAGCGCCTGACGTCCCGAACGTCCCCAGCCGCCGCGCAGCGTCAGTGCAGAGATCGCTCCGGCGTGCTGCATGAAAGGCTCCGCCGCGATGTTCCACGCCGCCGACGCCCACGGATAGAGGGCCGTGTCGTCCAGACTGTTGTCGTAGCGGAACGTATAGTCTCCGCGGACGCCCGCATGGATCGTATAGCGGTTGTCGAAGGTGTAGCAGGCCGATGCGAAGAGGGCCGTCTGCTGCGACCGGAGCCGGACGACGTGCGAAGGCTGGACGTTCTCGGCCAGCTGGATTCCGGTTGCGCGCAGGTCTTCCTTGAAGAACTTGTAGCCTTCGTTGATGTGGTTCACGCTGTTGCTGCCCTCGAACGTTCCGCCGAGCATGGCTGTCAGATGGTGCTTGGCGCCGAATGTCCGGTCGTAGGCGAAGTGTGCGGAGACGTTGTAGCCGATCGCGCGGATGTTGCTCTTTGCGGCGCGTCCCTGCTCTTCGGCGCCGCGCCATACGTCGCTTCCGACCCAGCGCATGCGCTCCTTGCCGCGGTAGTCGATGCCGCCCGCGACGTCGAACGTCAGGCCCTCGGTCAGCGCGGCCTTGAAATAGAGCGACTGCTGCACGAAGTATTGGCTCGCTTCGTCGTCATAGGCCGAGAGCCAGCCTTCGGCGGTGTCGTCGAGCTGCGATCCGTATTTGACCGTGTTGCGCATCGGTGCGGCTTCGGTCATGGCCTTGAGCGTGCTCATCGAACCCAGCGGCGAGGTGCCCTGCGTCATGTTGTTGCGGACGTGTCCGAAGTTGCCGCGCACGCCGATCAGGCTGTTCTTGTTGATCGTGCGTTCGAAATTGGCGCGGAGGTTCAGGATGCCCTGATCGGTGCGCCTGAGGATGCCCTGATCGCCGCTGTACCCCAGCGAGAGGTAGTGGCGGGTGCGGTCTTTGGCGCCCGACACGCTGATGTGATGACTGTGGGTGATCGCCGTCCTGACGGCCTGTCCGCTCCAGTCGATTGCGCCGCCCTGCGCGTCGAAACCCGGATTGGCCTGCTTCATCATCGCCAGATAGTCCGACGCCGGAAGCATCTCCACGTCGTGCCCCATCGTCGAGACACCTATATTAGAATGGTAGCGGACCGTTTCGCCCTTCTTCCCCATCTTCGTCGTGATGACGATTACGCCGTTGGCGCCCTGCGAACCGTAAATTGCCGTCGATGCGGCGTCCTTGAGCACTTCGATCTTCTCGATGTCGTTGGGATTGATCGACGCCAGCGTGTTCTGAACGGCCTGATAGTCGCTCTCGTCGTTCTGAAACGCCGGGGCGGCATCCCTTGTGGTGGGATTGAGGATTACGCCGTCCAGAATGAAAAGCGGTTCGGCCGTTCCCCGGAAGCTTTTCAGGCCCCGGATCAGGGTGCTGAATCCTGCGCCGGGTGCACCGTCGGTCGGACGGATGCCGACTCCTGCGGCGCCTGCTCCGGAGAAGAACTCCTCGATGCCAGCCGCCGTCGAAGTCAGCGGACCGGGGGTGAGCGTCGTGTCGGATACGGTGTTCCGGGCGCCCCGGTTGCCTAACGATACTTCGTAGGTCGTTCCCGGATTTTGCTGTGCCGAAGCCGTGGGAATACCCGCATACGATAACCCCAGCGTCGTTAAGCAGAGTATTGCGGCTCTGCGGGGCGTTCGGGTAATTGAATAGTAGACTTGTTTCATTCGGTTTGTAGTTTAGATTAACTTCAGCAAAGCTATATCGTAATATTTTTACTTTTTAGAACTAAATTTTCCAAAACTATCACATAATTATCACGGCGGGGCAAACTGCCGGCCGGTGTCGGATAATGGCTTTGAAATAGTCGTTACGGTTGCGTCGATGGTATAAATTTACGGATAAAATAGTCCGAAAGGGTCGTATTCGCGGTGAATTTGCGTATTTTTATAGTTTTGAAAGAATCGTTACAATCAATGTAAAAAAAATACTAAAGTCCCCCGGAGGGTTCCGCTATCTTTGTCGGTGTTAAAATACAGTGCGTTATGCGAAAAATAATTCTGTTCCTGCTGCTGTTCGTGTCTGCGGCCGCTTCGGGTTCCGCCCGGCGGCAGATCCGCGTCGATCTGTCCGCACCCGGAAAACCGCTCGCCGGCCGTCCGGTCGGGGTCAATCTCTTCATGCTGATGGACCATGACCGCGGGGTGCGCCGGGCGCGTCCGATGTGGAAGGCCCTGCGGGATCTGGGTGTCCGCTCGGTGCGCTTCAACGAAGGCGAATACGGCGACTGGTATATTTTCACGCACCCGGATTCGGTATACCTGCTGACCCGTCCCGGTGCGAAGCTCTATCCCCGTCTGATCGACATCAAGTCGCGGGGAATCGACGGCAAGCTGACCGATATTGGGGCGGAACCCCGCTACGGCGGTTATCCGCTCAATTGCGAGGGTTTCCGGCCGACCGTCGATTTCAACGATTTCATCCGGATGTGCCGGAAGGCGGGCGTAGACGATCCGACGATCATTATTCCCACGCTGCCGGTGGACTGGACCGCGGCCAAGGCGTTTTATCCCACGCGCGAAGATATGGTGAAGCTCGCGGCGGCGATGGTGCGTTACGCCAATGTCGTCTGCAAATGCGGTTTCCGTTTCTGGGAGATCGGCAACGAACACTATTGGGAAAACAGGGACGATCCGCGCGATACCGTGTGGGCGGCCCGCTGCGCTTCGCTGGCGCTGGAGATGGCGCGCGCCATGAAAGCCGAAGACCCGACGATCGAAATCGGCGTGAACGGCTTTACGGCGCCGTGGCTGGAAACCTTGCTGACCTATGCCGACGGGAACGGCCGGCTGATCGACTATGCGGACAATATCGTCCCGCATCAGTACGCCAAAGCCGAACTTATCGGCAGCTACGAGCTTTATAAGGCCTCGGCCGAATATCCGCTGCACGAGGTGGACGAGGTCGTCGGATTTCTGGACCGCCCGGACGCTCCCGATGCGTCCCTGCGCGACCGCCTGAAGATTCAGGTCACCGAGGCTTCGTCGTTCATGCCCGGCAAGAAGGCCCACCGTGTGGACAACGTAGCGTGGGTGTCGCTGGCCAATTTCGAGCATCTGGGCTATATCCTTGCCGCTCCGAAGGTCGAATACACCCATTTCTGGGCCACGCACTGGACCGATGACGAAACTTACTGGTCGGCCCTGAAGATGGACAACCGGCTGGCGCCGATGGGCTGGGGCGTGAAGTTGTGGAACGACAACCTGCTGGATACCTTCTGGAAAGCCGACCTGCGTTCGTCCGCCGTGCGCTGTTACGCTTCGGCCGACAACTCCGGCGAACGGCTGGCGCTGTTTCTGGTGAACAGGCTCGACAGCGCGCAGGAGTGCTGCGTGGAACTCGCCGGATACGGCGGCGCTCCGGAATTCCGCACCTCCGGCATCTGGGCGGTGCATCCCGACGACCGGGATTTCCGGATGCAGAAATCCGGCCGGGGCGTTGCCGAAGACGGTCGGTTCTGCCTGACGCTGCAACCGCTCTCCGTTACCGTAGTCCGTTTCGGAAAATAATGAATCGCTAAACCAAACTACCTTAAAACCAGACGTATGAAATTTTCAATCCGCAATTCGTGGCTTGCCGTCCTGCTGTTTGCCGGGACTGCCGCGGTCCACGGACAGACTATCCGCGAGCAGGTGCTCGATCCGGTCGAGCACAGTGCCGGCTCGTCGATGTCCTACCGTTTCGAACCTCAGACCTATACACCGGCTCCGGAGGGATACGTTCCTTTTTACATCAGCCATTTCGGCCGTCACGGATCGCGTTACCACACGACGGAGAATATTTACAGGAAGTTTTACGACATCTTTGCCGCCGCGGCCGCGAACAATGCGCTGACGCCGTTCGGCATGGAGGTCAAACAGCGCGTGGATACGATTTTTGCCGTGTGCGACGGGCATGCGGGCGTGCTCACGCCGGCCGGCGAGCGGGAACACCGTGAAATCGCCGCGCGGATGTACCGCAACTATCCCGAAGTGTTTCAGCCGAAGGGCAAGCGGCGGAAAATGCAGGTTTTCTCGCGTTCGACCTCGGTCGGTCGGGTGATTCAGAGCATGCGCTCGTTCGACGGGGCGCTTAAAATGTGCGAACCGGAACTGGATATCCGCGAAGAGTCGGGCGGTGCGTATAACGGCTATCTGAACCACTACACCAAAGCCTACAAGGATTATTACAAGGACGGGGCGTGGCGCGCCGTATACGATGCGAAGCGCGGCTCGTGGTTTTCTCCGGACCGTTTCGTGGAGTCGCTTTTCTGCGATGCGGATTACGTGAAGCGCCACATATCCAGCCGCCGCAGCTTCATGATGGAGTTTTTCGCCGTAGCCTCCATCCTGCAGGACTGCCCGCTCGACGTCTCGCTCTACGACGTTTTCACCGACGATGAGATTTTTGCGCTCTGGCGGCTTCAGAACCTCAGCCAGTACCTTCGCAAAGGACCTTCGGCGATCGCCGGGGAGCTGGCGGCTTCGATCGCCAAACCGCTGCTGCGCGACATGCTGGCGTGCGCCGAAGAGGCCGTCGCCGGCGGGAGCGTCGTGGCCGATCTGCGTTTCGGGCACGGCGAGGGCCTGATGCCGCTGGCCGCGCTGATGAGGCTGGAGGGGGCGTGCGGCGTCGAGTCCGATCCCGAAAAGGTGGAGAACGTCTGGAATGATTTCCGGATTACGCCGATGGCCGGCAATATACAGCTGATATTCTACCGCAACGCCAAAGGCCGCGTGCTTGTCAAGTTCCTGCTCAACGAGCGGGAGGTTACGGTTCCCGTCGCGGGCGACACGGCTCCCTATTACGACTGGAAGGCCGTCCGCAAGTATTATTACCGCATAGCGAAGGAGTAGGCGGACTTGTGCGATATCTCCCGGTATGCGCGGTATGCGGCGGGCGGCGGTTGCCGTCCGCCGTTTTTCGTCGGGGCGGATCGGTGCCGTGGTTCCGGATTGCGTCGTTGTGCCGGTTGGTGGTGTCGCGCCGGACAGCGCCGGCGTGCCGGGCGGTGCCGTCGCTCCGGACGGGGAAGAGCCGGGGAGGAGAGGGACGGCAGGGACGGAGTCCGGAGGATGTGCATGGCGGGAGGGCCGAATGGCGGCAGGCTCGGATACCGTGGCGGGGACGGCGCGCAGAGAGCGGTGCGGCTGGGGCCTTGGGCGGAATATCTCCGCGGACGGACGGGACATGAAAGACTTCTGCACGCCCTACGGCGTGCAGAAGTCTCGGTGTGAATACTGTTCTATTTCTGTTGGTCGATCAGCAGGGCCTTGATCAGCCGGAAGACCTCCGTATTTTCGATTACGCCGCTGAAATTGTATGCCCCGGCGCCGTAGGCGTAGAGTATGACGGGCGTGCCCGAATGGCTGGTCGTGCTGTACTTGTATTCGATGCCGCTCTCCGCCGCCGTGAAATCCCGGTCGTTGGAGACGACCGTCAGTCCGCCGGTCTCGTGGTCGGCGGTGACGATGACCAATGTGCCGGGATTTTTGTCGGCGAAGTCGAAGGCCTTGTTCACGGCCCGGTCGAAATCCCGCATCTCGCCCAGCAGTTTTTTCGTGTTGTTGCCGTGTCCGGCTCCGTCGATCTGCGAACCTTCGATCATTGCGAAGAACCCTTTCCTGTTGCGCGCGAGCAGCGAAAGCGTGTGTTCGGTCGCGCGTTCGAGATAATCTTCGCCGCGTTTTGCCGCCGACTCCATGTACTTGTCCGCGAAAAGTCCGATGACGGGCGTGCTGTCGGTCGCGTAGAACTCTTCGGGGGTCGAGGCGTAGGCATATCCTTTGGCCTGCAACGCCGCCAGCACGTCCTGCCCGTCCTCCTGCTTTTCGAAAAAGCGGCGGCCGCCGCCCGCGGCCACGTCGATGCCCGACGTTTCATAGGCCGCGGCTATTTCGGAGGTGTTGTGCCGGTCGGGGGTGTGGGCCATGAATCCGGCGGGCGTCGCGTCGGCCAGATGCGACGTCACGACGATTCCGGTCGCAAGGCCCTTCGCCTTGGCCATCTCCGTGATGCTCTGGGCGGGGGCGTCGTCCGGGGTTACGCCGATGCGGCTGTTTTTGGTCTTGTGTCCCGTGGCCATCGCCGTTGCCGCGGCGCCGGAGTCGGTGACGCGGTTGTTGGCCGAGTAGGTTTTGCAGACGGCCGAGTAGTGGGCGCGGTCGAAGGCCGTCGGGCCGTATTGGTTTTCGATCATGTAGGCGGCGACCTGTCCCAGTCCCATGCCGTCGCCGATCATCAGGATCACGTTGTGTACTTTTTCGGGTTTCGGAGCCGTGCGCTGCGCCGAAGCGGGGACGCTCCATAGCAGGAGGCCTAAAATCAGAATGCGGAATAGCTTTGTCATCGGTTATCGGTTTTGATGTTCAGTTCGGCGGAGTGCCATGCGGTCCGGCTGCCGGTCCGCGGATCGACGGTCGTGACGCGCAGCCGCCCTCCGTCGATGTCGAAAAGGTTGTAACGGCCGCCGTCCAGCGTCGAGATATTGACCACGGAGGGACCCGGCGACGTTTCCTGAATTTTATTGACGTGCAGGTGGCCTGCCAGCCAAAGCACGATCTGCGAGGTGTCGCAACCGTCGAAAGCGGCGCTGCCGCCGGCGACCAGCTCCGGCGTATGGTGGGCGGCGACGATCGTCGGCTGCGGGACGGCGCATCGTTCGGCCAGCCACCGGACCTCTTCGCCGGGCAGCGTGGCATGGCGGTTCGGCTCGAACGGGCCTGTCGTGATGCCGATGAAGCGCACCCCTTCGCAGTCGAAGCAGAAACGGTCGGTGCCGAACGTGCGGAGAAAACTGCTGTAGCGTTCCGGACGTTTGGCGTCGTGGTTGCCCGTGGTCAGGTAGAGGGGTTTGCGGAGCCGGGCGAGCAGGCGCCGGGCCTTGCAGTGCCCCTTCGGGGTGCCGTCGTGCGAGATGTCGCCCAGCAGCAGAACGAAGCGCACCGAGTCGTCGGCGTCGATCGACCGGATCGCGGCTTTCAGGTTTTCGGCCGCATGCTCCCTGCCGATGTGCGTGTCGGTCACCACGGCGAACCTCAGGCGCTGGGCTTGGGCGGAAAATGCTGCGCAGAGCAGGAGCAGCAGGGCGGGCAGTCGTTTCATGGGCGGGGCGGATTTGTTGCAAAAGTAGCGATTGTTTCGCTTCCGGGGTGTTCTGATTTTATCAAAAACTAACACTTTCTTATAATTGCCCCGTGAAAGATTTCTGTTAGCTTTTGATAAACCAGAATCAGACGGAGCCTGTTTAATTCCCTAATTTTGCGGAAGAAAACCAACCTGAATATGACTCGGAACCTGATCCTGATTCTTTGCTGCTGTTTGTGCGGCCGTCTGGCCGCCCGGAATCCCGACTGGGAAAACCAGCTTGTCAATGCCCGCTGCCGGCTCGATGCGCGCGCGACCTCTTACTCCTATCCGTCGGCCGAAGATGCACTTTCGGCCGACCGCAGCCGTGCGCGCTTCCTTTCGCTCGACGGCGTCTGGCGCTTCCGCTTCGCCGACGACGTTTCCCGTGCGCCGCAGGGCTTCGAAGCCCCGGAATACGATGTCTCCGCATGGGACCGTATCGAAGTGCCCTCCTGCTGGGAGACGGCCGGATACGGTTATGCGATTTACACCAATATTATTTATCCCCATCCCAACACGCCGCCCTATATCCGGCGCGATAATCCCGCCGGATGTTACGTCCGGACCTTCGAAGTGCCCCGTGCGTGGAACGGCGACCGGGTTATCCTGCACTTCGGCGGCGTCTACTCGGCCTGCAGTGTATGGGTGAACGGCCGTTTCGCCGGCTATTCCGAGGACAGCGCGCTGCCCGCCGAATTCGATGTTACGGAACTGCTGCGGGAGGGCGAGAACCGGCTGGCCGTCAAGGTGCTGAAATGGTGCGACGGAAGTTATCTGGAGGATGCGGACCATTGGCGGCTGGGCGGAATCTACCGCGAGGTCTATCTGGCCGCCGAACCGCGGGCCGCGATCGCCGATTACGGCGTGCGGACGGTGTTCGATGCGAAGTATCGCGATGCGAAGCTCCAGCTGCGTCCTTCGGTGGCGCTGACGGGCGCCGATACCGCGCGCTGCCGGAATTATGTGCTGCGCGCGGAGTTGTTCGATGCCGCAAACCGGAGGGTCGATCCCGGCGATACGCTCGAAGTGACCGTCGGCGAACTGCTCGACGAATTTTTCCAGCGTCCTTACGTCGCCGCCAAAGTCGCCGAAGGACGGCTGCGCGACACCTGGCGCGAGATCGTCGGTCCGGCAGCCGACGCCGAAACCACCGAGCTGCGGCTCGAAAATCACATTCTGCACGTCCGCATCCGCTCGAGCATTCTGCGCAACGAACTTTTCTACCAGCGCGAAGCCTTGGGCGCCGAAATCAACCGCCGCTCGAAAATCCGACTGGTCAATGCGGTCATCATCCGGTGAAATTCATCTTTTTTCTTCGCGGCGGCTCTACAATTCTCGGCAGATATTGGCATTATTCAAAGAAAAAATGTATTTTTGCACGTTAGAAGCGAAAATTCAAACTAAAACTGCATATTTCTATGACAAAGCAAAACGAGCAGGAAGCACTCGGCACAGCGATGAATAAAACCGAGATGTTTTTCGAGAAAAACAGCAAATCGATGATCATCGCGCTGCTGGCCCTCTTCGTACTCGCCGCAGCCATCTTCGGCTATCGACAGTTGATCTCACAGCCCCGCGAGCGTAAGGCGGCCGAGATGATCGCTCAGGCCCAGTACCGGTTCGAATCGACCACGCCCGAATACCAGCTGGCTCTCGAAGGCGATGCCAACGGCCCCGGCTTCCTCGATGTCATCGACCAGTACGGTTCCACGCGTGCGGGCAACCTGGCCAAGCACTATGCCGGCATCTGCTACCTGCGTTTAGGCGACTTGGACAACGCGGCCACCTACCTGGCAAAATACAAACCGGCCAAAGGCATTCCCGCAGAGATCGTCAATGCCCAGAACATAGGTCTGCAGGGCGATATCGCCGTCGAGAAGGGCGATTATGCCGCAGCGATCAAACTGTTCGAGAAGGCAGCCAAGGTTTCGGACAACAACCTGACGGCCCCGATGTACCTGCGTAAAGCGGCTCTGGCAGCCAATGCCATGGGCAACAAAGAGCAGGCGCTCGGATTCGCCCAGCGGATTCAAAACGAATTCCCTGCATCGGCCGAAGCACAGAATGCAGAAAAACTGATGGGCACGATCCAGCAATAACGCGAAACACCCGAATCCAAGCATGTCAACCAAGCATCACAACCTTTCGCAGTTGGACGCCCCGCTGCCGTCGGCAGCCGATATGAAGTTCGGCATCGTCGTAGCGGAGTGGAACCGGGAAATCACGGAAGCCCTGCTCGAGGGAGCGGTCCAAACCCTCCGCAGCGCCGGATGCAGCGACCTGAATATTCAGATCAAATATGTCCCCGGCACTTTCGAGCTGACTCTCGGTACCCAGTTTTTCGCCGAATATACGGACGTGGATGCGGTGATCGCTCTGGGCTGCGTCGTTCAGGGTGAAACCCGCCATTTCGATTTCATCTGCCAGGGCGTGACACAGGGTATCACCCAGTTGCAGATACAGTGGAATATGCCTGTAGCATTCGGTATCCTGACGGTGAACGACCAGCAACAGGCATTCGACCGGGCGGGCGGAAAATACGGAAACAAGGGCAATGAAGCGGCAGCGGCGGCCA
>OLXI01001615.1_pt1 | contig 10593 bp, 9 predicted proteins | sample 1674181 | NCBI WGS metagenome assembly OLXI01 (sample SAMEA103958148, study PRJEB25191) | human gut metagenome | reverse complement strand
TATATAAATTTAATTAGGAATAATGAATATATATTATGAAAAGGGGAGGATGATGAATATGACAGAGGAATACAATCGCCTGATAGGCAAGCGTGTAAAAATGCAGCGCATTTCCGCTAAGGTATCTCAGACAGAATTGGCGAAGGAGTTGGGGGTAACTCAGACGCATTTAAGCAATATCGAAAACGGACGCGCGGGTTTGACAATACCCAATCTGATTAAGCTGCATCAGATTTTGGAATGTCCTATCAGTTCTTTTTTTGTGGATATTGAAGGGGAAAAGGAAGCTGATAACAGCAGCGATATAACTCTGGAAAATGTTATGGAGCTGGCAAGACTCCTGAAAAAGGCGCGTGCCTGAAATAAAAAGCAAAGTCATTTAGGGGCTTTGCTTTTTATTTTTGCTGTGGCAGTATTTTTAGGCAAGCTGTTTTTACTCAGGCAGGAATTTCGGGATTCATGGCGAATTATCCATATATTACATATTTTTTAAAGGAGCAATTAGATGAGTACATTCACCAAGGTCCTGTTGGCCACAGATCTGTCCCCACAGGCTGATAAATTGACCGAGTGTCTGTTTTGCTTATGCCCCGATACGGAAACGGAAGTGGTTTTGGCTCACGTCTTTGATGATGACGATGATGCCGACCCTGACGGTAGCAGCTTTAAAAAAGCGCGCAGCCGATTGGATGGGTATAAAAATGATATAGAGCAGGCAGGCTATGAAGAAATTTCCATTGTAACCCCGGCAGGCGAGCCCTGCGAAACCTTAAGCAGGCTGGCGGAAGAAAATGACGCTGACCTGATGCTGGTAGCATCGCACCGCAAGGGTTTTTTGAAGCGTGCGCTGATGGGCAGCACTACCTATGAGCTGGCACGGGCTACAATGATTCCCCTGTTGATTAATAAGGATGAGGAAGATGAGGTTACAGAAAATCTGCTGGATACTGTGCTGATACCGACCGATTTTTCCCGTAAATCCTTAGAAGCGCTGAACGTTATCCGTAGCCTGCGTGAATATGTAGGCAAGGTATTGTTTGTGCATGTTGTTGAGCATAGCAGAAACAAACATGATTACAAGGAAAAATACGGCAGTGCCAAGATGTTTTTGCAAGAGCTGGTAGACGAAATGAAAATTTTCGGTATTGAAGCCGATTACCGCATTGCACATGGCGTAGCCTCCAGAAAAATTGCCGCTATCTGTGAGCGCGACAATGTCAGTCTGATTATGATGACTAAAACCGGTGCCGATATGACTAACGGTGATGACTTGGGCAGCACCTCGGAAAACGTGGTTCTGAATTCTGATTGTGCGGTAATGCTGCTGCCGGCTGAAGACAGTGATGAGGAGGATACCTTCTCCTAAACTGCCGCAGAAGAATTTTTTTGATGATTTTATAAAAATTTTTACAAAAAACGCTTGACTTTCATTAAAAATGCCAGTATAATACTACTTGCAGTTATGTTGACTGCGGGTACGTATTGTGCTGGCAAATTGAAAATAGTTTAAAGTTTTCAACCTTGGAGAGATGACCGAGTGGTTGAAGGTGCACGCCTGGAAAGCGTGTGTACGGGAAACCGTACCGAGGGTTCGAATCCCTCTCTCTCCGCCACTTAAAAATCTGCCGCACTGAGCGGCTTTTTTAATAAAATCAGATATTTGTTTCTCTGTAGGATCGTAGAGCCGGGTCCTGCGCAATGGGAGCCTGTGAACCAGGTCAGGTCCGGAAGGAAGCAGCCTTAAGCGGATACTTTCATGTGCCGTGGGGAAGCCCGTCTTTGCGGTCCTACAGGGAAATAAACGAAGAAAATCCGTCGCATGTGCGACGGATTTTTTTGTGCTGCGCTTATTTGCTGAGCAGCTCGATTTTTTTCATATAGGGAGCAACGATAGTAGCGATGGCCTGAGGATTTGCTGCCTGCCAGGCGGCAAAGTCCAGACCGCTTTGGGCGATATGCTTGCCGATTTCCAAAAGCACGAAGGGAATGTCCTCGGCGAGCAGTGTGCCTGCTTCTTCCCCTAGGCGTTCGCTGCCCTGCAGTAAGCAGCCGTTGATGTACATAGTGAAGGCTGGGTGTGCTGTACCCTTGATGACCTTAACTGTACCGCGGAAGCCGAGTTCGCCTATTTGGTGGGTGCCGCAGCTGGAAGGACAGCCGGAAATATAAATCTGCGGCAGAGCATCACTGGCAGCGTACTGCGTAGCCATTTCTTCAAAGCAGCTTGTCAGCAGGCTTTGGGAATCTCCCATGCCCATCTGGCAGACGGTGGAGCCGATGCAGGCCACGCTGCTTGTGAAGGCATTATAGGCTGTGTCAGACGTGAGCGACATTACCTTTGCTGCTTCGGGAGCAGTGAGGTTGATAATATAGACGCTTTGGTCGGGTGCAAGGCGCAGTTCGGCGGCTTTAACGTTCTGCAGATAATCCGCCAGAGCGAGGAAGCTTTCGATTTTAGGCAGTCCTGCCTGCGGATGATAATTTACGGCGTAAAGACCTGGCTGCTTCTGGGAGGTAATGCGGAAGCCGGTGATGAGCTTGAAGTCGCGCTTGGTGATTTTTGTTGCCTCAGGCTGCAAATCAAGACCGCCATCCTGCAGCGCCTGCAGGAGGCGTTCGCTGTAGGCTGCCTTGTAAGCGGCTTCACCGCCTAAAAGCTCAGGCAGATAACGGGTGCGTGCTTTGGAGCGTTGCGTATAGGTGCCGCATTCGCGGAAGATGGCGAGCATTGCTTTGATATGATAGAGAATTTTTTCGGGAGCAACAGCCTCCGCCATTTTTATACCGATGCAGGGAGCAGGTCCCAGACCGCCGGCGCTATAGACATCAAAACGGCCGTCGGGACGGGCGGCGAAGCCTAAATCGCGCATGGTGGCGTGCGTAAGATTTTGCGGGGAATTGGAAAAGCCGGTCTTTAATTTGCGTGGCAGCTTGCCGTCGGGAATGGCAGCGACAAGATACTGCGCTGCTGCTTCGGCGTAAGGCAGCACGTCAAAATATTCTTCGCGCTCTACACCGCTTAAGGGTGAGCAGAGGATATTACCGGGATAGTCACCGCCGCAGCCGAAGGGGATGATATCCGCGTCCAGACATTGCTCCAAAATTTCCGCGGCAGCCTCGGCGCTGAGATCATGCAGCTGTATAGTCTGCCCGGTTGTGAAATGAATGCGGCTGATGTTATATTTGCGGATTATCTCGGCGATGAAGGCCAGTTTTTCCGCAGTGATGCGTCCTGCGCTGCAGCGCAGGCGCAGCATGTTGCTTTTGCCGTCGCGCTGGGCAAAGCTGCCGAAGTAACCGGAAAACTCCTTGTAGGCAATTTTGCCGATTTTTTCGTTATGATAGTCGGCAGTCTGTCCGGCAAATTCCGGCAGCTGCCTGCGCAGGAAATCTTTATCAATTTCGGGTATAGTCATGACTGTAGCCTCCCTTTTTAAATTGCTGAAGATATTATATAATACTTTGGTGTATTAGTAAAATATTTATTTCAACGTGATTTTGGGACTACAAAACTTCAATTTACATTTCAGGCTATTTTGAGTATAATAATTATGTATGTAATAAATTCCGGGGAGGTGCAGTGATGGCTTATGTAGCATTATACCGCCAGTGGCGTCCGCAGGATTTTGACGCTCTTGTGGGACAAAAGGCTGTGAAAACAACCTTGAAAAATGCTTTGGCAAGCGGTAAAATTGCTCACGCCTATTTGTTTTCCGGTCCACGCGGCACCGGTAAGACCAGTATGGCGCGTATTCTGGCCAAGGCCCTAAATTGCGAGCAGGGGCCGACTGCCGAGCCCTGCGGCCAATGCGGCAACTGTCAGCGCATTGTACAGGGAACCTCTCTGGATGTAATTGAAATTGACGCTGCGTCCAATACCAGCGTAGATAATATCCGTGATCTGCGCGAGCAGGTAGCCTTTACACCTGCCGAAAGCCGTTACAAGGTTTATATTATCGACGAGGTGCACATGCTTTCTACCGGAGCTTTCAATGCTTTGCTGAAAACATTGGAGGAGCCGCCGGCACACGCTGTATTTATTCTGGCAACTACGGACCCGCAGAAGGTGCCTGCAACGATTCAGTCGCGCTGTCAGCGCTTTGAATTCCGCAGGGTGACGGTAGACGAGATTGCGGAGCATCTGGCTATGGTAGCGGCAGGAAGCGGTATTGAGGCGGATGCGGATGCACTGCGCTTAATAGCTATTCAGGCTGAGGGCGGCATGCGTGATGCGCTTAGCCTGCTAGACCAGTGCGGTGTCATGGCCAAGCGTGTTACGGTGGCAACTGTACGCGAGGTACTGGGCATCGTAGGACGTGAAGCACTACACGAGCTGACAGGAGCAATAGGCCGCAGGCAGCTGCCGCAGGCGTTGGCTACCTTGAATCTGCTGTTGGAACAGGGAAAGGATGTCAAGCAGGTGCTTACGGAGCTTATTGAATATCTGCGGGCGCTGGTGCTTTATCTGGCAGTTCCTGACTATGAGGAAATTTATCTGACGGATACTAAAGAAGCGTTGGCTGAGCTAGCACCGTTATTCGGACGTGACCGTCTGCTGGCGGCGGAGGAAAGGCTGCACAGCGCTATTCAGGAGCTGCGCGGTTCTATGCGTCCGCGCATTACGGCAGAGCTGTGCCTTTTGGATTTATGCCGCGTAGAGGGCAGCACATTGGCTGCTTTATCGGCAAGAATAGAACAGCTGGAGCGTCAGCTGGCAGGCGGTGTGATGCCTGCTTATCAGCAGGCTCCGATTAACGCTCAGCCTGCGTCTGCTGTGGCAGTGCAGCAGCCAATCGTACAGGAATATGCCGCACCGGCAGCACAGCAGCCGATTGCACAGCAGACACCTGCGGCAGAGCCTATGCAGGCAGCAAAAGCTGCTCCGGCTAAGAAGCCTGCAGCTAAAGCGCAGCCTGCTGCCGATACGCTGGCTGCGGCGGTGAACGCCGCACCTAAGCCTAAAAGTGCCAGAGTACAGCAGACAGAGGAATATGCCGGTGATTTTGCAGCCGGTGAGGATTTCTGGAAGCAGGCTTTGGAGATTATGAAGGCCGAAAAGAAGAATTCTATGGTATCCTGCGCTAAGAACGGCAGAGTCTTCAGCTTTGCCAACAACATTCTGCAGGTTGCCTTCAAGGCACCGTTCCTTGCGGACAGGATGAACAAGGATGATTATCGCAAAGCCTTCGAGGAGGTCCTGCTGCGTCTGGCAAGACGTGAAATCAGACTGGAGGCTGTTATCGAGGGTAAGGCCAAGCTGCCGCAGCCCCCTGTAAAGCAGCAGGAAGTGCAGCAATCGCCCGAAAGCGAAACGCAAAATCTGCAGGCAGCACAGTTGCCGGAAAACCTGCGCAGGGCTTTTAATGCCTTAGGCGGCAGTGTAATGGATATATCAGACCAATGAAACCTAATTTGAGGCTCTGAAGCCTTGGCTTATGTTTCTGAGAATATATAATATCAATATATGTAAATATCAAGGAGGAATTTAATTATGTTTCCAGGTGGCATGGGTAATATGCAGGCAATGATGAAAAAGGTACAAAAAATGCAGGCTGATATGGCGAAAATGCAGGAGAATCTGAAAAGCCGTACTGTAGAAACGTCTGTCGGCGGCGGTGCCGTAACCGTTGTTGTCAGCGGTAAAAAAGAACTGAAATCCATCAAAATCAATCCGACTGCTGTAGATCCCGAGGATGTAGAAATGCTGGAGGATATGATTCTGACAGCTGTCAATGACGCTATGAAGCAGATTGACGAGCTGACTGAAAAAGAAATGGCTAAGGTTACCGGCGGCATGAAGCTGCCTGGCATGTTCTAAGCTGATGGCAAGAATGATCAGGCCGCTGGCTAATTTATATGAGCAGCTCAGGCGTTTGCCGGGAATAGGCTCAAAAACAGCTATGCGACTGGCCTATCATGTGATTGACATGCCTGCGGAGGATGTGAAGCAGCTGGCGGCGGCCTTGAGCGGCGCCAAGGAGCAGATTCACTATTGCAGCCGCTGCTTTAATCTTACTGACAGCGATGTATGCGAGATTTGCCGTGACAGCTCGCGCGACAGCTTTACTATCTGTGTAGTGGAGCAGCCGCAGGATATTGCGGCGATGGAGCGCAGTCATGGCTATCACGGACTGTATCATGTGCTGCACGGTGTGCTTTCACCGCTTGACGGTATCGGTCCGGAAAAGCTGCGCATCAGAGAGCTTCTCTTGCGTCTGCAGCAGGAATCGGTCAGTGAAATTATTATTGCGACCAACTCGGATGTAGAGGGTGAAGCTACTGCTACCTATCTGGCACAGCTGCTGAAGCCTGTAGGAATAACCGTCAGCCGTATTGCTCATGGACTGCCGATGGGCGGCGATCTGGAGTATGCTGACGAAATAACCTTGTCTAAAGCGCTGGAAAACAGGCGCACAATGTAGAAAGGACCGGCGTTATTTAATATGGAACTTAATGCTATTTTGACACCGCTTGGTGCCTTTGGACCGATGATTGGCGGTGTACTGCTGCTTTTGCTGGTAGTAAAGCTGTTGTCGATGCCGTTTAAGCTGGTGTGGAATGGTCTCTGCGGCGCACTGCTGCTGTGGTTCATCAATCTGGTAGGCTCGTTGGCGGGCTTTACCATGAAGATTACCGTTATCAAGGCTTTGATTGCCGGCTTCTTCGGTGTTCCCGGTGCTCTTGCCGTAGTGCTGTATGAGCTTTTAGTTAAATAAGGTAATTTGCTTTTGCCCCTGCACGTTGCTGCAGGGGTATTTTTATGCGCTTCGACGGGATAATCGTAAATAATATTGTATACAAACCAATAATACTGTATACAATCGGACTTTTCCATGATAAGTTGCTATAATTATCTTAACAGTTTTTTTACTTAAATATCTGGGGGTTGTAAAAATGAACTTATCTACAAAAATTTTAATCGGCCTTGCGCTTGGTATTATTGCAGGCCTGGAGCTGGGTGCTGAAGGTGCCGGCTTCGCCAAGACCTGGATTGGTCCTCTGGGAACAATTTTCATGAACATGATCAAAATGGTTATCGTACCGCTGGTATTCTCCAGTCTGGTAATCGGTGTCACCAGCTTGGGTGATATCAAAAAGGTAGGCCGTATCGGTGTAAAAACCGTAGCGTACTATCTGGTAACCACTGCTTTTGCTATCGTTATCGGTTTGGCAATCGGTACCATCATGCAGCCGGGTGTTGGCCTGCATATGGCTGCTGATACCGCTAAGGTTGCTGCTAAGGCTGCACCACCTATTTCCAAGGTTATCATTGACATTTTCCCGACTAACCCGTTGGAAGCTATGGTTAAAGCCAACATGCTGCAAATCATCGTTTTCTCTCTCTTCGTTGGTGCTGGTATCACCGTTGTCGGTGAAAAGGCTAACGCTCTGAAACATACCATTGATGGTCTGGCTGAGGTTTCCTACAAAATCGTCGGCATGATCATGGCTGTTGCTCCGATTGGTGTTTTCGGTTTGATTACTCCGGTAGTTGCATCTAACGGTCCTTCCGTACTGCTGCCGCTGCTGAAGGTTGTTATCGCTGTATATCTGGCCTGCCTCCTGCATGCAGTTCTCGTTTATGGCTCTATGATCAAATTCCTTGCAGGCATGGGCTTCATCCAATTCATTAAGGGTATTGCTCCGGCGTCCCTGATGGCTTTCAGCTCCTGCTCCTCCGGTGGTACTCTGCCGCTGACCATGAGCTGTGCTCAAAAAATGGGCGCTTCTAAAGAAGTTTCCAGCTTTGTTCTGCCGTTGGGCGCAACCATCAACATGGATGGTACTGCTGCTTATCAGGGTGTATGCGCACTGTTCATTGCTCAACTGTACGGCATTGACCTCACCGCTTCCCAATACATGACCATTATCGTTACCGGTACTTTGGCTTCTATCGGTACTGCAGGTGTTCCGGGCGCAGGCTTCATCATGTTGACCATGATTCTGACCAGCCTTGGTCTGCCGCTGGAAGGTTCTGCTCTTATCGCAGGTATCGACCGTATCCTGGATATGCCGCGTACCTCTGTTAACATCACCGGCGATGCTGCTGTAACTCTGCTGGTTGACAAGAGCGAAAAAAAGCATGCAGAAGCTGAAGCTCCTCTGTACTAATTAAAATCTGTCTTTCCCTTGGCGTCAGTTGCATTAGCGGCTGGCGCTTTCCTTTTATGCAAAAACATAATGTTTAAAGTGCAGTTTTCAAGGATTGTTACCTGAATTTTACAGCTTAGTTACATTTGTTGGCAGGAAAAAACTTTTGCTGCGCAGAAATTTATAAATACTATTTAATTTTGCAGGCAAAGGTGTTAAAATAAGGTGTTATTATGAATGAGATGGAAAAATTACAGTATGTATTGTTTGAGCGACTGCACCGTCGTGCTCCTGGCATTGATAAGCTGGACCGCTTGTGGGATGCTGCTGTGCTGCTGCCCTTAGTGCGTACTCCCGAAGGCATCAGTGTGCTGTTTGAGGAAAGGGCACATACGCTGCGCAGTCAGCCGGGTGAGGTGTGCTTCCCCGGCGGCAAGTACGAATGTGAGGATAACAGCTTCCGCAATACCGCAGTGCGCGAAACCTGCGAGGAGCTTGGCCTGAAGCCGGAGAATATCACCATCTGCGGTGAACTGGATTGTCTGGTAACGCATAACGGACCGATTATCCACCCCTTTGTTGGTCTGATTGATGATATCAGCAAGATTACGTACAGCAAAAGCGAGGTAGAGCGCATCTTTACTGTACCCCTAAAGGTGCTTTTGGAGCAAAAGCCAAGGCGTGGCTCCGTGCAGCTGGCAGACCATCCCGGTGATGATTTTCCGTTTGACCTGGTGCCGCAGCGCAAGCGTGGCTGGCGCATGAACAAGTCCTATTATGTGTATTTTTACCTGTATGAGGATAAGGTTATCTGGGGCCTGACCGCACGCATGCTGTATGCTTTCCTGTACCGCAGCCGCAAGGAGCTGACGGAATATCTGGCAGAAGAAATTGATTGAGAGGTTATATAAGGATGAAAAGCATTCTCCAGACAAAAATTTTAATAATTGTAACGGCTATCTGTGTAGTAGGCTATATTGCCTTCGGTTATTTCTTTCCGGAAACGGGATTGGATAATCTTGCGCCGACAGACAGGCTGAATCTGAAAAAGAATATCGTTGTTCTGGGCGTTGACGAACGCTCCGATGATGTGGGCCGCAGTGATACGCTTTTTGTCGTAATGTTCGACAGCAGCAACAAAAGCGCTTCCCTGCTTTCGGTACCGCGTGATACACGCGTACGCATTGACGGTCACGGCTGGGATAAGATTAACCATGCCTACGCTTACGGCGGACGTGAGCTGACCCAGAAAACTGTAGAAGAGCTGCTGGGTATCAAAATCAACAATTACGTAATGGTTGATTTTAAAGGCTTTACCGGTCTTGTTGATGCTATCGGCGGTATTGATATCGATGTTGAAAAGGATATGTATTATCATGATACCTGGGACGGCTTTACCGTTGACCTGAAAAAGGGCCGTCAGCATCTGGACGGCAAAACAGCAATCCAGTATGTACGCTTCCGCGATGAAGAAGGCGATATCGGCCGTATCCGCCGCCAACAGCATTTCCTGATGGCAGTGTACGATAAGATTACCTCTGCCGATATGCTGCTGCATATCCCCGGCCTGGCTAAGCAGCTGACTTCTATGGTAAAGACTGATATGCCTCTTAGCGATATGATAGATTTGGGCAGAGCGCTGCATTCCATGGTTAAGGAAAAGGGCCTGTCTATGGCGATGGTTCCTGGTACTCCGAAGTATATCGATGGCATCAGCTACTGGCTGCCGGATATTACCGACCTGCGTGAGCTGATGGTTAAGATGCAGGGTGCAACCATGACGGAACACTATAAATCTGCAGCTGAGCTGATGGAGAAGGAATACAATAACGCTGTGGAAAAGGTAGAAAAGGGTGATGACAGCGAGGAAAACAAGGAAGCTGTCAAGGAAGAAAAGGAACTGAAGGCTAAGAAAGAAGAAAAAGCGAAGGAAGAAAAGAAGAAGCAGGCTGATAAAGACAAGGATGCAGGTAAAAATACTGCTTCCCAAGAAGCTTCCTCCGACAGCCGCGGAGTTGTACGTCTTGTTAACTGCAGCGGCAGCAAGACAGCAGGCGCAGATGCTGCTGCGCGCTTGCGCAATGCAGGCTTTGAGGTTATCAGCGGCGGCAGTGGCGAAATAATTGCCAATACTGTTGTTGTTTCTACAACTAATAACGGTGCTGTTGTCAATCGTCTTTCCAACGTTCCCTTTGCGCATCAGATGCGTATCAGCCGTGACGGTGCTGCAGACTGCGATGGCGTAATCATGCTGGGCTCAGACTTCAAATAAGCTGTAAGCGGCCGCAGGTTTGATAATGCGGGCTATGATAATCAATAATGTAATTGTCCACGAATCAGAAGACTTGCCTGAGGTTCGTGGACAATTTAGTCAGCTAACGTAAAAAAATTTACAAAAAACTCTTGCATTTTGTATACAAAGATGGTATACTAAGAGCATCAAAACAGCCCCTCATTTGGCCCTTCTTCGTAAGGGCTTTTTTTTTTGCCATTTTTAGAAAT
>OLXI01001613.1_pt1 | contig 10595 bp, 10 predicted proteins | sample 1674181 | NCBI WGS metagenome assembly OLXI01 (sample SAMEA103958148, study PRJEB25191) | human gut metagenome | reverse complement strand
TGCCGTTGACGGCGTATTATTCCATGAACGGCTACGGCGGCGAGACAGCGCTTCAGAACCCGCTGTTCATGCGCACGAACCGCATTCTGACAGCCTGCTGGGCAGTCTTGTATCTGCTCACGCCGATCTGGACGTGGTATCTGCTGCAAACACCCGTCTCGTATCTGACCGGCGCGCTCAATTCCGTTCTGCCCATGCTCCTCGGCGCATTCACGGCCTGGTTCCAGCGCTGGTACCCGGCACATTACGCTGCAAGTAAAAAATGACTGCACCAAAGCAGGCCCTTGTCATGCTCATTGAAGCGCATGACAAGGGCCTGCTTTTGCATATCCGGAATCTGGGCATGCCGCCTGTTACGGTGCTCCAAATTTGTAGGTAGTTGCGTTAGAATATCTGCGACAAATCAGCTTTGCGTTCAAAAGTTGCAAGGCAGTACGGATTCGCCAGAGTTCTGTAGGGGCCGATGCCCACATCGGCCCGTTGGGCAGTTACGAATTCGCCATAGATTTCCGTAAAAACGGTGCAATCTGCCGGGTCGATGTGGGCATCGACCCCTACGAAGCTTTTACGAGAAATGCCAGAAATTTTGAGCAGTTTTTCAAATTTCGCGGGAAAGATCCAAGAAAACCGGGGCGGTTTTCTTGGTCGGTTCAAGGGACTCCGGGGGGGAAATCGAAATCCCCCCGGGCTCGTTTCCTTTTCCCAGTCTTTTCTTTTGGAGAAGCAAAAGAAAAGACTGAGGGGCAGCTGCAGATTTTCAAGAAGAATTCCTACATTGATATGTGTACCATTGACCACCAAACGCCACGAATTCGCATTCGTCTTCTGCCTATTGCCGCTGCCTGCCGCAGCCGTTCAGGTGCTTCGCGCCAATGATTTTGTCTGCAAATCGGGGCTTGACAAGGGTGGGGTTCTGTGCTATGATGCGCTCGGTTAGAGGTCTTTAACTGTTATTGAAACGAAAAGGAGATTCCCTATGCAAACAAAGACCCGCCTGATCGCCCTGCTTCTTGGGCTTGTTCTTGTATTCTGCCTGTCTGCCTGCCAAAAAGCGCCTGCCGAGACCACGGATGCGCCTGCCGAGACAGCCGATTTTGGTATCTTCCCGGAAATCGCCGGTGAAAACGGCACGACCTATGCCAATTTGTTCGATGTGATCCTCAGCGCCGACTATGACGGCGTTTGGACGGAAAAATGCGCCGCAATCGTCGGCGAAGACGGTGCGGCAGAGGCTGCTTCGTATCTCAAGAGTTACATCAGCCGTGATATCTATGGTCAGGAGGCTGTTGATGCCTATACCTCCCCGGAACTTGTCGGCTTTGACTGCTGGTACATCAACGGCGCAAAGACCTTTACCTTCTCCGGTGATACCGCTACGATCACGCTGACGGACGGTTCTTCGCAGACACACACCTATACCTATCTCGGCCAATACAAGGTCGGCGACGGCGAAACGATGGTTTATAACGGACAGGAGATCGACCCGTCGTTTGCCTGCGATGTATACCAGTCCACCGACGATGCGGGCGAATTTACCTATCTGCTCTTCCGCGACGACACGATGGCTTCGACCTATCATATTGAGTTCCGCTACGGCAGCGATCTTGACGCGCTGCAGAAATACTTCACCGGCCCGTATGCCTACTGGCTCTCTGCCGGCATCGACGCGAGTGCCGACGCGCAGACCATCGACAACGTGATCGACCTGTTCGTAACGGAAAATCTCAGCGGCGAATAACCAACAATCATCCTCCATACACCAACCCCAAGCCGCCGGCTCTGCAAGGACCGGCGGCTTGGGGCATTTTTTACGTCTGCGCAGCGCCGTCAACGCTGATGACCGCGCCGGTCACATAGCTTGCAAGGTCGCTTGCAAGGAAAAGGAACACATTTGCGATCTCCTCCGGCTCTCCGATGCGCCGAAGCGGGATAGGGGCGGAAATGCGCGCGACCAACTCCTCCGGCAGCGCAGCGACCATATCCGTCCGGGTCACACCCGGCGCGACGGCATTGACCCGGATCCCCGCCGGACCAAGTTCCCGCGCAAGGCTTTTCGTCAAACCGTTGACGGCAAATTTACTTGCCGGATACCCAACGCCGCTTGGCTGCCCGTACAGGCTGACCATTGAACTCGTGTTTATGACGCAGCCGTGCCCGGCTTTGCGCATCAGCGGTTCGACAGCCTTGCAGCCATTGAAGACGGCGGTGACGTTCAGGTCCATGATCTTCTTGAAATCCTCCGGCTTGTAAGCGGCCAGCGGCTCCCGCGCCGAGATGCCCGCGTTGTTGACCAGAATATCAACGCCGCCGAACGTCTCGCATGCCGTCAGGATCGCAGCCTGTACTGCGTTAAAGTCCGTCAGATCCGGCGCAAGGCCAATGACGGGCCAGTCTGCGTTTTCTGCTTTCAGCGCAGTCACAGCCTTTTCTGCTGTCTCCATCCGGCTGCCGCACAGTGCGACCTTCGCGCCGTTCTGTAGAAATACCCGGACGATTGCCAGCCCGATCCCACGCGTGCCGCCGGTCACGACGGCGGTTTTTCCGTTCAGAAGTTCCATAAATCCATACCTCCCAATAGCCGTTTTTATGTTTCTATTCTATCGCATACGAAAGCAAGAATGCCAATCCGTATCCCGGGACGGCAATATGTAGAAAGATTGATATATCAAATTTCATATATTGTTGCTGCCTGCTTGCCGGAAGTTGACAAGCAGATGCAAAAAAGGGCAAGCGCAGTAAATGACCAAATGCGAATCGACTGGTAGAATAGAATAAGAAAATACGAAGGAGCTGCGTCCGGTTTGTGCAGCTTTCCATATCCAAGACAGGAGGCATTCTCATGCAGCAAACCCGGAATCCCAAACGTGTGCCTGATCTGCGCGCCAGCGGACGGTTCAGCAAGGCAAAGAAGACGCTGATGCTCCTGAGCATGGTGGCCCCCGGCGCGATCTGGCTGCTGCTGCTGCGGTATCTGCCGATGGGCGGCATCATCCTCGCGTTCAAGAATTACAAAATCTATCCCAAGGACCCGACCTTCCTCAATAACCTCATCCACAGCAAATGGGTCGGCCTCGACAATTTCAAGTTTCTGTTTACCACCGGCGATTCGTGGGTCATGATCCGCAACACACTGGCCTACAACATCGTGTTCATCATTCTGGGCGTGATCATTCCCGTTGCGTTTGCCGTTATGATGAGCGAACTTTCCAAGAAATTCGTCGCCAAAACGTATCAGACGCTGATGTTTTTCCCGTATTTCCTGTCGTGGGTCGTCGTCAGCTATTTCCTGAACGCGTTCATCGATGCACAGTACGGCCTTATTCCCATGGCTCAGCGCGCAGCGGGCGAAACCGCCGTCTCCTGGTACACAACGCCCGGTCCGTGGCCATATATCATCGTGTTCGCAAACCTCTGGAAGAACGTCGGCTATTCCACGGTTCTGTATCTCGCGGCCATCACCGGCATCGACCAGACGCAATACGAGGCCGCCGCCATCGACGGCGCAAGCAAATGGCAGCAGATCCTGCATGTAACGCTCCCGAATCTGCGCACGATGATTGCGATTCTGTTCATTCTGAACGTTGGCAAAATCTTCAACGCTGACTTCGGCCTGTTCTGGAATGTCCCGATGCAGAACGGCGCACTGTTCTCCGTCACGCAGGTCATCGACACCTATATCTACCGTGTCCTCATGAACACCGGCAACATCGGTCAGAGCACGGCGGCAGGTCTGCTTCAAAACATCGTCGGGTTTATCTGCATCATCGGCGCAAACGCCGTCGTCAAGAAGATCGACTCCGACAGTACCCTGTTCTAAGGAGGTGCAGCCTGATGAAACAGAAAAATCACCGTCTCAATTCCGTCAGCGCGGGCACAGAGGCCGTCATGAACGTTGTCCTTGCCCTGTTCAGCCTGTGCTGCATCATCCCGTTCATCTTCGTCGTGATCATTTCCTTCTCCTCGGAGGAATCCATCCGCACCATCGGCTATTCCTTCTGGCCCATGGCGTGGAGCACGGACACCTACGCCTACGCGTTTGAAAAGCTGCCGCAGATCTGGCGCTCATTCTTCAACAGTGTCCTCATTACCGGCATCGGTACGGTTTTGAGCACCCTGATTTGCGTCCTGTATTCCTACGCGCTCTACCGTCCGGATTTCAAATACCGCAATTTCTTCAACTTCTTCAGCTTCTTCGTCATGCTTTTCGGCGGCGGTCTTGTCCCGACGTATATCATCTCTAAGCAGGTGCTCGGCCTGAGCGAGAATTACGCCGCACTCATCGTTCCGCTGCTGGTCAGTCCCTTCAATATCATTGTCATGCGAACCTTTTTCAAAAGTTCTGTCCCGCTGGAACTGATCGAAGCGGCCACCATCGACGGCAGCGGCGAATATTCGACGCTCTTCCGCATTGTCCTGCCCATCGCCAAGCCCGGCATTGCAACTATCGCGCTTTTGAATGCGCTGGCTTATTGGAACGACTGGTTCCAGTCGCTCCTGTATATCCGGCAGAACAAAGTGCTCCAGCCTCTGCAGGCGCTTCTGATGGAACTGCAGAACAACGTTGAATATCTCAACCGCATGATCGGACAAATGGGCACCGCCGCCATCATGGAAGCCCAGCGGGCGCCGAACCAGACGCTGCGCATGGCGCTGGTTGTGATGATCGTCGTTCCCATCGCCTGCGCGTATCCCTTCTTCCAGCGCTACATTGTTGCCGGTCTGACGATCGGCTCCGTTAAGGGCTGAATCAGCGTAATTGCTGTTTTGGTATAGAGTGAAAAAATTTTAAAATGGAGGAATCATCAAATGAAAAAAGTCCTTGCGCTTCTTCTGGCTCTCATCATGGTGCTTGGCCTCGCCGCGTGCGCGACGAAGGAAGCCCCGGCAAAGACTGACGACCCGGCCCCTGCTGACACAACCAACACCGAAACGACCGAGCAGACGCCTGCCGACGCTACTGACACGGCAGAGTCTGTCACCATCAAGATCTGGTTCCACGGCAGCAACGTAACCCCGGAAGCTTCCGAAAAGGTCATGGCCGAACTGAATCCGTACCTCAATGAGAAGATTGGTGTCACGCTCGATCCGATCTGGGGCACCTGGGGCGATTTCGACACCAGCACCGTCACGGCTCTGGCCGGCGGTGACGATGTTGACATTTACTTTACCTGCAACTGGTCTGCCGACGAGTACAACAAGTACGCCCGCGACGGCTACTGGGTCAAACTCGACGATATGCTGGAGAAGGACGCACCTGAACTGCTTGCCACGATCCCCGAAGGCATCTGGGAATGCGCCCGCACCAACGGCCTTGACGGCATGGGCATCTACGCCGTTCCCGGCCTGAAGGACACCGCAACCCAGAACTGCTGGGACGTCAACGGCACGCTGCTGGCTGAACTCGGCTACGATGTCGATGCAGTCTGCGCGGCAGGCCTTGACTATTACTCCGATGAATATGAAGAAATGCTCCAGAAGGCCAAGGACGCCAAGGGCGGCGATTTCTATCCGCTGCTCATCGAGCCGGCCGTTCTCGAACGCCTTGTGACCCACACCTCCATCGTGACCGGCGACCTCAACGGCGGCAACGTCCTGTCCTACTACTATGACGCCGAGCATCCGTCCAAGGACATCGGCAGCACCATCGTCAACAAGTTTGCCACCGACGAATTCAAGAAGTTCGCCGACCGCACCTATTACTATGCGCAGAAGGGCTTCATCTCCCCGAGCTGCCAGTCCGTCGCCACTGCAAACGACTACCGCACCGCCTGCCAGTCCACCGGCGACTACCTGTTCTGCACCCAGTCCTACGCCTTCGGCTGTGAGTTGGACTTCTCCAAGGCCCGCGGCATTGACGTGCGCATGGTCCCGGCGACCGCCGCTTACATGGACTGCACCTCCGGTCAGGGCGCGATGATGGCCATCTCCGCCACGTCCAAGAACCCGGATAAGGCCCTGCAGTTCCTGAATCTCCTGAACACCGACCCCGTCGTTATGACCTATGTCAACTACGGCGTGGAAGGCTTCACCTACAACAAGAACGACGACGGCACCATCACCTTCATCGACGATGCCCGTGCGACCTATTCTCCGTGGACGAACGGCGTCGGCAATGTGCGTATCCTCCCGCCGACCAGCGACCAGGGCGCCGATTTCTGGCAGCGCTTCTCCGCGTACTATGACGCGGCAGAGACCCTCCCCTACGGCGGCTTCATCTTCGACTCCTCTGTCTGCGAGACGGAAGCAGCCGCTCTGGCCAACGTCTGGGCCGAGTACGCCTTCAACCTCATGAGCGGTGCAGTCAACCCCGACGACGTCCTGCCCGAGTTCCTTTCTAAACTCGAGGCTGCCGGAATCAACACCTTCGTTGACGCCGCCAACGAACAGATGAACGCTTATCTCGCAGGCTGATCAACTGCACACAAAGCCCGCATAACACACAGCAGCCGGTTTCCCGCCAGATGGGAAACCGGCTGCTTTACGCGCAAAGAGATAGCTAACCGCCGAAAATCACCAGAATGATGCCGTAAAGAACACTGGCGACCGTGCCGTAGACAATGACAGGACCAGCAATGATGAACATTTTGGCCGCCATGCCGGTGACGAAGCCCTCGGCTTTGAACTCGATTGCAGGCGAGACGACCGCGTTTGCGAAGCCAGTGATTGGCACGAGCGTTCCGGCGCCCGCAATTTTTGCCAGATCGTCATAGACGCTCAGGCCCGTCAGCACGGCACTTAAAAACACGAGACTGACCGAGGTCGCCGCTGCCGCATCCTGTTCGGACAGTTCCAGCGCGGTGTAGCCGTTCAGGATCAGCTGGCCAATCACGCAGATGAAACCGCCAATCAGAAAGCTGTTCAGCAGATCCTTTCCCAGCGGCGATTTTTTAGCCAGCCGCGCCACATAGCGGTTGTATTCCTTTGGAGACATGTTCATTCTGATCCGCTCCCTTACTCTTTTATCCATAGTATCCGCCGCATGGCCCGCATTCATGCACAAAATCTGTATTTGCCGCATATGCTAACGGCTGAAAGCAAAAAAGGAGGCAGCATGATGCAGGAATACGGAACCGTAACCGCGCAGATCGTGACGTCGGCCGCACAGATCCCCATTCCGGGCTCGACGCTCACCATTACACGCGAATTGCCGGACGGCAGGCAGGAACTGTTGGCCGTGCGCATGACGAATTACGACGGCTTTACCGAGCCCTTTGACGTCCCAACACCCCCGGCGTCCGACAGTCAGACGCGGCAGACCGCCGAGACGCCCTACGCCCTTGTCGATCTGCGCGGAGAACATGCAGGCTATGACCGCGTATTCATTCACAACGCGCAGGTCTTCCCTGGCATCCAGACCCTGCAGCAGATTGTACTCATCCCGACGCCGACGCTGCCGGACAACTACGCGCAGACGCAGGAATTCGATATTCCATCGCAGGCGCAAGACTTGTAAAGGAGGTAGTTTCTTGGCGACGATCGCCCCGTATATCCCCGAAAGCATCACTGTCCATCTCGGCTCGCCGAATTCGAGTGCTGAAAACGTAACGGTGTCGTTTTCCGACTATGTGAAAAACGTCCTGTCCAGCGAAGTCTACCCGACGTGGGAGCCTGCCGCGCTGCGCGCAAACGCGCTGGCAATCATCTCGTTCGCCCTCAACCGGATTTACACCGAATATTACCGCAGCCGCGGATATCCATTCGATATTACGTCTTCAACGGCAATCGACCAGAAATTCATCAATGGCCGCAACATCTATGACAATATCTCCGAGTTGGTTGACGAATTGTTCACGGATTATCTCCGGAAGCAGGGCTTTGTCGAGCCGTTGGCAGCAAAATTCTGCAACGGTGTGACGGTCACCTGTCAGGGCCTGAGTCAGTGGGGTTCACAGTATCTGGCGCAGGACGGAGCAAACTCTATCGATATTCTGCGTACATATTACGGGGAGGACGTGGAACTTGTGACGAACGCGCCCGTGCAGAATCTGCAGGAATCCTACCCCGGCAGTCCTGTGCGGCGGGGCGATATCGGCGTCAATGTGTCATTTCTGCAGGTCGCGCTCAACCGCATTTCACAAAACTATCCCGCCATTCCCAAAGTTCCCGTTGATGCCATATTCGGAGAAGCGACGGAAAACGCCGTGCGTTCGTTCCAGTCCATATTTTCTTTGACGGTTGACAGCATTGTGGGCCGCGCGACATGGTACACGATCGTAATGCTCTATACGGCAGTTCTCAAGCTGGGCGAACTGCAATCGCTTGGGCAGACGTTCTACGGCTATTCGTGGGAATACCCTGAGCAGATTCTTCCCGGCGAGCAGGGTGCAAAGGTGACGCATCTGCAATATATGCTGTCCGTTGTTTCCCAATTCAATTCCGCCGTGCACGAGCCGCCGGTCAGCGGTGTATTCGGCGACACGACTACACAAGCCGTCACGACATTCCAGCGCGCTTACAATCTGCCGGAGACAGGCACAGTTGACCGTGCGACCTGGGACAGCATCTATTCTCAGTTTGCAGGCATTGAGACAACCGTTTTCGGAAACGAAGCGCTTTTCCCCTTCACGCGCCCGCCGATGGCTGTGACAGAGGCCGATCTGCAGGAGCAGTTAATCACCGCTGCCGCAGCCTTTCCGGAGTTGGACGCGCCGAAGCGGTCTGGAAAGCTGGACGCGCAGACGAAGCGGAGCCTCGCAGTCTTCCAGCGTCTGACCGGAAGCACTCCGACCGGCACGCCGGACGCGCAGAGCGCATCTGATCTGGCAGGCATGCAGTTTCTGCTGCAGCATGCACAGTCCACGCGCTTTGTGCAGTTTCCGGGAATGACGCTCAAATCCGGCATGCAGGACATGGAGGTACGCAGCGTATGAATACACCGTCCAATTACGTCGGCCAGCCCATCCGGAGCCTCCAGACGATGCTCCGAACCCTCGCACACGCAGACGAGACGTTGTTGAAACTCGTGCCGGACGGCATTTACGGACCAAACACCGTGCAGGCCGTCCGTGAATTCCAGCGGCAGAACGGTCTGCCCGTCACCGGCGAAACCGACAACACAACATGGAATAAACTCGTTGCAATCTATACTGTTCAGAGTCCGTCGGTCCTGCCTGCCGCACCGGTCGCGGTCCGCTGGACGCCGAACCGTGTGCTTGCCGCAGGCAGCCGGAACTCGCATCTGTTTCTCATCCAATCGATGCTCCAGTCGCTTGCACGCTTTTATGCTAACGTGCCCGCGCTTACCGTGACCGGCGTTCATGACGCACCCTCGGTTGCGGCAGTCAAATGGCTGCAAAGACTGGCCGCGCTTCCGCAGACCGGCGAGATTGACCAGACGACATGGGCGTATCTCAGCGGTCTCTACACCCTCGCCTCCGGGGACGGGGAAGCTGCGGATCAGCAGAGCACCCTGTAGGGGCCGATGCCCACATCGGCCCACGCAGAAGGCACTGATTTTACGAAAATCCTAGGCGAATTCGCAACTTCCCAACGGGCCGATGTGGGCATCGGCCCCTACAAACGAATATGCAGGTGCATGCGAATTTGCCGAAGATTTCTGTAGAACAACTGCATCCAGCCGGGCGGAGCAGAGCCCCGCCCCTACCAAGATCGTGCATATATTGTACTGCCGCATAGAATTCTGGTTTCTCCGGTGTATTGATAATTTCCGCTCCATCTGCTACAGTATAGAAAAAACAAGGAGCAAACTATGAATATTCTAATCTGCAACGTCGGCAGTACGTCCCTGAAATATCAGCTGTTCCGTATGCCGGAGGAACTTGTTCTGGCCTCCGGCGGAGTTGAGCGCGTCGGCGCGGGCGATGGTCGTTTTTACGCCAAAACGCATAAAAACGGTACACTTGTCGAGGAAAGCGCCGCCTTCCCAACGCAGCGCGAGGCCATTGCGCGCATGCTGAGTCAGCTGACCGACACCGTTCTTCCCGATCTGGCCGCACTGGACTGCGTAGGCTTCAAGGTCGTACTGGCCAAGGGCGTGAGCGGCGTGCAGTACCTGACGGACGATGTGCTTTCCAAAATGGAGGCATTCAGTTCCATCGCGCCTGCGCACAACCCGCCGTATCTGGCTGCCATCCGGCAGTTCCGCACGTTGCTGCCCGCCACGCCGCTCATCGGCGCGTTTGAAACAGCGTTCCACCGCACTATGCCGCCGGAGGCGTACTATTATTCCATCCCGATTGAGGTTTCGCGCAAATATGACATCCGCCGCAACGGCTTCCACGGCGCATCCATTGAATATCTGACCAAGTGGACGCAGGAGCGAATGGAACGGGAGGATTTGCGGCTCGTTGTATGTCACTTAGGCGGCAGCGGAAGCATCTGTGCCGTCAAAAACGGGAAATCAGTCGATACTTCGCTCGGCCTGACGCTGCAATGCGGCACGATGCACAACAATCGCTGCGGCGATATTGACCCCTATATCATCTTCTATCTGGTCGAATCCTGCGGCATGACGCTGGAAGAGGTCAAGCAGATGCTCCAGACAAAAAGCGGCCTTTACGGCATGTCCGGCGGCGTTGGGCGCGATCTGCGCGACGTGCAGGCGGCAGCCGAGGCCGGAAACGAGGACGCGGAGC
>OLXI01001611.1_pt1 | contig 10617 bp, 8 predicted proteins | sample 1674181 | NCBI WGS metagenome assembly OLXI01 (sample SAMEA103958148, study PRJEB25191) | human gut metagenome | reverse complement strand
TAGGAACAAAATAATACGACAATTCAATATAAACTAATTCTGAACACCTACTTATGGTTACGTTAAGTCATAAGATAGAAGTAGATTTTTTATCCCCACTAAAAACCTACTGCCCACAAAAAAGGCCGAACAGGAATCCTGTCGGCCTTTTTTGTGTTTGTATCGTCATGCGGATTGGGGATTCCGCGAAGAGATCGGTGTTCGTTTCCACCAAGGACGGGCGGCGTCACTGTGCCTCGCCGTTCTCGTCGTATTGCTGGAAGAGGAAATCGTTGTAAGGATATTTCTGCACGTGGAGCTGGCGCACACGGCTGTAGATGAGATCCTTCAGTTCGTCGATGTTCTGGCGCTCACGGGCAGAGATGAAGATGCAGTCGTCGCCGAGGCGGGCCATCCAAGTTTTCTTCAGTTGGCTGAGCGAGAGGTTTTCGCGCGTGGCAGGCGTGAGGTCGTCGGCCTCTTTTTCCACCCAGGTGTAGGCGTCCACTTTGTTGAACACCATAATCTGCGGTTTGTCGGAACAACCGAGGTCGCAGAGCGTTTTGTTGACCACTTCCACCTGTTCTTCAAAGTCAGGGTGCGACACGTCGACCACATGAATCAGGAGGTCGGCCTCACGCACTTCGTCGAGGGTGCTTTTAAAGGATTCCACCAGGTCGGTGGGGAGCTTGCGGATGAAACCGACAGTGTCGGCCAAGAGGAAGGGAAGATTTTCGATGATGACCTTACGCACCGTTGTGTCGAGCGTGGCGAAGAGTTTGTTTTCGGCAAACACCTCTGCCTTTGCCAGGAGGTTGATGAGCGTTGACTTCCCGACGTTGGTGTATCCAACGAGCGCCGCACGGATGAGGCGTCCGCGGTTTTTGCGCTGCGTGGTCTTTTGACGCTCGATGTCGGCAAGGCGTTGCTTGAGGAGCGCCATGCGATTGAGGATAATTCGGCGGTCCATCTCGAGCTGCGTTTCGCCCGGTCCACGGAGTCCCACGGAGCCTTTTCCGCCGCCACTGCCCGAACCGCCGCCTTGGCGTTCGAGGTGGGTCCAGAGACGCTGCAGACGCGGGAGCATATAGCGATATTGCGCCAATTCCACCTGTGTTTTGGCATTGGCCGTTTGCGCACGCATGGCAAAGATGTCGAGGATGAGGGAGGTGCGGTCGAGGATTTTCACTTTCAGTTCGCGCTCGATGTTGCGCAACTGCTTGGCGGAGAGTTCATCGTCGAAAATGACCATGCCCACTTCGCGCTCAGCGTCTTCCTCTGCCACGATGTATTGCCGAATTTCGTCGAGCTTGCCTTTTCCGACGTAAGTCACGGAACTCGGTCCGTCGAGGCGCTGCGTGAAGCGCTTGACGGTGACAGCTCCGGCGGTCTCCGCCAGAAACTCCAGTTCGTCGAGATATTCTGCCGTCTTTCGCTCGTCCTGCGTCTTCGTGATGAGGGCCACGAGGACGGCGGTTTCGGCTTTGGCTTCAGATTGTATGAATTCTTTCATGATTGATGTCTATTGTTAAATAGGTAGGGGTGTTGTATCATTCCAAACGCCTCAGGGAAAGCCCCACGTCGTGGATGCCAGGGAGCGGCGAGAGCCGCATATTGTGTTTGAGAATGAAACATCCCTTCGTGCCCGGTTCAAGGGAAAGCGTGTCGACGGGAAAGTCGTAGGCATAGAGCGACACACCGTTTCCCGCCATGTCGCTGCGCCCCGTGGTAAGCGTATAGCGGAGAGGCATGGTGAGCGTGTCGCCGGGCAGGCAGCGCGTGAGCAGCAGAGCAATATCGGAGAAGGGATAGCGCTCGGATGCCGTGAAACGCAGGGAGAGCGTGAGGAGATAGTCGCCGCCTTCTGTCACACTGTCGAGGGGAAAGGCAACGGTGTCGCCAGCCTCCCATCCGTCTAAGGGCAAGTCGTGATAACCCGCCAGGGCCGTTTGCCTGTCGCAAGCGACAAAAAGCATGGAGAAGAGCGCCACGGTCAGGGGCAAAACGATAAGAGCACACAGATTCGTTCGCATGGATGGGGATTATTGTTTGTCAGCATTCTCCTCTGCCTGTCGATTGCCAGGCCGTTGGGCGTTGCGGTCGGGACGATTTTTGGCGGCGCGGCGGTTGTTGTCGGGACGGTGGGAACCGTCTGGAGCCTGCTGGCGGTCGGGGCGCTGTCGGTCGCGGCGCTGGTTTCTTTCAGAGCGCTGGCGGTCGCGGCGCTGTTCGCCCCTCTCACCCTGCTGCGCGGTTGCCGCCTCGGAATTTTGCGAGGCAGCATCTCCGCCCTGCTTGCGTGAGCGGTTTCCGCCCTTTCCGTTGCGGCGTTTCACCTTATCGAAACGCGTCAGGTCGTCTTGCTCGGCGAGGTCAACAGGCTTCAGCGGTTCTGCATGCTCGCCTTCATCGAGCTTCAGCGGTTTTTCGCCTGCGCGGTTGAGACGTATCACTTCGTGGGCACGCTCTGCCGAGATGGTGACAGCATTGGCCATGAGGCGCTTGTCGGTGCTGTAAGTGACCAGTCCGGCCAGAATGTCGGCCTTGAAATAGAAGTAGGTGCTGTCGGCCGTTTCGAGCGTCACGTCATGTGGCGGCAATTTGCGCGAAGCTTCGACATAGGTGTCGGCCTCGTAGTTGAGGCAACATTTGAGTTTGGCACACTGTCCCGCCAGTTTCTGCGGATTGGGCGAGATATCTTGGAAACGGGCCGCCGCCGTTGAGACGCTGTTGAAATTCTTCATCCACGTAGCGCAGCAGAGTTCTCGTCCGCAAGGGCCGATGCCGCCAATGCGCCCGGCTTCCTGGCGTGCGCCAATCTGGCGCATTTCGATGCGCACATGAAAGGCGTCGGCCAGCACCTTGATGAGTTTGCGGAAGTCGACACGTGCGTCGGCGATGTAATAGAAGATGGCCTTGTTGCCATCTCCCTGATATTCCACATCTCCGATTTTCATGTTGAGTTCCAGTTCCTTGGCAATCTGTCGCGCCCGAATCATGGTGTCTTCTTCCAAGGCTTTCGACTCCTCATATTTGTCGAGGTCCACTTGTCGCGCCTTGCGGTAGATGCGTTTGATTTCCGTTCCAGCCTTGAGGTTGGCCTTCTTCATCTGCAGCGGCACCAACTGGCCCGTGAGCGTCACGACGCCGATGTCGTGTCCTGGCGAGGCCTCCACCGCCACCATGTCGCCTTTTTCGAGCGGCAGATGGTTGTCGTTGCGGAAATATCCCTTGCGTGTGTTTTTAAATTGCACCTCAACGAGGTCGGTGAGCCGGTCATTGCCGGGAACATCGGCCAAATAGTCATAGGTGTTCAGCTGTTTATTTTGCCGGCCGCATCCCTTGGCGCAAAAGCCCCGCAGGCAGCCGTCTAATTTGAAATCGTAATCCATATTTGTATTGTAGGGGTTCTGAGAAGTAGGTAAGCGCACGCGTGCCACAATAAGGCAGGTGTCGCCCGCCGGGCAACGGCGCGTCATTGGATGAGCAGCACAATCATTTTCAAGGCGAAGTCGAAAAAAACCATGCGCGGATTGACGTTCTGCCCGATGTCGCGGCGTGCCGCCGAGAGTTCGTCCATGATGCCGATGACGTTGCGCTCATTGATGAAGCGGGCGAAACGCACGGCAAAATCGGCTTCCTGCCGACTCATATAATTGAGCTCTGGCTGCTGGAAATTGCAGATGAAATTTTCGCGAACGAGGCGCTGGCAATAGTCGAGAAACTGCTTCTGGCGCTCGCGTCCCCATTCCGAAACACGGTTGGCCCACTCATACATATCCTTGATTTTACGCATATAACTGAGGCGCATGAGGAGCACGAACATGTCGAAAAACAAAGCGCGGTCTTCGTCAATCTGCAACTGCCTGCAAGCCGCCACATAACTGCCGCCGCTGAGATGCGCCACGAGTTTGGCATCGTCTTCCTGCAAGGCGTTGCGGCTCATGAGCGCCTGCGTGAGTTCCTGTTCGCTGAGCGGACGAAATTCAACGCGCTGCGTTCGGCTCAAGATGGTGGGAAGCAGGCGCTCTGGTTCGTCGGAGACAAGGAGGAAGGCGGTTTCTGCAGGCGGTTCTTCAAGAATCTTTAGGAGTTTGTTGGCCGTCGGCTCGTTCATCAGCTCTGGCAGCCACACGAGCATCACCTTATACCCGCCCTGGCTCGATTTGAGGCTCAGCTTCTCCAGAATGCTTTCGCTCTCCTTGACCGAGATGATGGGCTGCTGGTTTTCAACGCCCATGCGCTTATACCATGTCTGACGATTGAAATAGACGTTGTTGGTGAGCTGTTCGCGCCATTGCGTTAGATAGGTGTCGCTCACGGCTTCGCTTCCCGACTTCGATTTGACCACAGGAAAGACGAAATGGAGGTCGGGGTGAACCCAACGCTCCACCATGCGGCACGCCTGACACTGCCCACAGGCTTCGCCGCCAACGGGATGTTGGCAAAGCAGGGCCGAGGCGTAGGCCAGCGCCATGGGCAGTTTGCCGCTTCCTTCTGGCCCAGTGAACAACTGGGCATGCGGCACACGTTTCTCCAGCAATTGGCGTTGGAGGAAGTCCTTTATGTCGTTTTGTCCGATGACGTCTGAATAGCGCATGAGCGATGATGGTTTATTGGGTAATGGTGATTACCACTACTTGGTCTGAGGTCAATATATTCTCGCCGCGATTTGGGCGATGCTGTCAACCGCCGATACGGTGTAGAAATGCAGGCTTGGCACGCCGTGTGCCATGAGTTCTTTACACTGTGTGACGGCCCATTCGATGCCGAGGGCCTTGGCTTCCTCGTCGGTTTTACATTTCACGGCTTCGTGGGCCAGCGCTTCGGGGAAGTTGCAATGGAAGGTCTTCGGCACCGTTTGCAATTGCGAGAGCTTCGCAAAAGGTTTGATGCCCGGGATGATGGGGATGTTGATGCCGGCGGCGCGTGCCTTGTCAACGAAACGGAAGTAAGCCTCGTTGTCGTAGAAAAGCTGCGTCACGGCATATTCCGCCCCGAGTTCCACTTTACGCTTAAACCATTCGAAATCCATTTCCATGTTCAGCGCCTCCTCATGCTTCTCCGGGTAGCAGGCCACACCGTAAGAGAAAGGTTTTCCCGGCACCTTGATTTCGCTGCCGTCGAGGAAGTGGCCAGCGTTGAAGGAATTGATTTGCTCCTGCAACTCGGTGGTGTGGGAGTAGCCGTTTTCCGTCGGTTTGAAAAATGCGTCTTCCTTGGCCTTGTCGCCTCGCAAAACGAGGAGATTCTCTATGCCGAGAAACTGGAGGTCGAGCAAAACGTATTCCGTCTCCGCCCGCGTGAAACCCGAACAAAGGATGTGCGGGACAACGGGGATGTTGTATTCATTCTGGATGGCGGCTGCCACGGCGATGGTGCCGGGACGGCGGCGCACCCGCGAGCGCTGCATCAGACCATCGCCGAGGTCTTTGTAGACATACTCCGAGCGGTGGGTCGTGATGTTGATGTATTGCGGATTGAAATTCCTCAGGCGGTCGATGGTACGTTTCAGTCCGCCGATGCCGTTTCCTTTGAGCGGCGGCAGCACTTCAAACGAGAAGGCTGTGCCGTTATGCTGGGCCAAGAGATCGGTAATTTTCATTTTTTTGCGTTGACGAGTTTCGGTATGTGGCGTAGGTGTACACCACTGCATTTTAGCATACAAAGTTACGATAGCTACGCTAAATGCCAAAATTATTCGGGGGAATTGTTTGGAGGGAACGCTCAGAAATCGCTTGTCTGCAAGCGGCAGGCCAAGCCCGCGACGGCGGGCCGCCCGATTTTGTCGGAAAGTTTCGGCCGCACTTGGGTAAAAATACGTAAATTTGTAGGGTGTTTCTGATTCTCAGGCACATTTAAAAACCGACCCCATGCCACAAGCTTACCATATCGCACTGCCCGAACAATTGCGCGGCACCGTCACGCTGCCCGCCTCGAAGAGCATTTCCGCCCGCGCCCTCATCATCGCGGCTCTGGCTGGCAACGCCCAACTAAAAAATCTCTCCGACTGCGACGACACGACGGTGTTGCGCCGCGCCCTCGCCGAGCGTTCGCCCGAAATCGACATCCACGCCGCCGGCACAGCCATGCGTTTCGGAACGGCCTTCTTCGCCGTTACGCCTGGCGAGCATATCCTCACCGGCACAGCACGCATGCAACAACGCCCCATCCGCCTGCTCGTCAGTGCTCTGAAAACGCTGGGCGCCGACATCAGCTATGTGGGTGCCGAGGGCTTTCCGCCGCTCCGCATCTGCGGACGCCAGTTGGAAGGCGGCAGTGTCTGCATCCCTGCCGACGTGAGTTCGCAATACATCTCGGCCCTGCTGCTCGTTGCCCCGACCATGCGCCGCGGACTGACGTTGCACTTGGAAGGCGAGGTGGTTTCAACGCCCTATATCAACATGACGCTCAACCTCATGCGCCATTTCGGCGCAAAGGCCGACTGGCGCGACGAACACACCTTGGAAGTCTTGCCCACTGCCTACAATGCGGGGCAGGCGTTTCACGTGGAGCCCGACTGGAGCGGAGCATCGTATTGGTATGAATTCATGGCGCTCTCGCCCGACAAGGAGGCCTGCATACACCTGCCAGGACTGCGAGAAGACAGTATGCAGGGCGACAGCGTCGTCAGGAAATTGTTTGAACCGCTGGGAGTCAAAACGACCTTCACCGAGGAGGGCATCACGCTGACGAAGATGGCGCCCGAAGGTGAACTCATGACGGACTTTACCATGTGTCCCGACCTCGCGCAAACGCTCGTGACGACGTGTGCCATTCTCAAGCGCCCTTTCCGCTTCGCCGGACTGCAAAGCCTGAAAATCAAGGAGACAGACCGCATCGTGGCGCTGCAAAACGAACTGGCGAAATTAGGGAGAAAGGTGGAAGCCAACGACCGCGAGATGTGGTACGACGGCAACGAGACAGCGCCAAAAGCGCATCCCGCCATCGCCACCTACGACGACCACCGCATGGCGATGGCCTTCGCGCCATGTGCCTTTTCCTGCAAGCATCTTGAGATTGAACACCCAGAGGTCGTTGCCAAATCTTATCCAGCTTTCTGGGACGACCTGAAGGCTATCGGCGCACGGATTACGTGTGCAGAAAATTGCCCTACAAACTAATATCACACTATGGAAATACTCATTTACGCGCTCATCGCGCTTTTCATCATCGCCCTCATCGCTGGCAGCATACGCCTGTGGTGGTACCACCGCAAAGGCGAGGAAGTACCCGACATTCAGGAACCGCGCCCAGAGGGCTGCTGCGGACAACATGAGGTGTGCGAAAAAGAAAGTTTGCTCGCTGCCGTGAGCCGCGACATCGAATATTATGAAGACGAGGAACTTGACGCCTATCGCGGACGCCCCTCCGACGAATACACCAACGAGGAAGTGGAGCAATTTCAAGAAGTGCTCTACACCATGAAGAGCGACGAGGTGGCCGGATGGGTACGCTCACTGCAATTGCGCGGCATCAATCTTCCCGACGACCTGAAAGACGAGGTCTTCATGATTGTTGGCGAACGCCGCGAGGGGTAAGTAGGGCGTTCAAAATTGAAATATTTAATTGGTGAAGATTATGCGGAAAAAGCCTTGTCTGCGACCCTGCGCGGGCTGAAAGCCCAACAAGTCCAGAGCCCAGGGCAACGCCCTGGGTACCATGTCCCCATTCCCTACGCCCTGTAAGGGCAAAAGTAAAAGCCAACCGTTCGCCCATACTTTTGCCCTTACAGGGCGTAGGCGTTTATACACTGATACCCAGGGCGTTGCCCTGGGCTCTGAACTGGTTGCCCTTTCAGGGCGCTCCTTTTCGCGCTTTGTTCGTTTATCAAGTGCGCATGCTTCGCCACTTATTGTTTGACAAAAACCGCGCAGAGATTTTTCTGTATTTTGAACACCCTATCTTTCAGGGGCGCTGTTGCCTCTCTACCAACCTTGTGGTTTCTGAATTTTGAACACCCTGCCCCACCGCATATAACGCAAAAAGCTCCGCGCAGCAGGTGTTGCTACGCGGAGCTTTCTATCTATCATTCCGGAAATCCCTCAAAGGATTGTCCAAGGGAGTATCTTACCAAATATCTTCAGGCTGTACGCCGTTGTAGACGCTTGTAGGAACGATTTCGAAGTAGTCGAGGAAGAACTGAGAGTCGAGCTTCTTCAAGGCTGACTTAAAGCGCAAGTAGTAAGGGTGTCCAGACTTCATGTCGGCCGTAACGATGATACGACGAATACAAGCCACGTTGCCGCTACGTCCACGCACTGGAGTGTCTGCCTTACCATTGGTAATGGTGAAGTACTGAGGACCCTTCATATAACCGTGGTTACGCATATTCTTGTCGTTTTCTGCGTTGACCGACTGGTCGTCAGTATCAGCCACCCAAGGAATTTCTGTATTGTTGGCGTTAACCGTCTGGCGCATATCGTAAGGCAGACCAGCAGGAGAAAGCTTATAAGGCTCGCTACCGAAATAAATCTGGGCCATACCACGCATCGGGTTCATACCGACACCCATACGGATTTCGTAAGTACCATCAACTGGCACTGGAGGCAATTTAAGCGTAAAATCGAAGAGGCCGCAGAAGAGCATCTCGTCGCCCTGATAGTCATTCCATTCACCACCACCCTGGTCGCAGATGTAAGTAATCTTCGTGTCGGCAGATTCATTCATGATGTTGTCGAAGAATCCCAACGGGAAGAGGCGGTAGTCCTGACCGCGCAACTTGTTGCTCTGCATTTCAGGCAACATAGTGCAAATGTCAATACGCATACGCTCAGCACCGAGTTTCTGACGCATATCCATGCTATAAACAAGGATATCATTAATCGGGAAGTAGAAACCGTTTTGGGCATTATTATCGTTCTTGCCGTTGTCCGGAGAAATCAGAAAGCCTTCATAGTCCACACTGACTACGTGGTAGTCACCATCGGTTGCATTATCATAAGTGCAGACACGGTTGGCATAAATCTTGTGGTCGGGGTCACCCTTGTCACCACCGTCACCAGCCTGAACAATCTTAACGAGACCTGAGTGAGGACCTACCGTTGCATAGTAATTCCAAACGTCTGTCGGACAGTTTTTGGTCTGAGGATTCTTGATATCACCATACTTATAGTTGTACTCGTTGAGGTGACGAACGAACTTATCGTAAGCCATAGAACCCTTCATGATGTGGTATGCAACGAACTGGTTCACGGCGTTGTCCGGATTCTTCACGTCGTCGCTACCATTGGCGTAGTAAGCTTCACACTTAGCCTTGATAATTGGATAAATCTGGTCCCAGTTGGTGATATTACCCTCGGCATCAAGCGTTGCGCTGATACCCCACTTCTGCTCATAGATTGAGTCGGGTTCAACGAGGGCGGTGTAACCGATATAGCGGTGAATCGGGCGACGAATTATGTGGTTCGGCTCAGTAGCCAAACGATAGTCGGTCACTTCCTGATAGTTTTGCTTTTCATATTCAGCATCGCGATAACCCGTGATGGAGTCGGCCCACGACGTCTCCTGCAAGAGGCGTGCGAAGATTTTCATATTGTCGGCATCTGCAATGCGCTGGCCAAGATTATCGGCAGACGGAGAAATAACGGTGCTCACTTCGTGAACCATACCATTTGAAAGTTCCACGTCGGCCTTCACCACCGGCGATGTACCGTTGATCACATAAACGATGTCGTTGCCGATGGTATCCATAGCGCTGGTAAGCGTACGGTCGTTCAAGTTGGAATAAGCAAAAGTACCCGGCGTTGGGAAGTCTGCAGTTTCATAAGCAGATTCCGAACCGTTGTCAATCACACAGTTCAAGGCGATGATACCTGCATCTTCGTCAGAAAGCTCAGCCAAAGAATTGGCACCCACCTTACGCATGTAAGCCTCAACGGCTTCGTTGTTTGGCGCGAAGACAGTATAGTTTCCACGCGCAGACATCACGCTGGCGAGCACAGAGGCATCGGCTGAATTTCCGAGTTTCACACGTTCGAAGAGCGCGCAGATGTCAGTGAACTGCGGCTGGCTCTTTAAATACTCTGTCACCGTTTGCTTCTTGGCAATGGCGTAATCCCCTTCGTTGATGTCTTCCGAACAGCTGGTGAATGAGGCCGAAAGCCCCAAAGCGACAGCGGCTCCCAGAAGCCCAGTGCGGAGGGTTCGAGAGATTGCAAATAATTTCATAATTATTTCGTCGTATTTTTGTTTGTAGATTCTAAAATTGTTAGCATCGGCTTCGTGCTGCAGAAGCATTTGCCACGTGTTTTCCGGTCGCACACGTCAGAGTGTACCCGTTGCGATGCAAAGGTAAATATTTTTTTATCTCTTCACTATATTTTCCTTGAGTTTAACACATTTTTGTTTTGCAGAAATGGGTAAGGCCGAATATGCCAGCCAAAAACCAAGAGGAGCACGTGATTTCGTTTAACAATATTAAGTAGGTGAATCTGCCAATTTCGAGGCGGGATTCGCCCGGAAATCGAGGCGATAGTTTCACCAAGACAGAGAACGATTCTGCCTTGAATTAAAGTGGCGGTTCCTCCGCGTAATGACGCTTTTCGAAGGAACCGCCTAAGGTAGGGTGTTCAAAATTCCATTAAAATCAAGGTTGGTAAAGAGGCGACAGCGCCCCTGAAAGGGGCTCATATTTAG
>OLXI01001607.1_pt1 | contig 10646 bp, 8 predicted proteins | sample 1674181 | NCBI WGS metagenome assembly OLXI01 (sample SAMEA103958148, study PRJEB25191) | human gut metagenome | reverse complement strand
CTGCGGTGTTCCACAGCAGCAGCGCGGTCTGGGCGCGGTTCTCGGGTGCAGCCACGCCTTCCGGCAGCAGGGCTTGCAGCTTGCGGCCGGAAACATAATTGTACACGCCGTAGCCCACAACGCCAGCCGCCACTGCGCCTGCCGCCGCCACGATGACGACCGCACCGCCGCCGTCACCGCCGCCGGTAGAGCCGCCGCCCGGGGTAGAACCGCCGCCCGGGGTCAGGCTGCGGACATAGCCGCAGACGTTGCAGGTGGTATCCTTGTCGTTATCATAGACATGGGCTTCGGTGTCCTGCACCGTATGGCAGATGGGGCACTCCATCCAGTGACTGTACTCGTCGTGGGTCATTTCCATCTTGTGGTCGTGCTCAAATCCGCCCGGACTCAGCGACACCGAATAATGTTTTATTGCGCAATATTCCGTATCATCGTTCTGGGTCCAGATGAACTCTGTTTCCCGTCCGTTCACTGTGCAGACGGTATCCTTGCTAAACTTATATCCGGGTTTTGCGTACAGACCCACCTGAAGGGTGTACCGTTTGCCCGGTCTGAAGGTGCCGGTGATCGGCTTGCCGCCTACGCCGTCGCCCTCGACCCAGTAGATCTTGGCGTCACAGACGTCTGCTCCGTTGTCCAGAATAACAACGGTCTCGTCCGGCATTTCGTTCTTTCTGGGGGTGTTTACACGGAGATTCACCTGCTTGATTCTGGTCAAGGTCAGCACCTGCAGACTGAATACGCTGGTCAGTCCATTGCCGCAATCGTAGGTGTAAGTTACCTGCGTTGCACCTGGCTTCACCTTCAGGGTGTTGCCCTCCACAGTGCCGCCAACCCATTCACTGGTCTTATTTACGTCAAATCCAGCAGGGAGGGTACTCAAGTCAAACGTACGTTCGGTCTCATCAATGGTAATGGGGTACTTGTTTCCAGTGCACTTGAGGTTTTCTTGCGTTAGCTTGGTGTTGTAGCTTAGGTTCAAAGATGTCAGCTGGTTATCGGAGCAATACAGCTTCTCCAAGTTGCGAAAACACGTAATGCCCCACAGGCTGGTAATATTTTTGTTGCGGACATCGATCGTAGTGACAGCTTTCCATTCGTCTGGCTCCAGAATTCCATTCGAGTTTCCAATCGTTCCTTCGTCAAACGTCGTTCTGATATATTCCAGGAACGTTTTGTCCGGAAAGTTTTCGCTGTGCAGGGGAACCCAGAAATCGACTTCATCGTCCGCAAAGGCGCTGAAGGGCAGGAAGGTGAATACCATAGCCAGCGTCAAAAGGGCACTGACAAGGCGCGTTCGTTTTGAGAATCGTTGTTTCATGGGGTGCTCCTTTCTGTGGTAAAATTTTTTTCAGGGCCCCATTCGGGAGAAGCGTCAGCTTCCCCCGAAAAAAGGGTACCCTTTTTCAAAAAGTGGTCATTGCCCGGCAGGGGGCAGAATGATCCTTCGGTTGTCAGCCTCCTGCCAGCTTGCGGTAGGCGTTCAGCACCTGATAAGCCGGGATGCTGCTGCCCGGGGCAAATTTGCCGTTCAGGCGGCGCTTCATCAGGCCCTGCTCCACGCACCACTGGGCTGCCTTAGCGGTATCCGGGTCTGCTACGTCTGCAAAGGCCGGAGCGTCGGCAGGCTCTGGACGGCCTGCGGTGTTCCACAGCAGCAGCGCGGTCTGGGCGCGGTTCTCGGGTGCAGCCACACCTTCCGGCAGCAGGGCTTGCAGCTTCTGGCCGGAAACATAGTTGTACACGCCGTAGCCTACAACGCCAGCCGCCACTGCGCCAGCCGCTGCCACGATGACGACCGCACCGCCGCCGTCACCGCCGCCGGAGGGAGGCGTCACCGGGGGTTCCGGAGGCGTTACCGGGGGAACGGTGCCGCCGGTGCCAGTCACATCCAGCTTGAAACTTACTTCCAATATATCGCTTCTGCACTTATAAGCGTAGTACACTACGTTTGTGCCTTCATCGACTGTCAGAATGTTCCCATTGGCTTTGCCATGCTCCCATCCTGTAACCCGGCTTTTATCAAAGTTCCCGGGCAGAGTGCTCAGGTCAAACGTACGGTCAGGGTTCAGGGTAACGGTGTAAACATTATCACCGCTGTAAATATCCGTAAGAGAGAAATCGAGCTTCGGGTTGTTGTCCAGATTCAGGCTGGTGAGATGGTTATCCCCAAGCCACAATGTAGTCAATTTTGGACTATCGCTGACATCCAGCACGGTCAGCTGGTTGTTGAAACAGTTCAGATCCTTTAAGGAAATCATATTGTTCAAATTCAGCTGGGTCAACTGGTTATGGGCACAATTCAGTTTCTTCAGCAGTTTATTTTGGCCCAGAATCAGCGATGTCAGCTGGTTGTTTTGGCATTCTACCCTTTCCAGATTGGGTTTATGAGTCACATCTACGTCCAGCTCTGTCAACTGATTTGCAGAACAGTTGAGTGCTACCAGAGATTTACTATTTTTGACATCCAGTTGCTCCAGATCGTTGTGCGAGCAATCGAGCGTCACCAAATCTTTCAGATGCGATACATCCAGTTGTTCCAACTGGTTCCAAGAGCAATTCAGAAAGTAGATATTCGGATTCTTGCTCAGGTCTAGCTGGGTCAGTTGATTCTTATTGCATTTCAACGTTTCCAGCTTTGGATTCTGTCTCAGGTCCAATTTCTGGATAGAATTGTTTTCGCAATTCAACTCTTTCAGGTTGGGGAACGCCTCAATGCCTTTTAAGTTGCTGATGTTCCATCCTTTGACTTCGATACTTTCGACTTTTCTTTGTTCTTCCACCGTGAGGACATCTCTGCCACCTGCTTTGTAGGTTTTGATGTAATTTCTAAAGCTATCGTCGGGGAAATTATTCTTATTGATGGGCAGACTGGTTTCAAAGATGAATGTGGGCTTTACTCCATTGCCGCAATTGTATTGGTAGCTCACCTCGTTTGCGCCCGCATTCACGCTTAGAGTTGTGTCGGAAACAGAGCCGCCGGTCCAGTTGGTGGCTTTGCTCACGTCAAAACCGGGCAGTGTGGCCAAGTCAAACTTTCCGTCTGTACGAACTGCAATGGGACGCCTGTTGCCATCAGCATTTATAGTGCTTCCGACCATATGGGAAAAGTCCACACAAGCAAGCCGGTTTTCCGCACAGCTCAGATGGCTCAAGCTGTTATTCTTGCTCAAGTCCAGCGTTGTCAGCTGATTTCCATCACACGTCAGCGATGCCAGATTCTGATTCCGGCTTACGTTCAGTTCTATCAATTCATTATGGTGACAATCCAGCAGTGTCAGGTTAGTCTGGTTTTTGACATCCAGCTCTACCAGTTGATTTACCGAGCAATTCAACTGTTTTAGCTGGTAGCAACGGCTAACATCCAGCGCCGTCAGTTCGTTGTTGGAACAATCAAATTTGATCAGTTCCTCTTCGCTCCGCATTACGATTCGCCATATTTTGTTATAGGAGCAATCTACCTCCTCAAGTTTCAACCCAGAGAGAATGCCCAGATCCATGGAGGTCAGGTTATTATGGGAGCAATTCAATATTTTCAGTCCACTTGAAAGAATATAAAGATAATCTTTCAGCTGATTATAGGAACAATCCAGCTCCCTCAGTTTGAAATTTTTGCCAACATTAAGTGTTGTCAAGCCGATACCGTGGCAATCCAGCTTTTCGAGATCTTCAAAGAAACGAATTCCCTCAAGATTTTTGATTTTGTAATCGTCAGTAATCGTCATCTCTGTGATGCTGAGTTCCTGCGCATCGAGCTTGCCATTGTGGTTTGTGTCACATCTTTCTTTGAGAAAGCGCTGAAATTCCGCATCCGGGAAATCAAGCTGAAAATCCGGCGAATTAAAATCAATTTCTGTGTTCGCCGCAAAGGCGCTGAAGGGCAAAAAGGTGAACACCATAGCCAGCGTCAAAAGGGCACTGACAAGGCGCGTTCGTTTTGAGAATCGCTGTTTCATGGGGTGCTCCTTTCTGTTATGGGGTGTATTGCTGCAGGGCGTTTTTCTGGGCGGCGGCGGTGAGGTCGTCCAGAGCGCTCATCACGTCCCGGTAGTTTGGGGGAAACTTGTTTTCCCCGTGGGCTTCGATGCGGGTGCCGTCGGCAAGAGTGGCTTCCAGCCGGAAGCTTTTGCCGTCCAGCACGTTGGGGTCGTGGCCGGAGAAGCCTGCCCAGCCGCCCACGCCGTACTCTTCCAGAATGGCCTTGGCCTGTTCCAGAAGTTCCGGCCCGGCCTGCTCCTGATACACTTCTTCGTGGTACAGTTCCAGTTCCACCCGGGTGCCCTCGGGGGTGCGGGTGAGGCAGGTGCGGGAGATGGGCCGGATATAGCTGCCCCGCTCCCAGAACTCCAACGTTTCAAGGTCAGCCAGCGTCGGGGTAGCAGCCGCAGGCTCCGGGGGCGTTGGGGCGGGGCGGCTGGGGCTGCGGCTGAGCAGTGCCGCCCCCACCGCCAGCCCCAGCAGCACCAGCGAGAAAGTGCGCATGGGTCGTCTCCTCCTTTCTGTGCGCATGGGTCAGTCTCCTTCCCTTGCCGTGGGGGGTAGAATGGTCATTCTGCCGTCCACCACCGCGTCCAGCATCTCGTGCTCCCGGAAATACTCCATCAGGATATCCTGACAGGAGGTTGCCACGCTACGGGGCTTCTGGAGCTTGCAAAGGGTGTCGTAGGAGATGTTGAAAAAGCTTTCGATGTTTTTAAAGTGGTAGTTCTGCAAGCCCACGGTGAACAGGGCGTCATCGCCGATCTCCTTGCCCACCTCTCTGCCGCAGTAGGTAAAGTAATCAAAATCGCCCTTGCGGCGGTCGTACCGCAGGCGCAGGGTGGAGGGCAGCTGGTAGAACTCCGTATGGCCGGTGTAGGCTTCCTCCCGCAGCATGTAATGGAGCATCTGACGCAGCTGCTGGCCGGTCACCTTGAACATGAATACGCCGTCATCGTAGGGGAAGCCCTCGATAAGGTCGCCGTAGGTAACGATGGGGCCCAGCTTTTCGGCCCGGATGCTGCCGGAGCCGATCAGCATCACATCCACCCCAAGGCTGCGGGTAAAGATATCGGCAAACAGGTTGCCAAGCTCGGTCTCCTGCGTGCGCTGGGGGTGGGTAAGCTCCCGGCGGAAGCGCCCTACGATGTGGCTGTACTTTTCGTCCACCTGACTGGTGAAGCGGTGCAGCACCTGCTCCATGGCAGGGTTGCGGGGGCAGGTCTCGGCGCAGATGGGCACGGTGCGCCATGTGTAGGAATCGATGCAGTTGTTGTCCGTGTCCACGATGATGTCAAAGCGCCCGATCTGGTCGGTGCCGGTGCCCGCCTGCGCAATGACCACGCCGTTTTCCTCCACCGCGTGCTCCGGCAGGGTGTGGCTGTGCCCGCCGATGATCAGATCCACTCCCCACGCCGGGTCCAGCTGGCGCGCCAGATGGCGGTCCTCCTCAAAGCCGATGTGGGTCAGCAGCACGGTAAAATCAATATCGATGCTGTTGTGGGCGTTGCAGATCTTGCCCACCTCGGCGGCAGCGGCGGCGGTGTCCACAAAGGACCCCACCAGAGATTCGGACTTGGTCTGGTTGATCACGTCCTGCGTGATGATGCCGATGAACAGGATGTTCATGCCGTCCATCCGCAGGATCTTGTAGGGGGTGAACAGCCGTGTGGGGGTGTTTTTGATGTAGAGGTTTGCGTTGATGATGGGAAAGCGCGCGCATTTTTCGATGAACAGCAGATGCGCGATGCCGTAATCCACCTCGTGGTTGCCTATGGTAACCACGTCCGGGGCAAGGGCGTTCATGATCTCGATGGTGGAAAGTCCCTTGTATTCGGAATCAATGACCGAGCCCCGGAACATATCACCTGCAATGACGTAGATGGTGTTGGGCTGTTCTGCCCGCACCTTTTCGATGTAGCCGGACAGCATGGAAACGCCGCCCACCAGTTTTTCGTCCACCTGCTCTGCCAGAAAGTCTCCGTGCAGGTCGTTGGAATGGAGGATGGTGATCTTTTTGGTTTGTTTCATGGTGCATTCCTCCCGGTGTTGGGGTGCGCGCCGGTCAGCCCATGGCCTCTTGCCGTGCAAAGTAGACCGTGTTGACAAGGCTCAGGTAGCTCTCCCCGCCGTCCAGATAGAACTTCAGGGCAAGGGTGTCCTCGTCCTCCAGCGTGACGGCGTAGCGGGAGCCGTCCTCCCCGGTAAAGGTAGCGTACCACTCCTGATTGGACCGGAAGGGTACCTCCGGGGTGCCCTCCTGATAGAACAGGTCGGCTTCCTCCACGTTCAGCTCCGGGTAGGGGGTGATGTAGCTGGCGGTCAGGGGCAATTGGTCGCCCTCGGTGTCGGCGTCTGTGGGCAAAAAGCACATCCGGTCGGCATCCTCCGGGGCGGTCTCAAAATAGCCCTCGTCGGTGTCGCGGGCGGTCTCTAGCCAGTTGCCTTCCAACGACCACGGGCTGGTGTCGGTCTCCCAGTCGTCCCCTTCCGGGTAGATGGTAAAATCGCACACGCCCTCGGCTTCCACCACATGGCCGTTCTCGCCGGAAAGGAAGGGGCTGAACACCAGTTCCTCGCCAGCGGTAGGGTACAGCTCCACCTCGGTGTTGGGGACGATATCGCTGATGTTGCACAGCAGCAGGATGGGCTGACCGTCCTCGCTGTAATAAAGCTGTTTGCCGCGCTGGAGCGGGTTTTCGGCATCGTCTGTCAGGCTCGTCTCGTAGACGAACAGGGTGGCATCCGGGTCCTGCGGGAAGATGCAGTACAAATCGCACCCGCCATCCGGTGCCACGACCCAGTGATCCTGCGGGATGTCATAGACGAAGCCCCACAGATCCCGCAGATCGGTCTGGCTGTCCAGCACCTTCTGCACATCGGTGGTCACCTCGTAGGAGCCGCCCAGATACAGCACACAGGCGCGGTATTCGTCCTCCCCTGCCAGAAGGCGCATATAGGTCACGTTCTCCGGCTCGGTGTACTCCTGTTTGGCGGAGGGCGATGCGGTCATGTTGTCTCCGTCCAGCATTTTTTCGGGCTTGGAGCTGGACGCGCTGCTGCCCTTGGACGACCCGCCGCAGCCTGCAAGGCCGATGGTCAGCGCCAGCAGGGCTGCCAGAAGTTTCAGGTTTTTCATAGGTTCTCCTTTCTCATGCCCTGCCGGGGCGCACCTCAGGGGGCAGCGCCGGTCAGCGGGTAGTTGGAAAAATCATACACGCCATCCACCGGCACAGGGCGGCCGGTCTCGGCGGAAAGCTGCGGGTTCCAGTCCAGCGGGCGTCCGGTGCTGCAATAGACCGTTACCATGGTGTTGGTGTCCTCCCTGCTGCCGTTGCACAGCAGCAGAATGGGCTGGCCACCCTGCCTGCCGTAAAGCTCCTTGCCCGTCTCGTTCGGGTACTGAGGATCCTGCTTTTCATAGACAAAAAGCGTATCCTCCTTACGCACGGCAAAGATGCAGTACAGCTCCCGCCCGCCGCCCGGCGCTGTGACCCAGCGGTCTGCCGGGATGTCCGCAACGAACTGCCACGGCTGTTCCGGTAAGCTGTCCAGCACGGCATGCACATCGGTGGTGCGCTCCGGGACGCTGCCCAGATAGAGCACCCCGGCAAGCTCTCCGCTGTCCCCGGCCAGCTGCCGCAGCGCGGCAAGCTGCTCCGGCTCAGCAGAATCGGCACCGGAAGCCGCTGTGCTGCTGCCCTGCCCGGCGCTGCCGGGGGCGGGGCGGACGGGGTCGCCGTCCACCGCACCGCACCCTGCCAGACTGAAAGCCAGTGCAAGCAGTGCTGCAAAAGTTTTCATGGCTTTCATGTCAGCCCCTTTGTTTTATGCCCACGGGTCGGCAGACGCCGGGATGCGGATACCGGTCATCAGGTACTGATCCCACAAGAACCACTGCCCGTCGCCCTTGCGGCGCAGCTTGATGGGGCGGGGGCTGTCGGCGCCGCCGCAGGGGATGAACAGCTTGCAGTAACCTTCCTCCACGTTGGAGGTGTGGTTGCTGCCCACCAGCAGGGTGAAGGGCTGGCGGGGGGTATAGCCGTTTTCCGGCGACGCACCCACAAAGTAGGAGAACGGGATATAGCTCTTGCCGTCCCGGAAGCGGTCGTTCAGGAAGGAAATCTCCTGCCCGTTCATGGGGCGGGGACCCCGCAGCCAGTTGAGCATCTCCAGCCCGATGGATTTGTCGGCACCGTAGGCGCACAGCGCGCAGACGGTGAGGGCTGCGGTCTTGAAGGGGGTGTCCAGACTGGCCTCCGGCAGTGCCTGCATCTGGGCAAGGCTTTCCGGCAGAGCCTGAAAGGTAAAGGTGACGGTCTGGTTGCCGGAAACATTTGCGGCGGCCTGCTTCATCTTATCAAAAAGTCCCATGAAAATACTCCTTTCTGTTTCAGCTGTGAGGGTTCAGCTCCGGTTCGGGTCATGGCGGGGCACGGTCCGCCTGCGGACGATCTTCTGGTTCAGATCCAGACTGAGGTTTACAAAATAACCGTTTTCAAAATACCATGCAAGGTCTTTGGTGTCCATGCCAACGCTGTTGCACAGCCACCGCAGGGGCACCTCCGGCCCGGAGTAGCTCTCCACCCTGCGGGCGATGGTTCTTGCATGGTAGCGGCGTTTTTCGTTGCGTGCGAACAGAACAAGGGGCACTGCGCCCACCACGATCCAGAACACATACCCGACAACGTGGGAGGTGTCCTTGGCCTGCAGGTCCAGACAGAGGGTATACAACCCGCCAAAAGAGCAGAACACGCAGAAGGCAAGCCCCGCGTTCCGCAGCCATTTGAGGACACGGGGGATCTCACCCCGGGCTTTTTCCGAGAGATAAGGGTTCATAAACATGCTCCTTTCAGAACGAGCCGCCTCCACCGCCGTGGGTGGTGCCGCTGGAAGAGGTGTGGGTGGAGCTGCCGCCGGAATCGCTGGAGCGGGACTCCTTCGGTCGCTCGGTGCGGTGCACGTCACGGTACAGGAACAGCTCCCGGCTGTTGGTCAGATTCATGCTGCCCTCCCGCACATAGCTGGCGGCATTCTCCTGGAACGCCACGCTGCGCAGCTGGCTTTTCATCACATGGACGACGACCCATGCCAGCACAAGGCCGATGCCCAGCGCAAGGAACAGGTACATGAGAGACAGCGGCTCCCGGGGCAGGTTATTCACGTCATAGGGGTGGCCCGCCCGGGCAGCGTCGATGTAAGTATCCGACCATTGGACAAAGGTGCGGAAGGCACCGGCGTAGTCTCCATCGGCCATGAAGGGGGTCATCTGCTCGCCAAGGTACTGGATGCCGGCATCCGTAAAGGCGGTGATGCCGTAGCCGCAGGTGGAGATGTGCCATTTGCGGTCGCCCACGCTCACCAGCAGAAGCACGCCGTCCATATCGGAGCCGTAGCCGAACTGGCAGAAGTCATACAGGTCATCGGCATAGGCCTCCATGCTGTCGTAGTCCACGCTTTCCATCGACTCGATGGTGGCAATGGTCACATCGAAGCTCTGGCGCAGGCTCAGCTCTTCCAGTGCGTCCTCCAGCTCGTTGTCCTCGTCCTCGGTCAGCACCTCAGCGTCGTCGAACATGCGGTAGTACAGGTCGGCAAAGCCGCCCTCTACCGCAAAGGCCGGAACAGCCAGCGCCGCCGCAAGAATCAGTGCTGCCAGCGCCGCAAAGAGGGAGTGCAGTCGGTTGGAAGTCTTTTTCATCGTTCGTCCCTCCTTTACAGGATCCGTGCCAGCCACAGCAGCCACATCACGCCGTAGGACGCGGCGGAAAGGGCAGCCGTAAGGCCCAGCATCCACTTGCGGGCAGCGCCCTTGTCCACGGGCAGGTCACCCACGAATCTGCCGGTCTGACCATTCATGGCAAACAGGTAGTTTTCACCCCGCCAGCTGGTGCTCAGCAGCCAGACCGGGAACAGCGCATACTTTGCCTTGCCGCCGTGCAGCTGGATGCTGCTGTTATCCACCTTGACCGAATCGTAGCCGGTAACGGTCTGCTGGAACGTCTCCTCAGTGGAGCGGCGGATGCGTTTGTTGGCCCGCTCGATGCTGTCCTCTGCGCTCACATCGTATTTATCCGCCACATAGCCCGCCAGATAGGCCGTCTGGAAGGGGATGGCGTCCTGCATGGCGAAGGGCTCGATGGATTCCATCAGGTCGTCCTCGATCTTGGACGAGCCGTCCACCGGCACGGCATCAAAACCCAAGGTGCCGTCCCGCCGGACGGAGTAGTAGTTGGTCTCGGTATAGTCGTATTTGCTGTCCGACCAGCAGCGGGTCCGGGTGGCGGTAAAGCGCAGCTGGGCGTCGGCGTCGCTGTCAAAGAGCCAGAAGGGCACATACACGCCCTTGATCTCATCGATGTGGTTCTGGCTGCGGAACACCCGGGGCAGCAGGGTCTTGCCCTTGAGATGCTCCTGCAATTTGGCCTTGGCGGCCTTTTTGTCCAGCTTGAAGGGGATGATGAGGTCGGGCCGCAGGGCCCCGGCAAACTGTCCGGTGAGGACGATGGGATTGCCGCAGAAGGGGCAGGCCGAGGCGGCCATGGTGTCGTCGCCCACGATCTCGCCGCCGCAGCTCTTGCAGCTGTAAGTATGCAGACCGGCGGTCTCCCCTTCTGCCCAGCTGCCGCCGGGGGTGGCCCAGTTCATCTCGCTGGGCTTTTCGTCCT
>OLXI01001603.1_pt1 | contig 10665 bp, 8 predicted proteins | sample 1674181 | NCBI WGS metagenome assembly OLXI01 (sample SAMEA103958148, study PRJEB25191) | human gut metagenome | reverse complement strand
TGCCCGCCGCGCTCTGAAAGCTGCGGCCGCGGCGGCCGCGGCCGCTCGTCTGCTCCGCCGCGACGGCGACGGTACCGTCCGGCGCGCCGTCGAGCGCGATGCGCTTTAAGTAGGCGTTCGTCGAGTCGATGGAATCAAAGCAGTCGATGCGCTTGCCGACGGTTTCGACAGGTCCCAGGTAACTGCGCACGGTCTGCTCGGTCAGCGTGTCGGGCAGCGACTTGAGGCAGTAGCCGCGTCCCGTAACGGCGTCGATCTCGTACCCCTGCGCGCGCAGGGCGGAAATGCTCTTCCAGATGGCCGCGCGCGTGATGCCGAGCTCGGCGCTGACGGCCTCGCCGGAGACGAAGTGTCCCTTTTCCCGCAGCAGCAGCGCCAAAACAGTCTCTTTTCCCATAGCGTCCTCCGTTACAAAATGTAACCGAAATTGTTACCCTTTTGAGGTTGACAGTCGGCGGCTTATCGCTTACGATTGACATAAAATATCAAGCGCTGCGTTTTTCGCAGCCGCCGTCTTAGGATTGTAGCACGCTTGCCGCCGCATGTAAACCAAAATCTCATGTTTTGGCTTACCCGGCGGTTTCTTGACGAATTCCTGATTTTTCCATTGCCGCGCTCCGCCCCGGCGTGTACAATAAGACGCTGACAAATTATGACAGGAGTTTCCCCGTGAGCTTTTCCGACCTTACGTTTCTTTTTTATTTTCTGCCGCTGTTTTTCGCGGTCTATTACATTCTGCCCTTTCGCTTCAAAAATGCTGCGCTCGTGCTGGGCAGCTTTGCCTTCTACTTCATCGGCGCGGGCGCGCGCGACACACTGCTGCTGTCCGGCGTGCTGCTTCTGCACTACGCCCTCGCTCGCGCAATGGCGGGGAAAGAAGTCCGCACGCGAAAAGCACTGCTGATCATCGCGCTGGCGGCGGACCTCTTCTGCCTTGTGTACTTCAAGTACGCTGCATTTATTCTGGAAAATCTGGGCAAACTGACGGGGACGGCGTTCTCCCTCGTTGAGCTTGCGCTGCCGCTCGGCGTCAGCTTCTACCTTTTCCAGAGCGCGGGGTACCTCATCGACGTCTATCGCGGCGAGGAGGCGGAGAAAAACCTCATCGACTACGCCGCTTTCACCATCGCGTTCCCCCAGCTCACGATGGGGCCGATCTTACGCTACCGCGAATGGCGCGGCGCACTGAAGGAACGCACGATCACGCGCGAGGACGTATTCTCCGGCTTTGAGCTCTTTGTTGTCGGCCTGTGCTTCAAGGTGCTGCTCGCCGACCAGCTCGCGCCGCTGTGGGCATCGCTCGAGCGCATCGGTTACGAATATTTGTCGACGCCGCTCGCATGGCTCGGCGCGGTGAGCTACAGTTTGCAGCTCTATTTCGACTTTTCCGGCTATTCTCTTATGGCGATGGGCCTCGGGCAGATGCTCGCGCTGCCTGTGCCGCGCAACTTTGACCTGCCCTACACCGCGCACTCGGTGAGCGAGTTCTACCGCCGCTGGCACATCACGCTCGGCACATGGTTTCGCGACTATGTGTACATCCCGCTCGGCGGCAGCCGCAACGGCAATGCCCGCACGGTGCTCTCGCTCACGGTCGTGTGGTTTTTCACCGGCCTCTGGCACGGGGCGAGCTGGAATTTTGTCCTCTGGGGTGTGATGCTGCTTGGATTCATCCTGCTCGAAAAGTTCTGCATCGGCAATTTTCTCAAGGAGCATAAAGTGCTCTCGCACGTCTATCTCCTCTTCGTCATCCCGCAGACGTGGGTCATCTTCCGCATCACGCGCTTAAAGGACGTCGGCGCGTATTTTTCCCGCCTGTTCCCGCTGTTCGGCGCACACAGCGCCATCTCCGCGCAGGATGTGCTCAAGCTGCTCTCGTCCTGCTGGTGGCTGCTGCTGCTCGCCATCTTCTTCTGTCTGCCGCAGCCGCGCCGCTTTTATGAAAAGCACCGCGGCAGTTTACTCGTCCAGCTCCCGCTGTTTCTGCTCTTCTGGGTGTGCGTGTACTTCATCGCCACCTCGTCGGGCAACGCCTTCCTCTATTCCCGTTTCTAAGGAGACCTTTCATGTCCTCTCGTCCCTTTTTCCTGCTGCCGCTGTGCTTTGTCAGCGCGCTGGCGCTCAACGCTTACGCCGCGCTCGATCCCACCGGCGTATATCAGGACTATCTTGAAAAACTGGATGCCGCGACGCCGCCCGTCGCGGCAATGGCCACAGCGGCCGCAGACGGGGTCTACCCGTGGAGCGAGCCCAAAGCGCCCGAACCTCCTCCCGTCTCAGACCCCGCTCCGCTTCCGGACCCGGAACCGGAGCCCGAACCGGAAGAGCCCGACTCCCCTTTCACCACGGTGGACGCGAGCTACTTTGACGACGCGCTGTTCATCGGCGACTCGCACACCGACGGCTTCAAGGACTATGCGGGCCTCAATAACGCCGACTACCTCTGCCACAACGGCCTGACGGTCTGGTCGGCGGTCGAAAAGGCGGAGTTCCCCGGCAAGCAGACGCTTGCGCAGGCGCTCTCCGGCAAGCACTACGGCAAAATTTACCTGATGCTCGGCATCAACGAGCTCGGTACCGGCACGGCGGAGAGCTGGGCCGCACAGTACAAGGTCCTGCTCGACGAAGTGCGCGAGCTCCAGCCTGACGCCATCATCTTTTTGCAGGCCATCTTCCACACGACGCAGGAAAAGTCCGACGCGACGTTCTTTAAGAATTCGACCATCGACGCACGCAACGCCGAGCTCCAAAAGCTCGCCGACAACGAGACGGTCTTCTACATCGACTGCAATCCCGTCTTCGACGACTCTACCGGCGCGCTGACGCCGGAATACTCTGGCGACGGCGTCCACGTCAAGGCCGCGTACTATCCGATGTGGAGAGACTATCTCTTCCAGTTTGGCATCGTAAGATAGCTTCAAGAAAGCGGTGAAGCCGCTTTCTTGAGAAAGTTTCGCTGCGCTCTGCACCGTGCGCGAACGCCTGGGCAGCCGTTGGCGGCTCTGCCGCCTTACGGATGCCGCGTACCCCTTGCGGGTAAAACTCTGCGAGGCTTTTTTAACCGCTGCGTTAGTCGGCGGAGGCGATGTGGCTGGCGATGCGCTGCATGATCATGTCGAGGGCGACTAAGTTGTGGCCGCCTTCAAGCACAATGATATCGGCATACTTGCGGCTCGGCTCGACGAACTGCTCGTGCATGGGCTTGACGGTCGTCAAATACTGTGTGATGACGCTCTCAAGCGTGCGGCCGCGGTCGCGCACGTCGCGCAGCGCGCGGCGCAGAATGCGCACGTCGGCGTCGGTCTCGACAAAAATTTTGATGTCAAGCATTTCGCGCAGCCGCGGGTCCTGGAAAATGAGGATGCCCTCGACGATGACGACCTTGCTCGGCCGGATGAGCTCGGTCTCATTCGTGCGCTGGTGGTCGGCGTAGGAGTAGACGGGGCAGCGGATGGCCTTGCCCGCCTTGAGCTCCTTAAGCTGCTCGACCATCAGATCGGTCTCGAAAGCGTCGGGGTGGTCGTAGTTCTGTTTGCAGCGCTCTTCAAAGGGCCTGTCCTGATATTTATAATAGCTGTCGTGGTGCACGACGCTGATATCGTCGCCGAAGTGCTGCTTCAGATGCTCGGTGAGCGTCGTTTTGCCCGAACCGGTGCCACCTGCAATGCCAATGAAGATGGTGTTCATCGCCAGACCCTCCATGAATCGTTTGTTGTTAAGTCGATTATAGGAAGACTTTGGCGAAAAAGCAAGGCCGCGCGGCGGAATGCGGCAAAAATTTGCGTGTTTCGGTTGACGCGGGACAAAAAAGCAAGTATTATGTAAAGGAACGCGGCACCGTGTGTGCTCGCGCGCAGAGACTCTATTTTGACAAAAGAAAGGAGCGTCGGCATGAATCTTCTCAAGTGCCCTCGCTGCGGCGAAGAATATTCCCCCAGCTATCGCAGATGCCCGTTCTGCGAGGAGGGAGACCATCCCCGCAAGATCAAGTACAACTCCAGCAAACAGAGCGGCGGCCGGCGCGTTTCGGATAAAAAGCAGACGCAGTCCGTCCGCGGCGCGATGGCGGCGGTGCTCGTCGTCGTGCTGCTGCTTCTGAGCTGGTCGCTCTTTGGTGACAAGATCGTCGCAAAGATCACGCCCGCCGACGACGGCAATACCCCCGGCGTGCAGGACGATATCAATACGCCCGACGACAGCAATACGAACACGGACGATCCGAACGCGAACAACGGCGACACCACTGACCCGAACACCGGTGATGAGCCGAACGCAAATGATCCCGCAAACGGCAGCGACACAACTGCCACCAATCCCGGCACCACGACAACCCCGTCCACCCCGACGGTGGATGCCTCGGCCCTGAGCATCAAGACGAACGTCGGCACGACGCTGCCCAAGGACGGAAACGGCAACTTTGACTGCACGATCAAGTCGAGCGAGACCATCCGCCTGAGCGTTTCCGGCACGGACGCGGCCGCGACCTGGGCGGTGGCGGACGCGAGCGTCCTGTCCATCTCGGCGGACGGCTTGATCACGCCTGCCAAGGTGGGTACCACGACCGTGACGGCCACCGTTGGCGGCGCGGTGCTGAGCATCACGGTGCGCATCAAGTAAAGAGAAAAAGAACGGTCAAAAGACCGTTCTTTTTTTGCGCAAAAAGGGGCGGCTTTCCTTGCAAGCACTGCCCGCCTGTGCTACAATTACCTTGAAAAAGTATTTGCAGGAGCTATCGACCATATGACGACCCGTGAATTTCAGCAGAAAAAGCCGCTTTCCATTCTCTTCACCTACTTCAAGCCGCACCGCGGCCTGTTTATCCTGGACCTTGTCTGCGCGACGGTCGTTGCGCTCATCGATCTCGCCTTCCCGCTCGTGACGCGCAAGTCGATGTACGACCTTTTGCCGAATCAGCAGTACCGTACGTTTTTTATCGTGATGGGCGTGATGATGGCGGCGTTCATTGTGCGCGCGCTTTTATACTATGTCATTTCCTACTGGGGACACACATTCGGCATTCTGGTGGAGGCGGACATCCGCCGCGACCTTTTCACGCACGTGCAGGAGCTGGACGTCAGCTTCTTTGACCACAACCGCACGGGCCAGCTCATGAGCAGGCTGACGAGCGATCTCTTCGAGATCACGGAGCTCGCCCACCACGGCCCAGAGGACCTGCTCATTTCGACGCTGACGATCGTCGGCGCGCTCGCCATCCTGTTTTCCATCGAGTGGCGGCTCGCGCTGGTTGTGGCGTGCATCCTGCCGGTGTTCATCGCGGTCATCATGTCGCGCCGCAGCAAGATGACGGCAGCCTCGCGCGGCGAGAAGCAGAAGACTGCCGCCATCAACGTCGGCATCGAGTCGTCGCTCTCCGGCATCCGCACGGCGCGAGCCTTTGCCAACGAGGAAGAGGAGATCGACAAATTCAACGCGGCGAACGAGGAATTCAAGGTCTCCAAGCGCAAATTCCACCACGAGATGGGTGTGTTCAACGCGACGATGGAATTTTTTATGACGCTGCTCTCCGCCGCCGTCATCACGGTGGGCGGCTATCTCATCATGCGCGGCGAAATGAACTACATTGACCTCATCACGTTTTCCCTTTACATCGCAACGTTCATCAACCCCGTGCGAAAGCTCGCGAATTTCTCTGAGATTTTTGCTCGTGGCTTTGCAGGTCTTGAGCGCTTCACGGCGCTCATGCGCGTCGAGCCCGCGCTCAAGGACGCACCGGACGCGAAGGAACTCGAACACTGCCGCGGCGAGATCGACGTCGACCATGTGAGCTTTTCTTACGAGGGCGAGGAGAATGAAGGCGTGCTCCACGACGTGAGCGTGCATATAAGGCCTGGCGAGATGCTCGCCGTCGTCGGCCCCTCCGGCGGAGGCAAGTCGACGCTCTGCCAGCTCATCCCGCGCTTTTACGAGGTGAGCGAGGGCGCGATCCGCATCGACGGGGAAGATGTGCGCTCTCTTACGCAGTCGTCCCTTCACCGCGCCATCGGCATCGTGCAGCAGGATGTGTTCCTCTTTGCCGACACGGTGCGCGAGAATATCCGCTATGGCCGCCCCGACGCGACGGACGAGGAGATCGTCGAAGCGGCGAAGCGCGCGGAGATTTACGATGATATCATGGCCATGCCGCACGGCTTCGACACCTATGTCGGCGAGCGCGGCACGATGCTCTCCGGCGGACAGAAGCAGCGCGTGTCCATCGCGCGCATCTTCCTCAAAAACCCGCCCATCCTCATTCTGGACGAGGCGACGAGCGCGCTCGACAGCGTGACGGAGGTCAAAATTCAGCACGCTTTCGACGAGCTCGCGCGTGGGCGCACGACGCTTGTGATCGCGCACCGCCTCTCGACCATCCGCTCGGCGGACCGCATCCTCGTCGTCGAGAATGGCCGCATCGCCGAGCAGGGCAGCCACGAGGCGCTGCTCGCGCAAAACGGCGAGTATGCGTCCCTCTGGCGCACGCAGAATGGGAAAGCATGATGGACAGACGGCAGCTTTTGGATCGCGCCGCGCGCAATGGCGATGAGCGCGTGCTGCTGGCGCACATTCTGGACAAGTGTGAGCAGAGCAGAAACCACAATATCCCGTCGGCGACGGACTTTTTGAGCCCCGCTGAGCAGCGCAGCGCGCAGGACCTACTGCACGCCGCCGCCATTCATGACGGCTGCGCCTTCTGCGGTGGATTTGAGCGCGCGGAGCGGAGAATGCTCCTCTTTCTGCCCGACTGGCAGGAGGAGGCCGACGAGAGCGAGTACATGACGGCGCTCCGCTGCACGTATCGCAAGGAAGATACGCTGACGCACCGCGACTTTCTCGGCTCGCTGATGGCGCAGGGCGTCACGCGCGAAAAGCTCGGCGACATTCTGGTGTCGGAGGGCTCGTGCGATTTGATCGTCTCGCGCGATATCGCGCCGTATCTGCTGCAAAACGTGACGAGCGCGGGGCGAGTGAAGCTCTCGGTCAGCGAGATCGAGCTTTCAGACTTGAGCGTCCCCGAGCTCAAGGTCAAGGAGATTCGCGACACGGTCTCGACACTGCGGCTCGACGCCGTGGCGGCGAGCGGCTTTTCGATGAGCCGCGGCAAGGCGCAGGAGCTCATTTCCTCGGGCCGCGTGCAGCTCAACTACCGCGAAACGCTCAAGAGCGACGCCCCCGTCGCGCAGGGGGATGTGATCTCCGCCCGCGGCCTCGGCAAGTTCGAGGTCGCCGAGGTCGGCGGCCTGAGTAAAAAAGGAAGAACGGCGCTGCTTCTGCACCGATACCTGTAAGGAGAATCAAACAATGACGATGGATGAAAAGATCGCGCGCATCAACGCGCTGGCGCACAAGGCCAAAGCTGAAGGCTTGACCGACGAGGAGAAGGAGGAGCAGGCGCAGCTGCGCCGCGACTACATCGACTCGGTGAAGGCAAACCTAAAATCCCAGCTCAATACGCTCTATGTGCTGGACGAAAAGACAGGTAAAAAGACGAAGATCGTCGACTTTGAGCGCGAGCGCGCCGCGAGAGCGGGCAAGAAAAAGGAGAACAGATAAATGAGCAAGGATTTTGAATACGATCCCGAGACCGGTTCGTTCCGCTTTGACGAGAGCGGCGGAAAAACGAAGAAAAAGAACGATGTCGACGTCGGCGGCTGGATTTTGATCGCGGCGCTGTTTGCCTTCGGCCTGTGGCCCATCGGCCTCATCGCGCTCATCTCCAAGCTCTCGGACAAGCCGAAGAAGGTGAATTCGCCGCGCGGCGGCATGCGCACGTCCACAAGCCCGAATGCAAACGTTTCCTCGCGCAGCAAGGTGGAAAAGTCCATGGTGAAGACGGCGAAGCAGATGAACCGCGCGCCGAAGACTTCCGACAAGACCGCGCGCACGCTGATGATCATCGGCGGCATTATCGCCTTGGCTGCCGGCAGCGGGCTGATCTCGAACATCGGCGAGATCATCGGCTACGGCTGGTATTCCTACATGGCCGAGTACATGCTGTCCGAGTGCGGCTTCCTCGCCGGCGGTATCGCGATGTTTGCTGCCGGTCAGCGCATGAAGCGCCGCAGTGCACGCATCGCGCGCTATCTCGCCGTGATGGGCGAGCGCGGCTACATCAGCGTGGAGGAGCTCTGCACCGTAACGGGCAAGAGCCGCAAAAAGATCGAGAGTGACCTTGACTACATGGTCGAAAAGGGTCTGCTCGGCACGGGCGCGTACTTAGACAGCGGCCGCGGCATCTTCTTCCGCAGCGCCGACGCCTTTGCCGACTACGCGAATGCGGCCGCGAAAAAGGAAAACGTCACGCCCAAGGAGGCCAATGAGGGCTATGCGGGCGCGCTGCGCGCCATCCGCTCGGCCAACGACCGCATCGCCGACCCCGTGCTGAGCGAAAAGATCGACCATCTCGAGACCGTTGCGGGCAAAATTTTCCGCGAGGTCGAGGAGCATCCCGAAAAGCAGCAGCAGGCCGCGACGTTCCTCAATTACTACCTGCCCACGACGCTCAAGCTGCTTGACAGCTACGCCAAGTTTGAAGAGGCGGGCATCGAGGGCGAGAATCTCTCCCGCGCGCAGGAGCGCATCGAAGAGACGATGGACGCCCTCATCAAGGGCTTTGACAAGCAGCTCGACGATTTGTACCGCAACGAGGCGATGGACATCGACAGCGATATCCGCGTGATGGAAAATATGCTCCGCCGCGACACAGCGAGCGTGGAGGACGATTTCGGCCTCGGCGGCGCGGCAGTGCAGCGCGCACCGGATGAGGAATAAGGTGCTGCGCCGCTCTCATACGCTCTATGAGGAGAAAGGACAAGAGGCATGAAACAAACTGGCAGACGATTTGACGCCGCAGCCTTTTACAGCGGCACGAACAGCGAGGCCTACCGCTATCTCGGCGCGCACCGCACGCGGCGGTCGGGGAAAGACGGCTACGTCTTCCGCACCTGGGCGCCGAACGCCGCGCATGTGTCCGTTGTGGGCGATTTCTGCGGCTGGAACGGCTACGCCCACCCGATGGAAAAGAACGCGGACGGTTTCTGGGAGTGTTTTGTGCCGTCCCTCAAGCGCTACGATACCTACAAGTTCGCCGTGACGGCACAATCGGGCGAAACGGTCCTCAAGGCCGACCCCTACGCCTTCCACGCCGAGACCCGCCCCGGTACGGCCAGCAAGCTCTATGACCTCGGCGGCTACCGCTGGGGGGATGACGAATGGCGCGCGAGCCGCGCAAAGGCACCCCTCGACCGCTCGCCGCTCAACATTTACGAGGTCCACCTCGGCTCATGGCGGCGGCACGAAAACGGCGATTTTTACGACTACCGCACGCTCGCGCGCGAGCTGGCGGATCACGTTCTGGACCTTGGCTACAACTGCGTCGAGCTCATGCCCGTCACCGAGTATCCGCTTGACGATTCCTGGGGCTATCAGTGCACCGGCTATTTTGCCGCAACGTCGCGCTACGGCACGCCCAGGGACTTTATGTACTTTGTCGACCATCTGCACCAAAAGGGCATTTCCGTCATTTTAGACTGGGTGCCGTCGCACTTCTGCAAGGACGCGCACGGCCTCATCGACTTTGACGGCACGCCCTGCTACGAATACGCCGACCCCAATAAGCGCGAGCACGAGGGCTGGGGAACGCGTGTGTTCGACTATGGCCGCGGCGAGGTGAAGAGCTTTCTCCTTTCCTCTGCTGCGTTCTGGCTGCGCGAGTTCCATGTGGACGGCCTGCGCGTGGACGCGGTCGCGTCGATGCTGTACCTCGACTATGGCCGCGAAAATGGCCGTTGGACGCCAAACATCAACGGCGGGCACGAGAATTTAGAGGCCATCGACTTTCTGCGCGCGCTCAACGAGACTGCGTTTTCCATCGACCCCAACGCATTGATGGTCGCGGAGGAGTCGACCGCGTGGCCGCTCGTCACGCGGCCTGCCAAGGATGGCGGCCTCGGCTTCAACCTCAAGTGGAACATGGGCTGGATGAACGACATGTGCCACTATTTGAAGCTTGACCCCTGGTTCCGCCAGTTCCACCACAAGGACATCACGTTCTCGCTGATGTACGCCTTTTCGGAGAATTTCGTCCTGCCGATCTCGCATGACGAGGTCGTGCACATGAAGGGCTCGCTTCGCGGCAAGATGCCGGGCGACGACTGGCAGCAGCTGGCGGGGGTGCGCGCGTTTACGGCGTACCTGCTCGCCCATCCGGGCAAGAAGCTCACGTTCATGGGCGCGGAGCTCGGCCAGTGGCACGAGTGGGATTTTGCCTCTCAGCTCGACTGGTATTTGCTCGAAAATAAAGAAAATCAGCAGACTCAGCGGTTTTTCAAGGACATCAACCGCTTTTACCTGTCGCAGAGCCCGCTTTGGGACATTGACTTTTCGTGGGAGGGCTTTGAGTGGCTCGTCGCCGACGACAACCACAACAACGTCGTCGTCTTCGTCCGGCGCGACCGGAAAGGGCGCGAGCTCATCGCGGCGGTCAACTTCTCGCCCGTCGGACGCGCGGACTACCGCTTCGGCGTCCCGCCGAAAAAGACGTACCGCGAGGTGTTTACCACCGACCTTCCCGCATACGGCGGCACGGGCGACTGGCGCAACGAAGGAGAGCTTTTGACCGAGTCCATCCCCTCGCACGGCAAGCCCTGCTCGCTGTGCGTGACCATCCCA
>OLXI01001597.1_pt1 | contig 10681 bp, 8 predicted proteins | sample 1674181 | NCBI WGS metagenome assembly OLXI01 (sample SAMEA103958148, study PRJEB25191) | human gut metagenome | reverse complement strand
CACCGGGACATTTAAGACTGTGATCCCATTCTCTAAATCCTCCGGTACCTGTTCCCCTTCGGTATTCAGCAAAAATCTGCTTCCATCCGATATGGAAATAAGTGTAAAACCATTCTCATAATAATCCACTGCAAACTCTGTGGCATAATCTAAATCCATGCTCTTTTCATAAGTCAGCTCACTGCTGATCTCATGATCCTCACTCTTCCAGGAGGTCTGGCCGTCTCCACAGCCCGATATCTGGATGCAGGCAAAAAGCAATACACACCACAGACCGATTTTTTTTATCTGCTTCATTCTTTTTTTCCTTTTCTCTTCCGATGTATCTGCCACGCTGTGATACTTACTGCAATCACGGCTGCGACGTAGACAACTGCGATCACTTCCATCGGTTTTTTCCCGGCGTTTGCAATGGAAGCACTGTCGAGCAGAATCGTATATTCAATCTCATGCGGCACGCTCATGGCTGTCGTATCTGCCGTTACCGGCACTTCTTTGTCAAAAGCAGTCACAGGCAGTTCGAAAACAGAATTGCCCTCTGTATTGACCGGAAGATAAGTCTCTCCGTCCATCGTCATATAGTCATAATTAGGGCTGCTCCACTCGATCTCGATGACGGCCTTCTCATCCTGCACCTGCAGAATTGCCGGTGATGTGACAGACGCCCTGCCGCTTCCCCCTGTCAGCTGCACTTCAATCTCATACTCTCCATCCGGGAGATCAACCTGTATTCCTTTTTCCCATACTTCGGTTCCGTTTCCGTTGCTTTGCATTCTGTTTTTCTCTCTTTCCTGTTCGACGGTCTGTTCCAGATGATGTTCTATGGAATCGTTCTGCCTGAATATGAAAAAAGCGTCTCTTTTTCACAAAAGAAACGCTGCACTCAAATCACAATATAAAAATTTTCCTGTCCTATCTTACAAAAATGATCTAAAAACAGGTCAAATTTTCTCATCCGTACAGCCAGTTACTCGTGGCGTGGAAACATTTTTGTTTCCCGTACAACAATCAGGCAGGTCTCCTGACTTACAGATCATCATGCATTGCCCTCTTCCCGGCTGCCCAGTGAGTTTTTGGCATGCACTCCCTAAATACAGTGACGAGTTCGTACAGGATTCGCACCTGTTTCCCTTTTCACCAGATCCGGCAGAGTGAGGTCACCCTGCCTATCTGACACCTGTTTGTTTCATTATCAAGTTCGTTTGAACTATAACATATGCTTTTAAAAATATCAATCGTTTTCCAAAAACCTATTCAACACTGGCAAAACTATTCGCAGCGATCATCTTTTTCAATTGTGTGGCAGCCTCCTTAAATGGGTGCGTGCTGTCATAGATCAGACAGATATTCCGGGACGGTATCTTCTCACACAGGGGTATCTCTGACACCTCTCCCCTGTCAATCGCATCCTTTGCCATCGGTTTTGGTATAAAAGCCAGCCCCAGTCCGCTTCTTACCAGTGGAAGGATCTGATCCGCCGTTGCAGTCTCTGTATCCGGCTCAAAGTCCAGACCATAAGAAGCAAATAACTGCCTGTAAAACTGAAAGGTCACCGTCTCCTTTCCAAGACAGATGAGCGGATATTGCATAATCTCCTCAAATGTTGTTTGCTTTCCTGCCAGATGCCCGAACTCTGTTCCACCGATCAGTATTTCCTGATATGGATGAAGCATTGTCATGTGGAGCGGTGCATCCGCTTTTACAGGTGTGGAAACGACTGCAAAATCAACCGTTCCCCTTCTCACCGCTTCCACCGCCTGCGGTGTGGAATGATTGTAGATCTTCAGCCGGATTCCCGGGTATGTATTGTGAAACTCTTTTAACTTATCCAGAAGGAACAAATTTAACGCGGTCTCACTGGCTCCGATTGCAATACTCCCATGGGACAGTCCCACACATTCTGCCAGTTCCTCCTCTGCCGTAAAAAGCTGTTCCATGGCCGCTGCTACATGTGTATACAGCTTTTCCCCTTCCGTAGTCAGAAAAACTCCACGGTTCGTCCGCACCAGAAGCGTACAATGAAGCTGCTGTTCCAGACAGTTCATTGCCCTTGTCACATTCGGCTGGCTGTTTCCCAACACCCTTGCAGCCCTCGTAAAATTATTATATTTCGCAACGTAATAAAAAATTTTATAATACTCAAAATTCACATCCATAGCTCGCCCTCAATCATATCAAATTATTATTTCTGCTATATCAATTATAGCTTTCACATATTTCTATTTCAATAGTATAATTTTAGCGAAAAAAAGAAAAGGAAGCGATTCATTTATGGCAGAAAAAACAATTTTTCCACGCGAAGAAAAAGCAGATGTTTTATTCAACAAAATATTAAATGATCCATGGGCATGTGAAAAACTGCAGGAGACCTTTTGTAATTCTCTCGCGCTGAATGACGATACAGATAATTCCCCTTCTGCATCCACATTTGCCAATGTCCTGTTTGATGCATACCACAACCGGGATTTGTCTGCATTTCTAATGGCAATCTGTCAGAATACACTGTTTGATCTGCTGCGGAATTCTTATCTGATTCCATACCGGTTCAATGCAGATGGGAAGCAAAACCCGATTATCATGACAGATACAGAAGGAAATCTGTTATCCGAATATAAAAAAACAGTTCATGAGAAAGAATATCATCATTTTCAGAACGTATGCAAAGAAATCGGTTCAACACAAAATATGTTCTTAGCACAGGCTTATCGGTACAGCCACGCATATGCATCTGATTCTATGGACATCAAGCAGAAAAATCTGGAATCCTGCACCGGCGTTCTCCTGATTCGCGAGCTTCCAGACACGATCAAGCAAAAAGAAACCGAAGCAGAAGCCTATTCCGCAGTCTGGGATCTGATGGTAAAGCTGGAGAAGGAACTCCCGATGGCATTTGTATTTTACGGACAGGATACTCTGCTCGAGCACAATGAGCATTTTGACGAGCTTGGAATCTTCCTGCCAAATTCCGTTTTTTTGAATAATCTGAAACGGCATATTACAAAAGCAGAGGCGATATTATATGAAGAAGAACACTGATCCGATCTCAACTTCCTATGTTGATATTATGGAAAAAAATCATATGGAAATCCCCTGGCATGATTATGCCAGACAGGATGGAAATATACTCATAGATAAGGCGGGACTGATTGAAAAAGCCTCTGTAATCGGACGTGTCGGACTCATCATGCTCTCCTGCGGCACAGGAGCCTGGCGTGTGAGAACCTCCATGAACCGGCTCTCAAAGGTGCTTGGTGTCACATGTACAGTGGATGTCGGACTTATGTCAATCGAGTTTAATTGTTTTGACGGCACTGACTGTATATCGCAGTCACTCAGCATAGCAAACACAGGTGTAAACACATCAAAGCTCTATCGCATGGAGCAGTTTGTCGACAATTTTCCTAAGGAGGAAGCGCACCTGACTGGCGAAGAAATCCACCGCCGTCTCGATGAGATAGAGCATATTCATGCCATTTACTCCCCTGCAAGGCTTGGACTTGCAGCAGCTATAGCATGCTGTGCCTTCACATTTTTGCTCGGAGGAGGTCCTATTGAAATGATACTGGCATTTGTAGCAGCCGGCATCGGAAATCTCATACGTACAAAGCTTATAAAACATCATTTTACTTTGTTCCTAAATATAGCGGTATCAATTTCTGCCTCATGCTTCATATATGCGGCATTTTTAAAAATTGCAGAGATGGCTTTCAATGTACCATCAATTCACGAAGCCGGATACATCTGTTCCATGCTCTTTATCATTCCGGGATTTCCGTTTATCACAAGCGGAATCGACCTGGCAAAGCTGGATCTGCGCTCCGGTCTTGAACGCCTTGCCTATGCAATAATAATAGTCATGGTAGCCACGATGTTTGCATGGATTATGGCACTGCTTCTGCGACTGCAGCCTATGGACTTTGAAGACCTGAATCTGACCCCCGTACTACATCTAATCCTGAGGCTTATAATGAGCTTCTTCGGTGTGTTTGGATTCTCAATCATGTTCAACAGTCCAGCTCCCATGGCTGCAACAGCCGCACTTATAGGTTCCATAGCAAATTCACTGCGGCTTGAGCTGGTAGACCTGACAGGTATGCCGGCTCCTGCTGCCGCATTTGCCGGAGCTCTCACAGCAGGGCTTCTCGCATCATTTATCAAGCAAAACAACGGATATCCGAGAATATCCCTTACTGTTCCATCCATAGTCATAATGGTTCCGGGACTTTATCTGTATCGTGCTATATACAATTTCGGCATAATGGCACTTTCGGATGCTGTTTCATGGTTTGCATCAGCAATCATGATTATCATTGCACTGCCGCTCGGACTCATCTTTGCAAGAATACTAACTGATAAGACGTTTAGGTATTGCACGTAACAGAATCATACACATTATAAGCAGGCTTGTTTTATACCATTCAAGATCCAGACAGTACAAGCTCTGCACCAACATCCAAATATTAAACTCAAAAAACAAGGAGGCATTCATCATGCTTACAGCAGTTACAGGAATAAACTGGGGAGACGAGGGAAAGGGTCGTGTCATCGACCTTCTCGCAGAACATGCGGATATCGTAGTCCGCTATCAGGGTGGTAACAATGCCGGACACACAGTAGTTAATAAACAGGGAAAATTTATCTTAAATCTGCTTCCATCCGGAATACTTCACCCAGATGTAGTATGTGTGCTCGGTGACGGAATGGTTATTGACCTAAACCATCTGTCCAATGAAATTGCACAGATCAGAACACAAGATGTATCTGTTTCACCAAAAAACCTGAAATTATCAACAAGAGCCACAATTTCAATGCCGTGGCATAAAATACAGGATGAGCTTGAGGAAGAGCGCCTTTCAAAGTCCGGAGCAGCCTTTGGCTCTACCAAACGCGGTATTGCCTATGCATACAGCGATAAATACCGTAAAAAAACAATCCGTCTCGGTGATTTACTCCACTTAGACGAAGAGAATGTACAGGCCAGACTTAAGACAATGCTTGAAGCTAAAAACCTTGAGCTTGCAGGCTGCTATCATCAGGAGCCTATGTCTCTGTCAGCTCTTTTATCATGGTGCAGGCAGAAGGCTGCAAAATATGCACCTTATATCACAGATACCGGTGCATTCCTTGAGGATGCACTATCAAAGGGAAAGCGTGTTGTACTTGAAGCACAGCTTGGTGCAATGAGGGATATAGACTATGGTATTTTCCCATATACTTCAAGCTCCTCCACCATCTCAGCTTACGGGCCTATAGGTGCCGGTATCCCCGGTACCTCATTAGACCATGTGGTCGGTGTACTAAAGGCATACTCTACCTGTGTCGGAGCCGGACCATTTGTCGCGGAAAAAGCTATGAACGGTGAATGGACTGAAATGGTCCGCAAGTATGGAGGCGAATACGGCGCTGCCACTGGAAGACCCCGTCGTGTGGGTCCGTTTGATGCCGTTGCAAGCCGCTATGGTCTAAAATGCCAGCATGCTGACAAAATCGCACTGACCAAGCTAGATGTCCTAAGCATTATGGATCAGATTCCTGTTATCACAGGATATCAGTATAAAAATGCTGTAACAAACGTCTTTGACCCCACCGAAAATCTGGAAAAATATACCCCGGTAGTCAAAATGCTGCCGGGCTGGAAAACCGATATATCAAATTGCAGGTCATATGATGAGCTGCCTGTAAATGCTAAGCGCTACATAAACTTCCTTGAGGACATGCTAAGACACGAAATACAATTTGTCTCAGTCGGAGCTGAGAGAAATCAATATCTTCTCAATGGTAAGTGGCTGTAATTGCCTTTAACATGCTTTAACCGACCTTTGCCTTGCTCTTCTTAGTAGCTGCCTCTGTCATCGCATACGGGTCAAGCACCACATCAAGCTGCTTTTCCTTCATAAGTCCGTGCTTTAAAAGCAGCTTCTGGCAGCGCTCCTCATTTGCGGTTATTCCGATTATGCAGTTGTCAGTAAGTGTGTCTACTGCATGTGTGAGTGTGCTTATCGAATCAAAAAGATTATAGAATTGATTCCGTGATTCTAAAAAAATACTATATTATTTTTCTGCTTTACTAAGATATTGTATACACGAATGTGCTGCCACATTTCCTTCTCCGACAGCCTTCGTATACTGGTATGGCCTGCCCGTGCAGTCTCCCGCCGCAAAACAGCCTGCTACATTTGTCTGTTGGGCTCTATCCACCAATATATGTCCGTTTTCTATTTCAAGCTGCGGCATAAGCTTTGATGGTGCGATGGCGTTCCTGAGGCAGAATACTCCGTCTACGCTCTCAGTCTTTCCGCTTCGAAGCGTAATTCCTTCCACAAATGAGTCACCGATTAATGCTATAGGTGCATCCTTTGATATCTTTACATTTTGAAGCTCTATTTCACTGTCATTATAGGCTGGGAAATACAATACCTCTGCCGCAAGATCCGCAAGATATTTCACCTCATGCTCATACTTTTTGTCATTGCATATGACAGCTATCCTTTTATCCTTGTAAAACATGCCATCACAGGTGGCACAGTAGCTGAGCCTTTTTCCAAGCAGCTCATCCTCCCTGTCCAGCTGCTTTGCAGACATCACACCCATGCAAAGTATGAGAGTCCTTGCCTCATACATCTCATTGTCTGCAAGCACCATAAAGCCGTTTCCTGCAGGCATGATATTGGTCACAGTCTTTTCTGTTATATCAATTCCCGCAGCTCTCCTATGAGCGTCAAAGCGTTCAAACAGCTCCTGTCCGCTTATCTGTGGAAATCCGGGATAGTTTGTGATTTTCTCTGCCTTTTGCACCTTTTCGCTTAGGTTCTTCGAACCAAACCAAATAAAATCCTTTTTATATGTTTTTAAATTCAGGGCTGCCGACAGTCCGGCAGGACCTGTTCCTATTATTATACTATCATACATGCTATGCTCCTTGTACCAAATGTTTGTATATATTTAGACCTTATATATTGTGGGACACTAAGGTATACATCGAATTGCATGCAAGCATGCATCGATGATATCTTTTGACCCTATAATCATATTATATTATTGCAATGTCACATACAGTGCGCCTTCAATGCTTCGATATACTCCCTTGCATATCGTGAGAGTACCACACCCTTTCTGCTGATAATGCCTATCCTCATATACTCCTCCACATCAAGTGGCTTTGATATAATATTCCTTCCATTCAACTCAGCGGAAATCACTCCTGAGCACACTGTGTAGCCATTTAAGCCAATTATCAGATTAAAAAGTGTAGCTCTGTCTCTGACTCTGATATTCTTTCTGCTGTCAAGAGTGCTGACAAACTCCTCCGAAAAATACTGTGAATTGTACTCTCCCTGCTCATACGTCAGGTACGGATAGTCCTGCAGATCATCCATCGTGATGCTCTTTTTTGAAGCAAGCGGGTGACTGTCACATATGAATACATGCGGTGTGGCTGTAAAAAGCTCTGTGAACTCGAGTTCATTACGCTTTAGCATCTTTGAAAGCACCTCCGTATTCTTGGAGCTTAGATATATGACTCCCAGCTCACTCTTTAAATTCGTGACATCCTCAATAATTTCGTGAGTCTGCTCCTCCCTGATGGTAAAATCATACTGATATGCATCAAACTCTCTGATTACATCCACAAATGCATTCACCGCAAAGGAATAATGCTGACACGATACCGCAAAGTGTGGCTTACTCACCACATCATCCTTGTAGATCCCCTCTATGAGATCTACCTGCTCGAGCACCTGTCTGGCATGACCGAGAAATCTCTCACCATCTTCTGATAGTATCACTCCCTTGTTCGTCCTGATGAAAATAACTATCTGCATCTCTTTTTCCAGATCATGTATAGCACTGGTCACTGTGGGCTGCGAGACAAAAAGCTGCTTTGCAGCCTCTGTTATATTGCCGCATTCTGCCACTGTCACCACGTATTTTAGTTGTTGCAGAGTCATGTTCATCCTCCTCCGGTTACATATCGAAATATTATTTTACACATTAAATGTCTTACATCGCTTAAGTCATCTCGAAACTATTACTGTAAACCTAGTGTTACTGTATACCGATAATCTTTCTCAGTATCTCACCCAACAGCTTTCCGAGCATAAGCGGAATGACAACAAGCACCACATACCACAGCAGCTTGTCATACCACACCCTGCCATCATTTATCACACAGATAAAGTGCATGGCAACAACTGCCACCGCAAATACAGATGCAAGAAGCTGCAAAAAGCTCGCCACATGGAGCTTATTTGTTACCTTGCCAAGCGTAAATAAAAGCATCGCACCAAATAACATCGCTATATCTGCCTCCCACGGTATCATTTTACTATACGAAAACAGCTTAAACATATCACGAAACTCCATATGCAGCTCAAGAAACAAATCCACTGATGCTATTATGAGCAATACTGCTCCTATTGTCGAAAATACCGCTGCCAGATATACATAATTGTTTCCAATCCTGTGCTGTCTGAGCTTATATTTAAGCATACCCTTTTTCTGCACATACTGTGTACGCAGATAAGAATCTGTCGCAGATGCAATAGCCCTGTCGCAGTACTCGGCTGCTGTCCTGTATACTTTGGCTCCGGCATCGTTATTTTTAAGGGCAAACTCCACAAGGCTCTCTCCTGCCCTGTTGTTGCCACGCTCCGTCGCAGTAACCAGATACCCTGCACCAAGCTTCTGCTCCTTGCCATCAAAAAAGACAGTGACCAGATACTGTCCGTAATCGGCAAGTGCATCCACATTTCCAAGCTCCACCGCTTTCTTCCACCAAAACACTGCGCGCCCGGGATCTCGGTATGTGCCCTGGCCTCTTTCAAACATATTTGCTGCCATATTCATGGCATCTGCATCTTGCGCCTCTGCCAACGACAGAAACTGACGGAATGCGCCCTCCATATCATTTTGTCTGTATGCCACCATAGCCATATCAAACGCTGTACTTTTCATATTATTCTCCTTGACAGCCTTTGCTGTTATCTTTTTATTATAATATATTTAAAGCAATGATAGCAATATAACTTCTTTCCCAATTTATAGTAAATGCCGCACCCGAAGGTGCGGCATCTAAGAGGTTTATAAAATGTTTAGTTTAAAAGCTGTTTTAGTTGCAAGCTCTCTTCTTGCGATATGTAGCTGCTGTGATTGCAACCATTGCAAGTCCGAGTAAGCATACATATGTAGCTGCTTCATTGTCATCGCCACTCTTTGGAGCTGCTTTTTTAGTGTCATTCTGCTGTTTACCTGCAGTTTTCTTATCAAGAGTAATTGATGTTGCAGAAACCTTTTCCGGTGTTGGATCTGTCTTGCCCGGGTCTTTTGTTTTCTTCACCTCAGTAAGAATGACTGTTCCACCATCCTTTGCTGCCGGAATTGTAACAGCAACTGTTTTATCACTTCCTACAGTATATGTAGCACCGCTGTATAAATCCTTTACCTCTGTTCCTGCTGCTAAGCTAACCGGAACTTTTACTTCTTTTGCGGTATCCTTGATATTCATACCAACATATAAGGTTGTTCCTCCATAGGATCTTGAAACTACATCATAGCCTTCCTCATCAGAACCTGCCACAACTGTTCTGCTTCCTCTTGCAAATACATCTGTGTATGCATTACGGATGCTAAGCAGATTCTTATAATGCTGATATGTGACATTGTCCTTTGTTGCCTTAGAGAAATCCATGTCATATCTATTAGTCTGATATGGATAATTATTTAATCCGCTTAAACCAACTTCTTCACCATAATAGATAACCGGAATACCCTTTGCAGTAAGCTGTAAGGTAGCTGCAACTAACGCTGCTGATGTTGCTTCATCCTCGGTATAGCCTTTTCCGTTTATTAAGGAAGCCTTAAATCCATCTTCATCATGACTGCTTAAGAACTGACCTGTCATGTATGCGTTATTAAGTGCTGAATTTCTTGCAGAAAGGAATTTCTCTACAGAAGAAATATTGCCACTTACAAAGCTTGTTGCCTGGTCATTAAAATCGAAATCAAGATCTGCATCCATCTGACCACTACCTAAGGTACTACCATTTGACGCATATCCTGCACCATAATATTCTCCAATCATCTTGAAAGACGGATTTACTTCTGTTGTAGAATTTTTAAGTGCTGCCCATGTTGTACTGTCAACATGCTTTACAGTATCTACACGGAAATAGTCAACACCATAATCCTTCATCCATGATGTCTGCCATTCTACTAATTTTGCCCTGACATCTGCCTTTTCTGTTGCAAAATCCGGCAATCCAGACTGCCATGATTTAATATCGCCTTCACTGACGCTCTTATCCCTAAGCATATCAGCAAATGTTGATTCTGTACCATATCCTGCATGGTTTACAACAATATCAACCATAATACGCATACCACGTTTATGTGCTTCGCTAATCATAGTTTTAAATTCTTCTGTTGTACCCATTGTAGGATTCAATTTTGTAAAATCACTTGCCCAGTATCCATGGTATGCTGCATTATAAGGAACATCTTCTTTACCCTCATCTGTCACAGTTACACCTGCAATATTCTCTACAATTGGTGTAAGCCAGATTGTATTTACTCCTAAATCCTGTAAGTAATCTAACTTAGCTGTTACACCTGCAAAATCTCCGCCATGATACAGTCCAGGGTTTTTTCCATATGTATCTGCACCACTTGCTTTATTGTTAGATTC
>OLXI01001594.1_pt1 | contig 10694 bp, 10 predicted proteins | sample 1674181 | NCBI WGS metagenome assembly OLXI01 (sample SAMEA103958148, study PRJEB25191) | human gut metagenome | reverse complement strand
CGGCTATATGCTGGGGGACTATGTCCGGGACAAGGACGCCGTCACCGCCTCCCTGATCCTGACGGAGATGGCCGCCTGGTACGCCGCCCAGGGCATGACCCTGTTTGACGCCCTGAACGCCCTGTACGAAAAGTACGGCTATTACGGCGAAAAGACCCACAATCTGGTGATGCCCGGCCTGGACGGCCTGGAGAAGATGGCTCAGCTGATGCGGGATCTGCGGGCAGATCCCCCGGCCGCTATTGCCGGGGTGGAGGTCCTGCGCCGCAAGGACTATACCGACGGCAGCGTCATCGACTGCCGCACCGGCGAAAAGTCCGCCATGGAGCTGTCCGGCAGCAACGTGCTGCGCTATGAGCTGGCGGACGGCACCACCATCCTGGTGCGGCCCAGCGGCACCGAGCCCAAGATCAAGGTCTATGTCCTGACCATCGGCGAAACTCCCGCCGCCCGGAACGAGAACCTCCGCAAATATGGCGAGTGGGTCAAGACCCTGCAGCGGTAATACGACCACTATAACGAAATACCCCCCTCATGCAGGACGATAAACCGGCATGAGGGGGTATTATTGTAAGCAGAAAGGCTGCCAAAAGTGGGACAGCGCCATGGCGGCGCTGTCCCACTTTTAGCCTATCGCACGCTGCTGACCAGAATGATGATCAGTGCCATATATGCTGCGCTGACGGCGGCCAGAAGGCCGCACGCGATCATGCACGCCGCCCGCGGGCCACGGCGCTGCCGCAGCCGCAGCGCACCGATGACGAACCCGGCCACAGCCAGGACGAATATCACTGCCGCACCCCAGAAGGGCATACCATCACCCCTTCAGCGCGTCCAGCAGGTCTGTGAACACACGGAGCTGGTCCGCGAAGCGCCGGGTCAGACCCTCGGGGCGGCCCTTTCCGGCGTCAAACAGCAGATCATCTGTCTGGATGGCCGCAAATATGCGGCCGTCGGCCTTGACGCTGAGATAGACGCTGCCCATTTTCAGCAGCTGGTCCATGACCCGGGGGGACAGCAGGGACTGCCCGGCGGTGGGATTTTCGCATCGGACATTGAACCGCCGGTCAAACTCCGGATTTTCCGAGGTGAAGCCCTCCCGGCCCAGCAGGCGGGCCAGCTTGCCCTTGGGCGCTGCCTGCACATCGCAAGGGAGAGTGCGCCCCAGGTCCGCCGCCATCCACTGGCCCTTGAAAACGGGAAGCTCCCGGTCCTCCCAGACCTCCGTCTCGGGATTCTGGTACGCCTGGGTGTTGGAAAGCTCCAGATTGCTGATCTCCAGGGGCCGGCCGTGGTACTTGCCGCAGACCAGGCCGCTGCCGCCTACGTTGTCGGCACTGGGCAGGCCCAGACCGGATTCCGCGAATTTTCCGCCGTCGATGCAGGAACCGGGGCGGTACTCCGCCTCCTCCAGCACCTGCTCCATAGCCGCCTGAGCCAGACCGCCCTGGGCCGCGCCCTGCAGCTTCTTGCCGCCGGCGGAGCTCATCAGTCCGCCGATGATCAGAAGGACGACGCCCACGACGATGACGGGCACCGCGCCGCCCAATATCGCGCCGATGGCCGCAATAACCAGGCCCAGACCGGACAGGACCTTTCCGAAGCCCTTCAGCGCCCGGCCGCTGCGTATATTCTGCACATTGTTATCCATTTGTCTGCTCCTTTTCATGCTCCGCGAACAACGCGCCGCACCGGCGCAGCGCCTCGATGATCCCCTGCAGATACCGCAGGGACACCAGATAGCTGCGGCGCAGGGCGTTCAGGTCCCGCACGTTGATATCCACCGGCAGGTCCATCACCGGCAGCGTGGATTCCAGCGCCAATTCCAGGCGGTTTTCCTCCCAGCGGACAGCCGCCGGACGGCCCAGGGTTTCCAGCAGGGGGACCAATTCCAGGGCATCCCGCCCGTATGCCTGGTCCTCCCGGCGGTACAGATAGCCGCCCTCCGGGGCCTGCCGTTCCGTTTCGCAGATCAGCCACACACCGCCGAAAGCCTTCACGGACCGGGTCATGGTGTCGTTGACGTCCCGGCCCACGTGCTCCTCAAAATTGTGGGTCAGCTCCACGTTGGCCGCGCTAAACCGGACGCCCTGATGGACGCCCTGGCGGTAATTCTTGATCTGGAATTCTTCCCAGTGGCGGTCGATCATCTGACTGCGGCGAATGTCTGCCTCGTCAATGACCAGCTCCGGGAGCTTCGTATCCGGGCCGAAGGCCTGCTCCGTCTCCGACCGGAAAAAGTCCCCCATCTGCTCCCAGATCAGCTTCCGCTGGCGGCTGTCGCACCGGCACAGGCCGATGATGCCCACAGCCAGCAGGATAAACAGCGCCAGCAGGCCCCAGCGGATATCGCCGGACTTCCACCACACGATGCCGCCCGCAACAAAGCCCAGCACCAGCATGACGGAGCACACCGTCCGCAGCCGGTCCCACCGGGCCAGCCGCCGCAGCAGCTCCCGGTCCGTCAGGGACTCCTTATAGCCGCAGGAGCACGCAGTGGAGCCTTTTTTCAGCGGCTCGCCGCACATAGGACAAATATGTTTTTTCATCATCTTATCCCCAGTTGTTCATCCAGTTTTCGCCCCAGTCCTCGGCGGGGTCGTAATCCACCGGGTCAAAACCGGCGACGTACACCGGCCCGTCCTGCCGATAGGCCAGGCCGTCCTCGTGGAGGGTGTAGCTGCCGGTGATGTAGAAGGCGTCGTGTCCGTCGCTGTACCAGCGGCACAGGTCGTCCTCGTCCAGCTCAAAGCTGGCCCCCGGCAGGCCGGTATAGGCCGCCACCTGGCCATAGGGGTAGAACACGCCGGAGAAGTCGCCGTCCGTTTCCCCATCCGGCAGCAGGGCAAAGCGGTCCGCCTCCAGGCCGGGGGAGATGTACGCGTGGAAGCCGTCCATGGACAGATAGGGGCCCTTGCCGTCCCCGGCGTCCACAATGGTCCCGCTGCCGGCGGACAGGCGGGTGTAGCTCAGATACTCCATGCGCTGGGAGTCGATGACCAGAGTCTCGCCCAGGGCGTTCTGCCACACGCCGTCCAGCTGGGCAATGTCCCAGATGTCCACCCGGGCGTCGCTGCGGGTGAAGGTGAAGTGGTCGAAGGATTCCGCATCGCCGCTGCCGTTCTGGTTAGGCAGCAGCACGCCGTCATCCCGCAGGATGAAATCGTACAGGAAGCCATCGAAGTCGATCATGGGCACGTCGCCGGAGGTGTCATAGCGGCCCTGTCCCGTGCGGCCAGAGAAGGTCTGGTAGTAATAGCACCCCTCGTCGGCCACAAAATACAGAATGCTGCCGGAAGGGGAGGACCACTTGCCCTCCAGCTCGCTGGCGTCCGTCACCTGGCGCTGATCCTCCGGCACGGCAGGGGAGGGGGCCTCCCCGCCGCCGCTGCACGCCGTCAGGGACAGCAGCAGCGCCAGCACAGCCGCCAGCCAAAGCGTTTTTCTCATGAAGTAGCCTCCTCAGTCCGCCAGCGTGTCCATGAACTCGCCCCGGACCGTGTTCCAGTACCAGACGTAGGTCACATACTCGCCGTCCTGGTCGAAGGACATCTGCAGGTCGCTGTTGCCATCGCCGTCCAGATCGCTGTAGTCCGTTCCCTGGTAGCGGCTGGCGGCAGAGTCGAGGGGCACCGGGAACTGCACGGTGGTGTAGAGCTCCTGCTCAGCCTTGTCATAGTAGAGGTCGGCGCCGGTGTCGGTGATGCAGATGCACACGTCGATCATCTGACCGTCGTGAGTCAGGGTGCCGGTGTCCTGAATGGTGCCCCAGGTACGCCAGTCGTCACCAACGATGTCATCGTCCGTCGTCCCTTGATTTCCGCAGGCGGCCAGGCACAGCATCAGGGTGCACAGAAGCAAGAGAATGCTGAATTGTCGCATGGTTCGTTCCTCCTTGATAAAATGAGTCCACTGTACATCCATTGTACAGTGGACTCGGATAAAATACCATTAACCAAAGGTTAGTTTTTGGCAAAAGATGGCAGAATTGCGGAGGCCCGGATTCACACGCCCAGCCGCTGGGAGATGGCCGACAGCAGTTCGTTTTTCCCGGTGCCCTTTTCGGCGGAGAAGGGGACCAGACAGTCCTGCTTCTCCAGCTCCAGGGTGTCCCGGATCAGCTGCAGATTGGGCTCGATCTCGCTTTTTTTCAGCTTGTCCAGCTTGTTGGCCACGACCACCACCGGGCATCCGGTGCCCCGGAACCACTGGAACATGGTCACGTCGTCCGCCGTGGGCTTGTGCCGGGCGTCCACAATGAGAACACCCAGGGAGATGAGGCCCGGCTCCTGGAAATACGACTCCATCAGCCGTCCCCAGCGGTCCCGCTCCTCCTTGCTGACCTTGGCATAGCCGTAGCCGGGCAGATCGGTCAGATACACCCGGTTGTCGATGAGGAAATAGTTCACCTGGGTGGTCTTGCCGGGGGTGGCGCCCACCCGGGCGAAGTTCTTCCGGTTGAGCAGGCGGTTGATGACGGAGGATTTGCCCACGTTGGATCGCCCGGCAAAGGTCACCTGGGGCCGTCCGTCCCGGATAAAGGCCTCCGGGCGCACCGCCGAGCGGATAAATTCCGCCTTGTTATAGTTGATCGCCATGGCAAGCGCTCCTCCTTTACACTGATAGTGCGGCGGGGGATTCCGCCGATACGCGGCCACGGGGGGCGGCGTGCTCCCCGCGGGGAGGCACCAGCGCCGCCGCAAACACCTGGTCCACGGTGTCCACCGGGATGAAGTGCAGACCGGCCCGGACGGTCTGGTCGATCTCGTCCAGGTCCTTGACGTTTTCCCGGGGAATCAGCACCGTATGTACGCCGTTTCGCAGGGCGGCCATGGTCTTTTCCTTCAGACCGCCGATGGCCAGCACCCGGCCCCGGAGGGTCACCTCGCCGGTCATGGCTACGCTGCCCCGGACAGGCCGTCCGGTCAGCGCCGACAGCATGGCGGTGGTGATGGCGATACCCGCCGAGGGTCCGTCCTTGGGCACGGCCCCCTCCGGGAAGTGGACATGCACGTCCTTGGTCTTATAGAAGTCCCGGGGCAGGCCCAGCTCCTCCCAACGGCTGCGCAGGCAGGTCAGGGCGGCCTTGGCGGATTCCTGCATAACGCTGCCGAGATTGCCGGTAAGCTCCAGCTTTCCGCTGCCGTCCAGGGCCTGGGCCTCCACTTCCAGAATTTCGCCGCCTACCTGGGTCCAGGCCAGGCCGTTTACCACGCCCACCTGGTCCCGGTCGCTGTGGATGGACTCGCTGTACTGCTGGGTCCCCAGCAGCTCTTTCAGGTTATTCTCTGTAATATCAACTCGCTTTACATCGCCCTCCACCAGCTGCATGGCGGCTTTTCGGCACAGCTTCCCCAGCTGGCGCTCCAGCACCCGGACGCCGGATTCCTTGGTGTAGGCGGCGATGACCCGCCGGATGGCGTCGTCGGTGATGCGCAGCTGGGTTTTCTTCAGACCGTGCTCCTTCAGCTGCTTGGGCAGCAGATGCCGCTTGGCGATCTGCAGCTTCTCCTCGTCGGTATAGCTGGTGAGCTCGATGACCTCCATCCGGTCCAGCAGGGGACGGGGGATGGTGTCCAGGGTGTTGGCGGTGGTGATGAACATCACCCGGCTCAGGTCCACCGGCACCTCCAGGAAGTGATCCCGGAAGGCGTGGTTCTGTTCGCTGTCCAGCACCTCCAGCAGGGCTGACGCCGGGTCGCCCCGCATATCGCTGGCCAGCTTGTCGATCTCATCCAGCACCAGCAGGGGATTCATGGAGCCGCTGCGGATCACCGCGTCGATGATCCGGCCGGGCATGGCGCCGATGTAGGTTTTCCGGTGTCCCCGGATGTCCGCCTCGTCCCGGATGCCGCCCAGACTCAGCCGGGACAGCTTCCGGTGCATGGCCTTGGCCACGGACAGGGCGATGGAGGTTTTGCCCACGCCCGGGGGGCCCACCAGGCAGAGGATCTTGCCCTTGGCCTGGGGGTTCAGCTGCCGCACGGCGATGAATTCCAGGATCCGCTCCTTCACCTTGTCCAGGCCGTAGTGGTCCTTGTCCAGGATCTTCCGGGCCTGTTCCACGTCAGCCCGGTCGTGGGTCTCCACACCCCAGGGCACGTCCAGGCACACATCCAGATAGTTCCGGATGACGGCCCCCTCGGCGCTGCCGAAGGGCTGCTTGGACAGGCGGTGCAGCTCCTTCATGAGCTTCTCCCGCACCTCGTCACCGGCCCGGCAGCGGTTGATCTTCTCCTCGTATTCGTATAGCTCGTCGTCGCCGTCCTCGCCCAGCTCGTGCTGCAGAACGTGCAGCTGCTCCCGCAGGACCATATCCCGCTGGACCTGGCCCACCCGCTGGCGGACCTTCTGGTCGATATCCGACTCCAGGACGGCGATATCCACCTCATGCACCAGAATTTCGTTCATCACCAGCAGCCGCCGGGCGGGGTGCAGCTCCTGCAGCACCCGCTGGCGATCCTGGTGCCGGAGGTTGATGTTGGCGGCGATGGTGTCCGCCAGCAGGCCCGGGTCCCGGATGTCCAGCACGGAGGCCACCAGCTGGTCGGACAGATTCCCCACCAGCTCCTGATACTGGCCAAACAGGGCGTATGTCCGCCGGGTCAGAGCCTCGGTGCGGTCCGAGGCCCGCCAGCTCTGGTCCTCCAGCAGCTCCACATTGGCCTGCAGGAAGGGCTTGGTCTGCCACAGGCGGCGCAGGGCCGCCCGGTGCAGGCCCCCGGCGATGACCCGTACCCCGGTATCCGAGGTCTTGACGATCTGGAAAATGCGGCACACGGTGCCGATCTCGTACAGGTCCTACTCCTGGGGGTCCTGGACGCCGATCTCCCGCTGGGTCACCAGCAGCAGCTCCCGGTCGCCCTCCATGGCGTTTTCCAGGGCCAGGATGGATATCTCACGCTCCGCGTCGAAGCTCAGCGTCTGGCCCGGGAAGGCAGTCAACCCCCGCAGGGCCAGCACCGGCATATTTTGTGTGGTCATAAGGGTATCTCCTTTGCGATAGGGAAAGTACAATAGGGCAAGAGGGGAGAGGCGCACGCGTCTCTCCCCTTTGTGCTTGTTTCAGGACGCCGGCGCGTTCTTGGTGCCGCGGCTGGGATCCCGCAGGATCACGGGCGCTGCGCCGTCGTTGACGGCCCCGGCGGTGATGGTCACCTGTTCGATGGTGTGGTCCGAGGGAATGTCGTACATGATGGGGGTCAGGACACCCTCCATGACGGCCCGCAGGCCACGGGCACCGATGTTGCGCTCGATGGCCTTGTCGGCCACGGCCTCCAGGGCCTCCGGCTCGAACACCAGCTTCACATCGTCATAGGAAAACAGCTTCTGATACTGCTTGACCAGGGCGTTCTTCGGCTCCGTCAGGATACGGACCAGATCCTCCCGGCCCAGCCCGTCCAGAGCGGCGATCACCGGCAGACGGCCCACCAGCTCGGGAATGATGCCGAATTTCAGCAGGTCGTGGGGCTGGACCTCCTTGAGGAGCTGTCCCGTCCGACGCTCGGCCTTGCTTTCCACCACGGCGTCGAAGCCGATGCCCTTGCGGTCGGTGCGCTGCTCGATGATCTTCTCCAGACCGTCGAAGGCGCCGCCGCAGATGAACAGAATGTTGTGGGTGTCCACCTGGATGAACTCCTGATGGGGGTGCTTGCGGCCGCCCTGAGGCGGCACGTTGGCCACGGTGCCCTCCAGGATCTTCAGCAGTGCCTGCTGCACGCCCTCGCCGGACACGTCACGGGTGATGGAGGTGTTCTCGCTCTTGCGGGCGATCTTGTCGATCTCGTCCACATAGATGATGCCGTGCTCCGCCAGCTCCACGTCGAAATCCGCCGCCTGCAGCAGCCGCAGCAGGATGTTCTCCACGTCGTCGCCCACATAACCGGCTTCGGTGAGGGTGGTAGCGTCGGCGATGGCGAAGGGGACCTTCAGCACCCGGGCCAGGGTCTGGGCAAACAGGGTCTTGCCGGAGCCTGTGGGGCCAATCATCAGGATGTTGCTCTTCTGCAGCTCCACATCCTCGCCGCCGCCGAAGAAAATGCGCTTATAGTGGTTATAGACCGCCACGGACAGGGCCACCTTGGCGGCGTCCTGGCCGATGACGTACTGATCCAGCACCTCTTTGATCTCCCGGGGAGTGGGCAACTGGTCCGGGGTCTCGTACCCGGCCTCGGGGCCGGGCTCGTACCCATCGTCCAGAATGGACATGCACAGCTGGACGCACTCGTCGCAAATTCGGACACCGGGACCCTGGATCATGCGATGGACCTGACTCTCCGGCTTGCCGCAGAACGAGCAGCGGAGAAGCTGCTTCTTGCTTTTTTCTTCACTCATTCGTGTAATGACCTTTCCCTTTACAGGTATTGATTACCGCTTGTAGATGACCTTGTCGATCAGGCCGTACTCCTTGGCCTCCTCCGCCGTCATCCAGTTGTCGCGCTCGGAGTCTGACTTGATCTGCTCGGGCGTCTTGCCGGTGTTGTCGGCAAGGATCTTATTGATGCGCTGCTTGATCTTGAGGAAGTGCTCCACGTCGATCTCCATATCGGTGACCTTGCCCTGCGTGCCGGCGGAGGGCTGATGGATCATGACCTCCGCGTTGGGCAGCGCGATGCGCTTGCCCTTCGCGCCGCAGGAGAGCAGGAACGCGCCCATGCTCGCCGCCATGCCGACGCAGATGGTAGAGACGTCGCACTTGATATACTGCATGGTGTCATAGATCGCCATGCCGGCGGTCACGCTGCCGCCGGGCGAGTTGATATAAAGCTGGATATCCTTGTCGGGGTCCTGCGCCTCAAGATAGAGGAGCTGGGCGACGACGAGGCTCGCGGTGGTGTCGTTGACCTCCTCGCCGAGGAAAATGATGCGGTCGTTGAGCAGGCGGGAGAAAATGTCATAGGACCGCTCGCCGCGGCTGGTCTGCTCGACAACATAAGGGACTAAGCTCATATGGTTACCTCCTTGGTTGTCCATTCAAAATGTTCATACCCTGTTCAAATTTCCGGTATGTATGCAATCAACCACAAATGCTCCTCATTTGTGGTTGATTGGCTGTCTCTATTTATGCCTGTTTACTTTTTTCTGCTGAAGTATAACCGGTTTACGGCTCATTCAGCCTTCTCGGCGGCCTTCTTCGCAGTCTTCTTGGCGGGCTTCTTCTCTTCCTCGCCCTCGGCAGCCTTCTTGGTCGTCTTCTTGGCGGCGGGCTTCTTTTCCTCTTCGCCCTCGGCGGCCTTCTTCGCGGTCTTCTTGGCAGGCTTCTTCTCTTCCTCGCCCTCGGTCTTTTCGGCCTTGGCGGGCTTCTCCGCCTTGGCGCTGTCAACGACCACGGCGATGGCCTTCTCGTTCAGAAGCTGATTGCGGACGGTGGGCGCGTCGAGATACTTCTTGAGCATATCAAGCTCCATGCCGTACTGCTCGGCCATGGACTTGTACTTCTCCTCGATCTCCTCGTCGGTGACGTCGAGGTTCTCCGCCTTGATGATGGCGGCGATGGCAAGGTCCATCTTGACCTGACGGACGGCGGGCTCGCGGCCGTCCTCCATGAACTTGGCCTCGTCCATGCCGGTCATCTTGCAGTACTGGTCGTAGGGGATGCCCTGCGCCTGCAGACGCTGCTTGAACTCGTCGAGGAAGCGGCGGCACTGCTCTTCGATCATGACCTCGGGGATATCGGCCTTGATGTCGCCAGCGACCTTCTCGAGCAGAGCGTTCTCAAAGGCGATCTTGGCGGACTGCTCACGCTCGGCCGTGATCTTGGCCTTGGTGTCGTCCTTGAGCTCCTTGAGCGTCTCAAACTCGGAAACATCCTTGGCGAACTCGTCGTCGAGCGCCGGAGTCTGCTTTTCCTTGACCTCGTTGACCTTGACGTGGAACACGACCTGCTTGCCGGCGAGATCCTTGGTGTAGTTCTCGGGGAAGGTGATGTCGATGTCCTTCTCCTCACCGGCCTTCATGCCGATGATCTGATCCTCAAAGCCGGGAACGAAGCTGCCCGAGCCGATCTCCAGCTCGTGGTTCTCGCCCTTGCCGCCCTCGAAGGCAACGCCGTTGTCAAAGCCCTCGAAGTCGATGACGGCGGTATCGCCCTTCTTGACCTTGCGGTCGACGGAAACGAGGCGGGCCTCACGCTCGGCCATCTGGTTCAGGCGCTCCTTGACGTCGTCCGCCGTGACCTTGACCTCTTCCTTCACAGCGCTCACGCCCTTGTACTGGCCCAGCTCGACCTCGGGATAGACCGCGACGGTCGCCTTGAAGGTGAAGCCGTCCTTGCCGATCTGATCGTCAACGATCTCGATCTCGGGATAGCCGACCACATCGAGGCCGCTGGAGCCGATGGCCTGCGTATATGCATCGGGAAGCGCAGCGTCCACAGCGTCGCTGTAGAACACGCCCTCGCCGTAGAGCTTTTCGATCATTTTGCGGGGCGCCTTGCCGGGACGGAAGCCGGGCACGCTGATCTTATTGCGCATCTTGAGATACGCCTTCTGAACGGCGGCTTCAAACTCCTCGGCAGTCACTTCGACGGTGACGGCAACCTGGCTCTTTTCGAGCTTTTCAACAGACTTGACATTCATGTTTCTTTTTCCTCCGTATTAAGCAAATGATGCTCATTGCAAAGCGGTATTTTACCATAGGTTTTGGAAAATATCTACCCTTTTTTTATCATTTTTCCTTTAATCGCAGATTTTTTT
>OLXI01001590.1_pt1 | contig 10712 bp, 3 predicted proteins | sample 1674181 | NCBI WGS metagenome assembly OLXI01 (sample SAMEA103958148, study PRJEB25191) | human gut metagenome | reverse complement strand
ATGTGCTGGTAGCCGTCGTCTCCTTTGCCGCGGCGGTGGCGATCACCGCGCTGTGTTTCCGGCTCAGAATCAGAGAAAACCGGAAAAAAGGCGGGGCGGACAAACCGAACCGACACGAACAGGAGGAGAAAAGCCAATGAAAAAACGAATACTTAGCATACTGCTCGTCTGCTGCATGGTGCTGACCATGCTGCCGACAGCGGCGTTTGCAGCGGTGAGCGATTCGCTGGGCAACACACCCAAGGAAAATCAGGCGATTTTGGAGCAGCTCGCCGCCCTGACCGGCGGTAGCAGCGACCAGGTGCTTTCCATGCTGAACGCTTTGGGGCTGCTGGATGAAGACGGCAATTTCAAGGTGGATCAAACCATCACGCTGGACGGCCAGGTGTTGACACTGGCGGCTGTCATGGAGCTGCTGGAAAATCCCGCCACGGATCTCACCCGTATAGCCGACGTGGATGGGACTCCGGTGGCGCTGGGCGATTTGAAGACCATGATCCAAATCGAACAGGAGCTGCAGCGGATCAAGGACACCTATTTCTCCGGCAGGGAGTTTACCGGGGAAGCTCTGAAGAATCTCAATAGCCTGATGGAGCAGCTGGAGCTGCAGGGCATCAGTTTGCAGTATTCCGCCTCTGCCACAAAGCCTGAGGGCGTTGAGACGGTGGATATGAGCAGCATGATGAGCCAAACGCTGGAGGATCTCGCAAACAACAGCTGGAGCTCCGGGACTTTTACTGTATACGGCGGAAAACCGGTCGGCTTTTCCTACCGCATTCAAAAAGGCCAGCTCAGCGATTATATCACCGATGTGGAGGTCTCGATAGGCGAGACGAGTGGGGTCGCCCAAGGCGACGGGTCCTACAAGCTGACCTATGACATAGGCGACTCGAGGGACAGTTTAGGCGGTTGTAAAATCACTGTCAAGGTTACAACCAAAGGAGCCTTGTACAATGATACTTATTCCTATGGCGACCTGCTGGGGATGATCGAATTTTACGATGCGGAAAATCTGGTGTTCTATGACGGCGCCGCTTATACCGACCACTGTCAGCTCAAGCTAATAAAGACGGTTGACGCCCCCGCAATAAAAACATCAATGACCGCGCCGGGCTATGTTGAAGAAGTCAAAAATACAGACGTATTATATGATGATTTGTTTATTCCTTTGCTGGCAGAAGGATACACTGGCGGCAGTGCCGACAATCCGGACTTCGTTGCGCTAAGCGATACCATCAGAATTCTGGAGGGTGCCCGCAATTCGGTGCGTCCCAGCGGCTCCTCCCCATTTTATCAACCATACCAAATCGACGCCAGCATCAAGTTTAGCTGGGATACCGACGTAGAAGCCTATACTGGCCCTGCGCCGTATGGCAATAGCGCCACACGACCCTATGCCCCGTTCTGTCTGACGGAGTACAAGTTCAATGGAACACCTCTGAAGATCAGCGGCGGCGGAAAGAAACCGGAGGACTGTACGATTAACAAGGGCGAAACGGTCAACATCTCCCTGCAGTCTACCACTCAAAACAGAGGGGATCAGCAGTACTGGCTACCCTTCGAACTGTATCTGAAGAATGTAAATAGAGATATCCTAAATTCCACCACCTCCGCCGAGACCAGCAACGCCACCGCCAAGCTGTTGGACTCGGACGCCCCCATCATTCAAAGCGTCACGGCCCCGGCGGGAACCTATGCCAGCGGACAGCACGTGCCCATCACAGTTACCTTTAATGAGTTCGTGGATCTTAGAAACGCCCGCGTGGCCATCAATGGCAAAGAGTATACCGCCGCTGAGCTCTCCATGAACAACTACGGTGTCACGGCAATGCTCTGGTACCCAGTGCAGGATACGGATGCCACCACGGTCACCGTCAATGATATGACCGGTGTGAAAGATGTTTTCGACAATATGCTGGATACCACACTCTATCAAAGCAACTCGATTGCCGGCGCCAAGCTGAAGAGCGTCTTGATGCGCAACGCCCCCACCGCACTGACCGCCGACTACGCCAACGGCAAGGCATCGTTCACGATGCAGGCCAACATGGCGCAGGCCTACAAGACCGTATACAGCAATTATCACACCCCGGAAGGCACAGAGCCGAAGGAAGCCCCTTTCCGCCTCGAGCTGAGGGACGACTCCGCGGTTGAACCAATCCATCTGCAGGTCTATCTGGACACAGAGAAGGAAGCCTTCACCGTCAGCGACTACGCAATCGCACCACCCTCTGATTTCGACCGCACCTACACGGTGACGCTGCAGGCCAACGAGGGCACGAAAGACGCTCCTAAGTGGGTGAATGTTCTTCCCCTGACCCGGCAGTTCACGGTGCAAAGGAAAGTTTCCGCGCACACGGTGACCATCGTCCCGGAAGCGAATGACGCCGACTATACGATTTCCCTCGGCGAAACCACCCGCCCCACGCTTCAGGCCGAGGTTTTGGGGGAAAGCGGTGAGACGGCCAGCTACACCACCGGCAAATGGAGCAGCAGTGATACGCTCATTGCCACCATCAACGAGGATACCGGCGTTGTTGCCACCACAGGAACCAAGGTGGGAACCGTCACCTTTACCTTTACGGCGGACAACGGGACTGAGGACGCTGCCGATGATGTGAAGGGCGAGTCAAAGCCCTATACCGTGACGGCAGGCGATTCCCTGGCACTGGTGATTTCCGGCGGCGCGTCCATCGTGACGCGGGTAAATCAGCCCGCCACCGTGCTGTGGAGCTCCAACGCCACGCTGATGGCGCCGAACAAAGAGTTCAATTACAGGATTGATCTGTATGAGGGCAACTACGCGAATGAGGCGGCGCTGAGCGGCCGCAAGCCCGTTGCGACTTATACCGCCGGCAAGGATAAAAACAGCGTGCGGATCGGGGAGAATGTGCTCTCCAAGCTCTCCAACGGCAATACCCCTGCCTACACGGTATTGGTCTCCATGCCGCACCCCAACGCCGGCGGTGAGGACGTCCGCCTGTCGGCACTTGCCTGGATCATCGTGCAGGCACCACCTGCCACAGCCAAGCTGACACCGCCCCAGAGCATTTACCTCAAGGATACCGACGGCGCCGTCAATATCGACTGGTCGGTGGAAAACACCACTGAGGGCGCCCCTTTGCAGCCCACGCTGACCATCACCCGGGTCACAGAGGACAACACCACCAAAGTGGTGGACAGTGAGCGCCTATCCGGCACCTCCGGGAGTGTCTCCCTGTCATTACAGAGTGTGAAAGCCGGCAATCTGAAGGACACCTATCAAGTGGTTTTGAGCGTGGAGAATCCTGGTGAGGAATCTCCCAGCACCGACTCCTTCCCCCTGTATGTCTACGATGCCGACGCACTGAAGGTGCAGGACGACAAAGGAGACACGATTTCTGAGCTGACCATGGACAATACCTCCAAGGTCAGCGGCAGCCTGCCCACCGATACAGCTGAAATTTTGCAGCTGCGCCAGGAGTTGGGGCTGATCGAGTACATAGGCATCAACTATGACGAGTACGGATGGAACTCCTTTAAAGACGGCATCCGGTGGCTCTCCAGCAACAACAATGCCATTTCCGTCAACTACAAGCAGGGCGGACTGTATGAGGACATCAGAAACTTCTCCTTTGATTCCTACCTTCCCGAAACCAAAATGGCGCTGTCCGGCTTGGCCAACGGCACCGCAACCGTCACGGCTACCCATGCCGCCACGGGCATGAGTGCCGCCGTACAGGTGACAGCGAAAACGCTGCAAAATAAGTTCTATCTCTTCCAGCTGACGCCTGCAGCGGAAACTACGCTGCAATACACCGACGGCAAAGGTGTGCCCAAAACGGTCACGACCAACAGTGAAGGCGTGCTGGCGCTTTACGAACCCAACGGAATCGCCAGTGAGGTGTCTCTGCGGTCCGGCTCCGGCGCGGATATTTATCTGGGCACCATCTATAAAGAAAATCTGCGTTCCGGCGAGCGGGATGCCACAAAACTGCAGCTTTATCCCTTGAATACCTTCAGCCTTCGGCGAGTCGCCCGGGCATCTGTGACGCTCATCACGCCGGGCGGCGATCCGCTGGCGAACAAGACGGTGACCGTTCGTGGCGGCGTTTATAAAAACGGAGGCTACTGCGAGACAGCTCTGCTGGGCTCCAGGGCAGGAGCACTTGTCAGCGGCATCACCGGCGACACCTATACCACGGATGCGGCGGGAAATATAACCGTCTATCTGGATTCCACCCAGTTCTGGTCGGCCGAAAAGGGCGAGAGCAACACCACGGCGCTTTCCGCTCTGGATCAGCTGGAGTACATTCTGGAGATCAGCGCAATTGACGGCGACAAGTACTATCCGCTGCTGCTGACCGTCAACGGCAAGCTGGGCGTGGACGATGTAATGCGCACCGCAGAGGGCGTTGTCTCTCTGGAGCGCGTGCCGGAGGGGGAGGAAAACAAACCCTTCATTGTGGCGCAAAGCGTTGATTACGGTCTTGCCAACGGTCAGAAGGTGGATGTCCGCAGCTCGACTGGGAAGATTGGCCCTAACAGCAGCTTTAAAACAGCAACCCTGCACACCACCATGTTCCTCTGGGGCGAGAAGATTGCCAACGCGAAGAATTACAGTCTCAAGCTGGCGGACGAATACGGCGTTCTTCCTGCCGCCCAGAGCAGCAGTACCAAGCAGTATCCCTTCTCATCCATCCCCGTAGCGGAAAACGATCTGACCCTCACCGAGGCCACCATGACCACCTCTGGATGGATCGCCGACGGCAAGGATGTGGGTATGAAAACGCAGCTGAGCCTGAACGGCAGCCTGCTGCAGGAGAAAATAATGCCCTTCCGGGTCGTTGATCTGACCCGAGTGCCCAAGGTGACAGAGGATGAGCGCGTCACCGGTATTCTGCTGACGATGAAGGACTCCAGTGGAGTGAATGACGTTGACTTTGGCGGAGTGGGCGATAGTAACATTCTCAAGGTACTGACCGGACGGCTGGATGATCTGAGCGGTCCGGTGGACACATCCGTGTTCAAAATGATTATCACCCCTAGCGAAGATCCCTCCGTGTTCCGTGCCATGATTTGGGCCGGGTACAATACGCTGGAGATGGAGGACATGGACTATTCCGAGGACGGCGTGGCCTTGGGTGCGAATGTGCTGACGCAGAACCTGGAAGTGGGCGTGCCCGGGACCGGGGATCTGAGCCAGATGGCCAAGGGTACCTATGATCCCAAGGGGGAGTACAACGCCAACTCCATGGCCGACAAGGTCACCAACACGGATCTCAACTTGCAGTTGGAGGGCTTTTACGAAGCGGAAATCCGCTATAACGCCGAAAAAAAGGAGTGGGAGGTTTTCACCGTAGGCGGCGGCTTTACCGCCGGCGTTGGCGTGGGCTTCACCTTCAGCGTGAACGCCATGGCTGGCCCCGTGCCGTTGACAGCAACCTTTGAGCTGGGTGGTGCCATTCAGCTGGATTTTTGTACTGCAGTGCGCTACGGCCGGCAGGGCGAGGGTACAGAGCTTGCCTGGAGCGATCCCACGGCCACGGCAGTGAATGACTTTTTGACCACGCTGCGTATCAACGCCTATGTCCACGCGTTTGGCGGCATTGGCTTTGACTATTCGGTCGTGGCGCTGAAGATCGGCCTATTCGGCAATTTGGATGTGGACAGTCAGAATAAGTTCCTTTCCCGCACCTATCTTGCCGACGAGACAAAGCGCCAGATCAACGGTCAGGCCCTGGGGATCCAAAGCGAAGTGGGAATCAAATTTGTGGCCAGCTTCCTGTTTATCTCCTACGAGGCGGTGATCGCCTCCGGAACCCTTGGAGCCACCAGGACTTTTAATGACTGGAAAACAATCGACGACTACTGGAATAGCGCCACCAGTGGGCTGAGCCTTGCCTCGCTGCGGATGGCGGCGGCCCAGAGCGGAATGCAGGTGGCTTCTGCCAGTGCAACGCTCCAAAGCCGGGACTATCTGGAGCAATATGCCCGTACTTGGGGCCAGCCCCAGCAGCGGATGATGCTGTTCTCTCTGAACGCCACCAGTGGGCTGGAAAACATCCAGACCAATGCCAACCCCACATCCTATCCACAGCTCAGCGATGACGGGAAGGTATTGGCCTACATCAACGACGGCAACAGCAGCAGTATTTACGACAGCCGGGCGCATTTCTCCACCCTCAATGGCGGCGTCTATACTCCCTCCAGTGAAATTGACGCTCCCACAGGGTTCCCCGGCTACGGCGACACGAGCGTTTCTTTGTCCGGCACTGGCAGCTTCGCGGCGGCGGCTTGGGTTCGCATGGGCACCGACCTGCCGGGTAAAAATGCCGGTGATCCCGTGACATTGGAAGAGCAAAACCTGCTGATGAACAGCACTGAGATCGTAGTGTCCGTCTATAACGGCACAACCTGGACTTCCACCCGCCTAACCAACGACGGCACGCCGGATCTGGCCCCAGCCACGGCAGTGGGCGGCGACGGCAAAGCCATCGTGTTCTGGCGCAGCGTCTACACCCCCGATCCCGGTACGCAGGGCAGCAACAACCTGCTGAACTTCACGACCAGAGATTGTATCATGTACAGTTGCTATGACAGCAGTAACGGCGACTGGAGCGAGTCCAAAATGCTTTATAACGGTGCTACTGGCAGCGTGAAGGCGTTGCAGGCGGCCATGCTGCCCGACGGAACCGCTATGGCGGTTTACTCGCTGGACCGCAGCGGAACCGGAGATACCTCCGCCTACGAGATCGCCTATTGTACCGTGGCTGCTGACGGAACTCCCGGTACAGCCATGCTGGCGACCTGTGACAGCAATCTTGACGAAAACCCCCAGGTCGTTGCAGCCAACTTCGGCAGCGGGGATGACCGATTTGTCATCGGTTGGCACAGTGTCCGAGACGGCAGCAGCGATATTCAGCTGTTGGCTGTGGACGGCAGCGGCACCATGTCCAACAGTTTTCCCGGCTCTCTGTCTGCCCTGACCAGCAGCGGCAACGCCGTCGTGGGCGGAGACTTCCGCTTCGCTTCCCTCAGCGGGGATCATCGCAGCCTCAATGATCTTACCATCGTCTGGAATGAGACTGTCAATAACGCCAACGGCGCGGTAGATCACGGCATTTTGAAGGCGGCCAAGCTGCGCTATGCCACAAATACCTACACTCTGTCCGCACCATTGGAACTGGCAGAGCTGCCGGATCGCACGCTGGCTGACCACTTTGATGCCTATGTCAGCGGCAGCAATCAGGTGCAGGCTGCCATTCAGGCCACCCGGTATGACGATGAAAAGCCGGAGGTAATCGGCGGCGTGACCGTTCCGGGTGAGGAAACGATCCTCTATACCGCTACTTCTGATTTTGTCACCGATGCGGTGGCAGTGGAACAGATCGGTGTGGATTATGCAACGCTGGCGTTGAACAGCCTGACACCCATTCGCTTTACCATCCGCAACACCGGGCTGAACGATGTGACAAACCTAACGGTCAGCCTTGGCAGCGGGGAAACCGCCACCCTTACAGAAAAACTGCTGCCCAATGAAAGCACCACCCTTACCGTCTGGCACCATGTGAAGGACCGCGTGACCGACCCGAGCTATACCATCACCGCCGCCGGCGGCATCAACGAAAACGGCACAGTGTATCTGGATTATCCCGACATTGGCATCTCGCAAATGGAAGTGATTGCGGAGAGCGCCGGCAAGCGCACGGTGCGCATGACCCTCTATAATTCCTCTGCCGCCACGCTGGCCGGCGGAAAGAACCGCGAGGTGAAGCTTGCGTTCTATGCGGATGATCTGCATACCAAACATGCAGAGGTAGCCTGCGCCACAAACGGCGTATCGATCCGCGATAATGAAATCACCATTTCCGAAGACAGCGCCCTCGCCCGCATCGATCAGGGAACCTTTACACTGGACCTGACCTATGATCTGGGCAGGTATATGACATCCATTGGCAAAACCGAGATCCCCAATGTGGGTACCTATCTGTACGCCGAGGCGTGGGCGGAAGGCAAGATCGGTGGAACGGGAGGCAATCAGCGCCTGCCGGAGTATGACGGCAGTGACAGCGAGGCCAGCGTCCATATGACCGGCGCACTGGCCCGCACCGGAGAGCAGCTGACGATGGATGTGACACAGGGGAACGACGGCAACGGTCACAGCACCGCCGCCATTACCCTGCGCAACAACTCCCTGCAGTCTCAGACTAGCGCAGCTCTGGTGGCCACGCTGCTGGATGCTGCCGGGACTGTTCTGGAAACGAAAAAGACCAGTATTGGCGGTGCCATCTCCGGGGAAACCTTCCGGACGGAAACCGTCACCTTCTCCCGGCTTGGCACCCGCGTAGTGGTGCGAGCCGCAGTGCCTGGTAATGACCTTCTGACCTTTGAAGGTCTGGCAGTGGGGCTCGGCGATTTTACCGCCAACGGAACGAACTATACCTATACGCTGCAAAATGATAGCGGAGCAACATCTACGCTAGTCACAGCGGTGTCTGGAAACGGCGAGCCCGTGAGCATCAACGGACAGGCTCTGTCCACCGGCGGCAGCGCAACCGTTGCCATCCCCAACAGCGGCACAACCGACATTGTCGTGGGAATCGGTGCTAAAACCTACACGCTGACGATTCTGCGCAATAGCGGCACAGGCGGCGGTGAGCATACTCACAGCTACGGCAGCGAGTGGAAGTACGACGCCGGCAACCACTGGCATGAGTGCTCCTGCGGAGATAAGGCCGATAAGGCGGCGCACGACTTCAAGTGGGTTGTTGACAAGGAAGCGACCGCAACGCAAAAGGGCTCCAAGCATGAGGAGTGCAAGGTTTGCGGCTACAAGAAGGCGGCAGTTGAGATTCCGGCTACCGGCTCCACAACAAAACCGACCGATCCTACGCAAACCAACCCGCAGATCGGCACGATCATAAAGGATGCAGCAGGCATTTTTAATTATCGGATCACCGGAACCGATACGGTTGAGGTCAAAAATATGACGGCAAAGGGAAAGAGAAAAAAAGCAGTCAAAATCTCCAAAACCATAAAAGTGAACGGCAGGACCTTAAAGGTCACCGGCATTGCGGCGAATGCATTTAAGGGAAATAAAAAAATGACCTCCGTGACGATCGGCAGCAATGTGAAAAAGATCGGCAGCGGTGCATTTATGAACTGCAGGAACCTGACCCGGGTTACGGTAACTGCAAAGGGTCTGACCAGCATCGGCAAAAATGCGTTCAAGGGCGACAGGAAATTAAAAACAGTGAACCTGAGAAAGGTGAAGGCTCTGAAGAAGGTAGGCAAGGGTGCATTTAAGGGAATTTCGAAAAAAGTGACGGTGAAGGTGCCGAAGCAGAAAAAGAAAGCCTACAGCAAGCTGCTGAAAAAAGCAGGCATTGCAGCGGGTAGAATCAAGTAGCATAGAACGGGCACCGCAGTGATCGGCATCACCGTTTACAGCAAAAAGAAGAAAGAAAACGCTGAATAAATCAGCTGCGAACCTTTGAGCAAAGGGCGGTGACGGACATTTCCGTCATCGCCCTTTCGCATGGACTGGAGAAGAACCACATGATGCAGGATTATCAATCGAACCGCCCCGTCAGGCAGCAACCGCCGGGACGATTCCCGAACGAGTCAGATCGAACGGTAGAGAGAATCAGAAAAAGGAAGAAAAAACAGACGCAGCGCCGTATGGTGCTTTGCGGTGCGATCGCCGCACTGGAACTGCCCTCCATATCCTACGATTTCACCTATACCATCGACGGCAACAAGCTCATGATCGATTACGCCAACGAGTCGGTGCGGGATTCCGACAGTCACCTGTTCACGCTGCCGGAGCTGAAAAGCAATCTGTATGTTTCCGAGAGAGTAAAACCGCTGAACGAGCAGATTTACTATTTGGTAGATAATATCAATACGGCAATCAACCGCGGGAAGCAGATTTCGTTCCGGTACTTTCACTACGACCAACATCGAAAAGAAGTCCCCAATAACGATGGAAAGTCTTTAGGATATCTATAGGAATCGGGCGGGCGCCATTGCACCAGCGGCTGTACATCGTCGTGTCATCTGCGATTAATTCCGAAGCTGTCAGAGTATCATCCAGATATGCAGAGAACAGACTGCGTACAAGCTGAGTACCTTGGTATTGGACAGACGAAAGCAAGAGAATTGCTTTCCAATCCGGCCAATGGTTTCACGGTAAGAATCGGTAACAGACTATATGCTCATAAGGGCAGATTAGACCACTGGTTACTGAATCAGATTCTTTCATAAATAAGAACACGGAGGAGTTTCAAAATGAGAATTCAATTTTTGAAACGGATTGATAATTGTAAGGCTTTATGGTAGAATAGGGACGATATTTGGAATCCTTCCTATTCTACACTTAGGAAGGAGGCACAAATGGGTAAATCCCTTAATGGTAAAGAATTAGGTAAAGGCTTATCACAGAGAAAGGATGGTCTTTATCAGGGAAGATTCGTGAATCGTTTTGGCAAGAAGCAGACGGTTTACGCAAAGACGCTGAATGAGGTAAGACAGAAGCTTAGAAACGAACAGTATGAGGATGAAAAGGCACTCAATGTTGTTACGAAGAACGTAACGCTTGACGATGAGACAATAATAAAGGCGTGAAAGCCTTATAAACAGGAGGTTTTAAGATAAAATGGAACAGTATAAGCAGGAATTTATAGACTTTATGGTGGAGAGTGACGTGCTGAAATTTGGTGATTTCACAT
>OLXI01001589.1_pt1 | contig 10718 bp, 6 predicted proteins | sample 1674181 | NCBI WGS metagenome assembly OLXI01 (sample SAMEA103958148, study PRJEB25191) | human gut metagenome | reverse complement strand
GAACGGGCCACCTGTCTGCGCCGGGTGTACGGGGCCATCATCGTGAAAAACGACGAGATCATCTCCACCGGCTACAACGGCGCGCCCCGGGGGCGGCGCAACTGCGTGGACATGGGCTACTGCACCCGGGAGCGGCTGCAGGTTCCCCGGGGGGAGCGGTACGAGCTGTGCCGCAGCGTCCACGCCGAGGCCAACGCCATCATCTCCGCCAGCCGCCGGGACATGGTGGGCGGCACCCTGTACCTGGTGGGCCGCAACGCCCAGACCGGGGAGCTTCTGCCGGACGCCACCTCCTGCCCCATGTGCCGCCGCCACATCATCAACGCAGGCCTGGAGCGGGTGGTGATCCGCCGCACTCCCACGGAGTTTCAGGTGGTGGACGTGCAGGACTGGATCGACAGCGAGGACGACGTGCCCCAGGCGTGAGACAAAACGGGAATTCACCGGCGTATGCCGGGAAAATATATGGGACGAAAGGGAATTGCGATCATGTTGGACGAGAGAAAAGAGGAGGCATTCTGTACCATCCTGCGTGAGGAGCTTCAGCTGGCCACCGGCTGCACGGAGCCCATCGCCGTGGCCTATTGCGCGGCCCGGCTGCGCCAGGTGCTGGGGCAGAGGCCCTGCCGTATTCTGGCGGAGGTCAGCGGCAACATCCTGAAAAATGTCAAATCCGTGGTGGTGCCCAACACCGGGGGCCGCCGGGGCCTTCCGGCGGCCATCGCCGTGGGCATGGTGGCCGGGGATCCGGAGGCCCGGCTCCAGGTCATCGCCCATGTGACGGAGGCAGACGCCCCCGCCATCGGGGACTATCTGGACCGGACGGAGATCCGCATCGACTGCCCGCCCACCCCCCGGATGCTGGACATCCGGCTCACCGGCTGGACCGGCGACGGACACCGGGCGGTGGTCCATGTGGCCAACAACCACACCAACATCATCTATGTGGAGCGGGACGGGGAGGTCCTGCTGGAAAAGCCCCACTCCGACTCTGCCGAGGACAATTTGCAGGACAAGAGCGTGCTGAACGTCCGGGATATCCTGACCTTTGCCGAGACGGTAGACGTCTCCCGCATCGAGGACTCCGTGGGCCGCCAGATCGACTGCAACACCGCCATCGCCCGGGAGGGCCTGCGGGGGGACTGGGGGGCCAACATCGGCTCCACGCTGCTGCTCTCCGGCGGCGACGTGGAGACGGAGGCCCGGGCCTGGGCCGCCGCCGGGTCCGACGCCCGGATGAACGGCTGCGAGATGCCGGTGGTCATCTGCTCCGGCTCCGGCAACCAGGGCATCACCGCCTCCGTCCCCGTGTGGCGCTACGGCGTGCAGACGGGCCGGGACCGGGAGACCATCCTGCGGGCGGTGTGCCTGTCGGACCTGATCACCATCCACCAGAAAACCGGCATCGGCCGCCTGTCCGCCTACTGCGGGGCGGTGTCTGCCGGCGTGGGGGCAGGCTGCGGCATTGCATGGCTCCGGGGCGCGGACTATGAGGGCATCTGCCACACCATCACCAACGCCGCGGCCATGATCTCCGGGTGCATCTGCGACGGGGCCAAGGCCAGCTGCGCCAGCAAGATCGCTATGGGTGTGGAAACCGGCATTCTGGGCTATAACATGTACCTGCGGGGCAACAGCTTCCAGCCCGGCGACGGCATCGTGGGCCGGGACGTGGAGGAGACCATCCGCAACGTGGGCATCCTGGCCTCTCAGGGCATGAAGGAGACGGACCGGGTGATCCTGAAGATCATGACGGAGTGATGCTATATGCTGCGCAACTATAAATTCATCATCGCCTATGACGGCACCCGCTTTTTCGGCTGGGAGCGCCAGCCGGGGCGGGACACCATCCAGGGGAAGCTGGAGAGCGTGCTGACCCGGCTCCAGGGCAGTCCCGTGGAGATCACCGGCGCGGGACGCACCGACGCCGGGGTCCATGCCCGGGCCATGGCGGCCAACGCCCAGCTGGACGTGGACCTGTCCCCGGAGGAGATCCGGGACTATATGAACCGCTATCTCCCCGACGCCATCGCCGTCCGGGAGGTGAAGGAGGCCGCCCCCCGGTTCCACGCCCGGTATAAGGCCCTGGGCAAAACCTATCGCTATGTGTGCTTCGACGGGCCGGTGAAGCCGGTGTTCGACCGGAAGTATGTCACCCTGCTGGATTTTCACCCGGACCTGGAGCGGATGCAGCAGGCGGCGGCGTATTTGCAGGGGGAGCACGACTTCGCCAGCTTCTGCGGCAACCCCCGGATGAAGAAATCCACGGTGCGGCTGGTGGACAGCATCACCGTGGTGCGCCAGCGGGACCGCATCGTGTTCACGTTCCACGGAACCGGCTTTTTGCAGAATATGGTGCGCATCCTGGTGGGCACCCTGTTGGAGGTGGGCCGCGGGGCCCGGCAGCCGGAGGATATGCCTGCCCTGCTGGAGGCCCGGGACCGCCGCCTGGCCGGTCCCACCGCCCCGCCGGAGGGCCTGTGCCTGATGAAGGTGGACTATTGACAGATACAGACTGTATAATAACAACACGAATATACAATCTGTATCAGAAACCGACGACATTCGTGTGGAAAAGGAGCCATTATGGAAGAATTGCTGCAACAGATCCTGCAGGAGTGCCGCCCGTACACCGGGCAGGGGGCCTTGGCCTCCTATATCCCTGAGCTGGCCCGGCAGGACCCGGACCGCCTGGGCATTGCCGTGTTCCACAAGGACGGAACCCTGGTGGAGGCCGGTGACAGCCGCCGGAGCTTTACCATCCAGAGCGTCATGAAGCCCCTTTCGCTGCTGCTGGCCCTGCAGGACAACGGCCGGGAGACGGTGCGGGCCCATGTGGGGGTGGAGGCCACCGGCAAGCCCTTCGACGCCATCAATGTGGCGGACAACGCCCTGCTGGCCAAGCACCTGAACCCCATGGTCAACGCCGGGGCCATTCTGATGTGCCAGCTGATCGGGGGCGAGACGTATGACCATCGGTTTCAGCGTCTGCTGGACTTCATCCGCCGCCTGGCGGACAATGATGAGATCGCCTTGGACGAGGAGGTCTATCACTCCGAAAAGACCACCGGCTCCAAAAACCGGGCTCTGGCCTATCTGCTGAAGGCCCACGGCCTGATCCGCGGCGATGTGGAGGAGCTGCTGGACTGCTATTTCCGGGCCTGTTCCATTCGGGTCAGCGCGGCGAACCTGGCCCGCATCGGCTGCGTGCTGGCCTGTCACGGGCAGCTGCCCGGGGGAGAGCGCCTGTTCCCGGCGGCCTATGGCCGGTTCGTCAACGCCAACCTGATGACCTGCGGCATGTACGACGGGTCCGGAGACTTCGCCATCCGGGTGGGGGTTCCGGCCAAAAGCGGCGTAGGCGGCGGCATTATGGCTGTGGTCCCCGGCCGCATGGGGGTGGGCCTGTTCGGCCCGGCCCTGGACGAAAAGGGCAACAGCCTGGCCGGTATCCGGGCGCTGGAGCTGCTGTCCGCCCGGCTGGACCTGAGCGTATTCTGATACTTGCGCAAAAAGAGCAAGCTCTTTTTTGCGCAAAAGACTTGCAGTCTGCTGCGCGCATAATTGGTTCGCCGAGGGCGAACCAATTCCACACTTGCAGACTGAGAAGTGTTTTTTGCGACGTACACGCCGCCGCAAAAAACGGATTGCATTTAATTTGCCGCCTGCGGACGGCAAACTCTGTGAGACTTTTTGACAATCTCAAAGGCCCCCGGCTTGCCGCCGGGGGCCTTTGCTGTTGTGCTATGGCTTGCTATGGGGTGGTCCGCTTAGCTGTTGCGCTTTTTGCGGGACACGATGACCAGCACCACAGCCAGAGCGGCAGCGCACACCAGGACGATGATCCACATGGTGGTGTTGCTCTCGTCGCCGGTCTTGACGCCGGGCTGGGTGGGCTGGTAGCCGGGATCGGCTGCGCCGCAGACGGTGCACTTGCCGTCCTTATAATCGTGACCGGCAGCGGGGATGACCCGGGTCTCCACTTCGCCGCAGGCGGAGCAGGTGCGGGTCTCCAGGCCGTCCTGGGTGCAGGTGGGGGCGGTGGTGACCACCCATTCGCCGAAGGTGTGCTCATGGGCGGTGCAGACCACGTCATTGCGGTCACGGATGCGGATGCGGGGGGCCATCTCGGTGCCGTCGGCCAGGACGAAGGTGTTGTCGTAGGAGGCCAGGCCGGTGGCGGAGATCTCGCAGCCGATGGACAGGTTCTTCACGTCATAGGAGGTGGTGATATAGCCGTCGATGAACACCCGAGCGATCTTACCCTCGCTGTCGCGGACCAGGATGGTCTGCACCAGGCCGTCAGCCATCTCATAGTCCACCACGAAGCCCTTCAGGGTCACCAGCTGGCCCAGGACGGAGCCGTCGTTGATCTGGGTGGAGGTGACGACCTTGGGGGTGACGGGGGTGGTCTCGCCGATCTTCTCGATGGAGGAAACCTGCAGCTCGTTCTCGCCCTGATAGGTCTCCGTCACGCCGGTGACCCGGACCACGTCGCCGATCTTGAACTCACCGGCCACAGGGAAGCAGTTGATGCCGCCGGTCTCATCCTGGACATAGATGCAGTCGAAGAAAGCGGTAGCCTTGTCATAGCCGGAGGCGTTGGAGGTCACGACACCCTCGATGGTGTACTTGTGACCGGCCTCGGTCTGGGCCTGGACGGTGGCGATGTCGGTGACCTTCACGGGGTTGATGGCCCGCAGCAGGTTCTCGCAGATCTTATAGTTGGAGTAGTTCTTCTCGGAGCCGTTGTCGCTGATGGTGGCCTGGACCTCGAAGTTGGACATGAAGGCCGCGCCGGACACGATGATCAGGCCCTTGCCCTCCAGCTGCTCGCTGGCCATGGCCAGCAGGCGGCTGTCGTTTTCGGCATAGGCGTACTTGGGCACGTTGGCGCCGCCCAGGCCGTCCTTATCCACGTCCACGGAATAGGTGGTGCTGTGGGCGTATACCACCGGGGAAACGGTGGCGGGCAGGGTGGAGGTGGGCTTGCCGTCGGCGTCCACGGCATACACGGAGGCGCCGCCGTAGTGGCTGAATACCTCGGTATACAGGCGGTCATAGGGGTGAGCGGGGTCCACCTCCACGCCATCGGTCAGGAAGCTCTGACCGTAGGTGTTGAAGTACAGACGCCACTTGTCCACGCCGTCGGCCGCGCTGCGGACGTCGTCATAGGTGGCGTCGTCGCTGATGCGCAGGCTGGAGCCCAGGGCCTGGAGCACCTCGTTCTGGGTGGCGGCCATGTGCTTGATGGCGGGGTTGTTCTGGATCACGTCATAGTTTTCGTAGTTGTCGCTCCAGCCGGCCAGGATCACGGTGCCGCCGCCGGCGTTGAAGGCCGCAATGGCCGCCAGCTCCTGGGCGCTGTAGGTCCGGGGATCGGTCTGGGCGTCCGCCAGGCGGCGGGAGGGAGCGGTGAGGATCAGGGCCTTGAACTTGGGATTGGAGCAGGCGGCGATGAGCTCGTCGCTGGTCTTCAGCTCCACGGTGCGGACGTTGTACTTGCCCGCCAGGTTGCCGAAGTTGCCCATGGAATCCTTGTAGTTACCGGCCACATACTCGTTGTAGTGGGAGGCGTCGATGCCGATATACACCAGGTCGTCGGCGTTCAGCACGTCCAGGGTAATGTCCTTGGTGAACACATACTCCTTGCCGTCCTGCTCCAGCACCACGGTGGCGGTGACCTTGTAGACACGGGCGGTGTCGAAGGAGACGTCATAGCTCAGGGCCAGGGTGCCGCTGGCGGGAACGGTGCCCACATCGGTGGCGGAGGCCAGGACCTGACTGCCCACGGCGTAGGTGATGGACTTGATATTGGCGTCGGTGCTCTCGCTGTTGAACAGGGTGGTGGTGACGGTCATGGCCTCGCCGGTGACGGGAGTGGAGGTGCCGCAGGTCACATCGGAGATGCCCAGCTTCAGGGTCTCGCCCACCCACACGGGGGCGGTGACCGCCAGGTCGCCGTCACCCTGGGTGACGCGGATGTAGTAGTAGCTGTAGTCGGGGTCCAGGGTCACGGACAGGTCGCCGGTGGCCAGGACAGCGGGATCATCCCAGGTATAGGCGGTCTTGCCGGAGTTGACAATGACCTCCACCTTGGAGATGGAATCGCTGGCGTCGGGGTCGTTAACGGTGACGTGGATGTTCAGCTTCTCGGGGACCTCGGTGAGACTGCTGCCCAGGAGCATACCGTTGACGGTGTAGCCGATCTCCAGGTTCTTGTCCTCGGTGGCGTACATACGCATGGCCCGCAGCGCGTCGTAGATGCCCTCCTCGGAGAAGTCGTCGGTGAGGATCACGTCGCGGGCGTCGTTGGCGTTGCCCCAGCGGCCCTTGTGGTTATCCTGGTTGTTGGTGGGAGCCAGGTGCCAGCCCTTATCCAGCGCCATGGTGTAGTACTCATAGCTGGGATAATAGCCGCCGGCGCCGATCTGGCCCTCGCCGTTGCCGGCCTCCACCATGTACATGCGGCTGTCGATGACGGGATCCCAGAAGGCGAAGTCACCGAAGGTGCCGAAGGTGTTGCCGGGGTGGTTGAACTGGCTGAGGCTGTCTGCGCCCTCCTGCTGGCTCAGCAGGGCATAGTAGGCGCGCATACCGGCATAGTCGGTCTTGTTGTTCAGGGTGGTGTTGTTGCGGGAGACGATACCGGGGGTATTGAAGGTGTTGATGTGGCCGGGACCGCCGGACCAGGTCATCTCGAAGCCGGCCAGAGCCACCAGGGAGCCGGCGTTGGCCTCATTGAAGGCGGCCACGGCGGAACGGTAGCTGTTCCAGGTCTCCTGGCTGTAGGGGGTGGCCAGGCTCATGTCGTACAGGGCGCCCTCGGGGTTGGCGGCGCCGGTGGTGTCAAAGTAGTTGGAGTGGTCGGTGAAGGCCACGAACTGGACATTGGCGCTTTCGGGCAGGTTCTTCACATAGTCCAGGGCGGCGTCCAGGGAGCCTGCGCCGTCGGAATACTGGGTGTGGCTGTGGAGCTGGCCGAAGTACAGCTGATACTGGGCCTGGCCCACGGTGAAGAACCAGTTGAAGGAGGCGGTCTTGCCGTCGGCGCGGGTGACGGTGACGGTAACATTGGTGCGGCCGTCGGTCATGTCGGCGGCGGGGGTATAGGTGAGCCTGCCGCCGGCGTACACGGCGTTGACCTTCTGGCCGTTGACGGTCATCTCCAGGGTGGGATTCTCACCGGCGTTGATGATCTCGGCGGAGATCACGGGCCGCTTGTCGCTGCCGGTCTGGCTGCCCTTCAGGGGGGTCACGGCTCCGATGGAGGGCTCGTCCACCACGGTGAGCACCAGGCTGCCGGAATAGGACGCGCCGGAGGCGTTGGTGACGCGGACGGTGAGGGTCACCTTGTCGGCACCGGCCAGCATGGCGGCGGAGACGTTGGCGGTGTAGTTCTTGCCGTCGGCGGTGTAGTCGGTGATGACACCGGCGGCCTTGCCGTCCACCAGGATCTCCAGCTTGGAAACGGCCTTGACATCGTTGACGGTGAAGGTCAGGGTATAGTCCTGACCGGCCTTCACGGTGTCGGCGGAGGTGAACACCACGGCGGGATCGTTGACCACGCCGCCGTCCAGCTTCACGCTGTCGGCCACACCATAGAAGAAGAAGGAGTAGATGGTGTAGTCGGTGACGTTGTACATGCTGTAGGTCTTATAGCTGTCGCTGTAATACTCCAGATACTGGCTGTACCGGCCGTTGAACTTGGCGGTGCGGCTTTCCAGCTGATAGCCGCCCACGCCGCCGCTGCAGGGCTCCACGGTCCAGTCGGCGTCCTCGCTGGCGGTCTGGGAATAGAAGGCGTTGTTGCCGGTGCCGTTGGAGCACAGATAGCCGTAGGTTTCGTTGCGGAAGCGGTAATACTCGCCGCTGCGCTCCACAGTGAACACCACGCCGCCGTTTTCGGGGATGGCCTTGCCGTCCGTAATCTGGGCGGAGACACTATTGATGGCGGGGCTGTCGGTGTTGTCATTCTGCTGGGCCAGGACGCCCTGGGCATTCTGGTTGAACAGCACCACCTGCGCACCCTCCTGGGGCAGGCTGCCGGCGGGCTGGTCCATCTCGTCGCCTACCAGATAGAGCTGCTGGGCAAACAGAGCCTCGTTGCTGCCGATGGTGCCGAAGGCACTCCAGTTGTTCTTCTCGGCATACCACTCCAGATAGCTGCTGCGGCCCACGTTCTTGATATAGTAGCAGCCCTCGGTGGCAGCCTGCTCCAGTGTCCAGGCGGTGTGGGCCTTGTCCAGGGGAGTGCTGGAGTATTTTTCGTCCATGGACAGCTTCTTGCCGTCGGCGGTGGAGAAGGTATAGCTGCCATCGTCGTTGACGCCCACGGTCCAGATGTCGGCCTCGGTGAAGCCCGCCAGCTTGCCGCCGGTGAGGGTCACGTCGGTGCCCTTGTTATAGAAGCCGGTGTACTCGCTGGACAGGGCCTTCAGGTTTGCGGGGTTGTAGATGACCACCTGGTCGCCGTTCTTCAGAGGAGCGGAGGGATCCTCCGGCTGACCGGGCTGGCCAGGCTCCTGGGGGTCTGCCACCAGATAAAGCTGCTGGGCAAACAGAGCCTCGTTGCTGCCGATGGTTCCGTAGGAGCTCCAGTTGTTCTTCTCGGCATACCACTCCAGATAGCTGCCGCGGCCCACGTTCTTGATGTAGAAGCAGTCCGCCGTGGCGGCAGCGCTGAGCTCCCAATCCACATTGGCCTTGTCCAGGGGAGTGCTGCTGTAGCTGGTGTCCATGGACAGCTTCTTGCCCTCGGCGGTGGAGAAGGTATAGGCGCCGCTCTCGGTGCGGTTCACGGTCCACAGCTCTGCATCCGTGTAGCCGGTGAGCTTGCCTCCGGTCAGCTCCACATCCACGCCTGTGTTATAGAAGCCGTTGTACACGGAGGACAGAGCCTTCTTGTTGGCGGGGTTGAACACCACCACCTTGTCGCCGTTCTGCAGGGTGGTCAGATCGGTGACGATGCCGCTTTCCCGGGCGGGGACGGTGCTGAGCTTATACAGGGCCACGGGCTGCTGATTCTCGCTCTTATAATAGCGGAACCGGGTGCCGTTGGTGGCGGCTGCGTTATACTGCAGCGTGGTGTTGTTGCTGGCGATCTTCACATTACCATCAGCAAAGGTGATGGTGTTGAGCTCCGGAGTGGAGCCGGTGATGATCTTGTTGCTGCCGGACTTGCCGGAAATGTACTTTCCGCTGGCGGACTGAATGGACCAGCCGCCGGTCATGGGCGCGATGGTGAACGCGTACTTGGCGTAATCACCAACGATCTTGCCGTCGGTGATGGTCACGTCCACCTTGTTGCCCTCCTTGTCCAGGGCGGACAGGGAGCCGTCCATGATCAGGCTGCCCTTTTCATAGACGATCAGGTATTGACCGGACCAGTCCTCCTGTGCCTCGGTGACCTTTTCCCAGGTCCCGGACGCAGGCTCTGCCGCGAATACCGACACCGGCAGCAGGGAAACCAGCATGACCAGTGACAGCAGCGCAGACAGAAGTCTGGTGCGAACAGGTGTTTTCATCAAGCTATTACCTCCTTTAATTTCCCCCGGAGCTTCCGCCCCACAGGTGCTTCTATTCTATCATACCCCCGTACCGGTTTCCAGCTTTATTTACAGATTTGACACAAATTTTGCTAATATGTGCACAAAGTATGGACGAATGCACAAAGGAAAATGAAAAGTTTTACCCGGATTCCTCTTGACGTATCCCGGGGGACTGTGCTATAATTTCAAACTGCGCGGATATGGATTCCGCGAATTTTGCCATGCGGCAGACACACTGTGCCGAGGAGGTTCCCACGTGCTGGAAGAGCTGTCATCCAAAGACAAGGTGGTGGGCCTGAAACAGGTGCAGCGGGCAGTGAGCGCCGGCCGGGCAGGCCGGGTGTTTCTGGCCTGCGACGCCGATCCCCGGCTGACCCGGCCGCTGGAGGGCCGCTGCCGGGAACGGGGCGTTCCCGTGTCCGGGGCGCACACCATGGCCCAGCTGGGCCGGGCCTGCGGCATCGACGTGGGCACCGCCGCCGCGGCGCTGCTGGCAAAGGAAAAACCGCTTCCAACGGAATAAAATTCTTTGTTCCGTGGAAAATATAGGGAGTCATCCCACAAATCTTTAGAAAGGAGTTCATTGCATGCCTACTTTCAATCAGCTGGTCAAGCAGGGCCGGAAACAGGCTACCTACAAGTCCAATTCCCCCGCTATGCAGAAGGGCCTGAATACGCTGAAGAACAAGGAGACCGATCTGTCCTCCCCTCAGAAGCGCGGCGTCTGCACCGCAGTGAGAACTGCCACCCCCAAGAAGCCCAACTCCGCTCTGCGTAAGATCGCCCGTGTCCGCCTGACCAACGGCTACGAGGTCACCGCCTACATCCCCGGTGTCGGTCATTCTCTGCAGGAGCACTCTGTGGTCATGATCCGCGGCGGCCGTGTCAAGGACCTGCCCGGTGTTCGTTACCACATCATCCGCGGCACTCTGGATACCCAGGGCGTTCAGGGCCGTATGCAGGCGCGCTCCAAGTACGGCGCCAAGCGTCCCAAGAGCAAGTAATCCCCGCATGAAATGAGCTTTGCCGAAAAGGTTTATATATATCGTATGTACCTCTTTGGCAGGCCGTACAACAGCCTCTCCGGCTGTTGAGTACCTATGAAATCATATTTTTATGAAGGAGGGAAGCACAGTGCCCAGAAGAGGTAATGTTCCCAAGAGAGAG
>OLXI01001586.1_pt1 | contig 10731 bp, 7 predicted proteins | sample 1674181 | NCBI WGS metagenome assembly OLXI01 (sample SAMEA103958148, study PRJEB25191) | human gut metagenome | reverse complement strand
GCAGGGCGCAGCAGACGGCATAGCCGCCCATGCTGTGGCCGAGCAGGACGAGGCGGCGGCTGCCGAAGCGGCCGTTTTCCTCCAGAAAGCGCAGCGCGGCGCGCAGGTCGTCCAGCATGCGGGCGCTCACCGGGTCCAGACCGGCGGAAGGTTCGTCCAGAAAAAGGATCTCGGGATCGAGGGCCAGGGCCCGGGCCAGACCGGCCCGCTTGCGCATGCCGCCGCTGATCTCCGAAGGATAGTAGTCCTCGAAACCGGCCAGACCGGCCAGGGCCAGCTTGAGCGAGGCCTGCTCGCGGATCTCGTCGTCATCGAGGTCGGTGTACTGCTGCAGCGGCAGGCCCACGTTCTCGGCCAGGGTCATGGAGCTCCACAGGGCGCCGCCCTGGAAGAGGACGCCCGTACGCCGCAGGATGCGGCGGCGCTCTTTTTCGGTACAGGCCCAGATGTCCGTATCACCGTAGAGCACCTGGCCGCTCTGGGGCTGCTTGAGGCCCATGAGCGTGCGCAGGAGCGAGCTCTTGCCGCAGCCGGAACCGCCCATGATGAGGAAGATGTCATCGGCGGCCACATCGAAATTGACGTCACGCATGAGCACGAAGGAGCCGTAGCCCAGGGTCAGGTCGCGGACGCGCAAGCGGGGAGTGCTCATGTCAGATGCCCAGTACGTTGCAGATGATGGTGATGACGGCCGTGGCGATGATGATGCCCACGATGGACTGGACCACGGCCGTGGTGGTGGCCAGGCCCACGGCCTGGGCGCTGCGGCCGCAGCGGATGCCCTGATAGCAGCCCGCCAGGGCGATGATGATGCCGAACACCGTACCGTAGGCGATGCCGATGAGCCCGTGGACGAAGGAGACCATCTGCATGGTGGCGTTGAGGTATTCGGCGGAACTCAGCCCCAGCATGGAGACGCCCACCACATAGCCGCCCAGGATGCCCATGAGGTCGGCATAGACCGTGAGCAGGGGGACCATGAGCATCAGGGCCAGCATGCGCGGCAGCACCAGAAAATCTATGGGCGAGATGCCCAGGGTGGTCAGGGCGTCCACTTCCTCGTTGACCTGCATGGTGCCGATCATGGCCGCATAGGCGGCCCCCACGCGGCCGGACATGACCACGCCCACCATGACCGCGCCCATGACGCGCAACATGCCGATGCCCACCAGCCCGGCCACATAGATCTGGGCGCCGAACTGCGTCAGCTGCACCGCGCCCACAAAGGCCAGGATCAGACCGAACAGCAGGCTGGTGATGGAGATGATGGGCAGGGCGCGCACACCGCATTCGTACATGGCTTCTATAAAGTCCTGCATGCGCATGCCGGCGCGTCCCAGGATGAGACGCCAGATGGAAAGGGTCACATCGCCGAGGAATTCCAGAAAATCCGCACAGCGGGGCGGCAGGCCCATGACCGCCTCGCCCACCCGGGCGAAAAGCCCTTGCCGGTGGTCGCTGCGGGCGGCCCCTGCCTGGGCCGGGATGGCGAAGGCCAGGTGCAGCAGTCGTGCCAGTCCTGTGGGCAGGTCCTGGCTGATCTCGATCTGCGCGGCGCGGGCGGCCTTGTGCAGCTGGACGAGGAAGACCAGGAGGCTGCTGTCCCAGGCGTCGAGGGAGGCCGCCGCGAGATGCAGCTGCCGGATGCCGGGGCCTCGCAGCTGCTGCAGGGCGTCGGCACACTGCGGCGGCCAGGGCGTATTGATGGCCCAGCTGCCGGAGACGGTGACCTGCAGGCGCTCTCCGGCCCTGTCCAGGTTTACTTGCGGACTTGTTTCCATCTCTATAGTATACGCGCAGGACAGAAGCTACGCAAGGAGGGAGGCCGCTCCCCCGCAGGCTTTTTCCCCTTTTTTGCTTACCCTACAACCCCGGATTGCCATGTCGCTGAAACAACGCCTCGGGCTTGCCGCAGAGCCCGTCTTTCTCATGGATGGCTCGGCCTTCATCTATCGCGGCTTTTTTGCCAACAGGAACATGCAGCGTTCCGACGGTTTTCCCACCAATTCCCTGGTAGTGGTCAGCCGCGTGCTGCTGCGCATCCTGCGCGAAGAGCGCCCCCGCTATTTCGCCTTCGTGCAGGACGGCAAGGGCCCCAACTTCCGGCACGAGATATTCCCCCTCTACAAGGCCAACCGCGATGCCACGCCCGAAGATCTGGTACGCCAGCTGGATCCCATCCACCGCATGGTGCGGGCCCTGGGCCTGCGGCTGGAAGTCTCGCAGGGCTGCGAGGCCGACGACTGCATCGCCTCGCTGGCGGCGCGCTTCGCGGCGGAACATCCCGTCATCATCGTCAGCGGCGACAAGGACCTGAAGCAGTGCCTGGGCCCCAACGTCTACATGTGGGACCCGGCCTCCAAGGAAGAAAAGCTGGTGAGCGAGGCCGACTTCACGGCAGAGAGCGGCGTGACGCCCGCCCAGTGGCCCGACGTGCAGGCCCTCATCGGCGATACCAGCGACAACATCCCCGGTGTGCCGGGCATCGGTCCCAAGACCGCGCGCCAGATCTTCTCCATCTGCCCCAGTCTTGAGGACATCCGCGACCATTTCGTCCTGCTGCCGCCCAAGATGCAGGCCAAACTGCAGGCGCATCTGGAAAACATGTTCACCTGGCGCGAGCTCACCACCCTGAGACGCGATTTCTGCCCCGGCGTCACGCTGGACGACCTGCGCGTGCGGCCGCTGGATGCCGCCACCTGCGCCTTGCTCACGGAAGAGTTCGAGCTCTTCGCCCTGCGGCGCGAGCTGGCCGCCCTGGACCGTCTGCAGGCCGCCGAGGCCGACCTGCCCGAGGAGTTCCTGGATGCGGGCAGCATCCGTGAGGACGCACAGCCTGCAGCCGGGAAGAAGACGGCTGCGGAACAGGCCTCCCTGCCGCTGGCCCAGCCTGCCCGCAGCGGTCGTGCCACCAGCCAGATGAGCCTTTTGGACGCCATGCCGCAGGAATCCGCGCCCGCGCTGGATGACGTATCGGCCCTGCCGGACTGCGGAGATGCCCGCGTGGCCCTGATCTGGGCCCACGGCGACCGCGAGGCCCCCTATCTGGCCGTGGAAGGCGCTGACGGCAGTTCTTTGGGAGAATGGCAGTGGAAAGGTCCTGTGGCGGAGCTGGCCCGGTGGCTGGCCCCTGCCCGCACCCTGGTGACGGCGGACCTCAAGGGCCTGCTGACATCCGCGCCCTGCTGGCAGTTCCTGGCCGGGCGGGCGGGGGACTGCATCGATCTGGGCGTGGCCGCCTATCTGCTGAACCCCGAAGAGAACGATTACGGCTGGCCCCGTCTTTCGGCCCGCTGGGGCGCCGTGCTGCGCCATGAACTGGAGAGCAGGGGCGAGACGGCCCCCGGCCCCGCGCGTCTGGGACTGGCCATGGCGCAGCTGTTCGAGCAGCGCATGGAAAAGGACGGCCTGCTGGAGCTGTTCCGCCAGCTCGAGATGCCCCTGCTGCCCGTGCTGGCAGGCATGGAACAGAGCGGGGTGGCCATCGACGCCGCGGCCTTCCGGGCCTTCCTCGACGATGTGCAGGGCCGGCTGGACCAGCTCACGGCCCATGTCTACGAGCTGGCGGGCACGCAGTTCAACATCCGTTCGGCCCAGCAGCTGGGCGATGTGCTGTTCAACGGGCTGGGCCTGCCCGCGCCGCGCAAGACCAAGGGCGGCCAGGCTTCCACCAGCCAGCAGACGCTGGAAAAACTGGCCGGGCAGCATCCGGTGGTGGACAGCATCCTGCAGTACCGCAAGCTGGAGAAGATGCGCTCCACCTATCTCGATCCCCTGCCGCGCCTGGTGGACCCGCAGGGCCGCATCCATACCACTTTCAACCAGAAGGCCACGGCTACGGGACGGCTCTCCTCCAGCAATCCCAACCTGCAGAACATCCCCGTGCGCGGGCCGCTGGGCAAGCGCATGCGCTCCTGCTTCATCGCCGGGCCGGGTCGCCTGCTGGTCTCGGCCGACTATTCGCAGGTGGAGCTGCGCGTGCTGGCCCATGTCTCGCAGGATCCGGCACTGCTGGAAGCCTTCCGCAACGGCGAGGACATCCACGCCCGCACGGCGGCCCTGGTCTATGACTTGCCGCCCGACCAGGTGAGCCCGGACCAGCGCCGCAATGCCAAGACCATCAACTTCGGCCTCATCTACGGCATGGGCGCCCAGAAACTGGCCCAGGAGCTCAAGATCAGCACCACGCAGGCCAAGGACTTCATCGCCCGTTACTTCGAGCGCCTGCAGGGCCTGAAGGAGTTTTACGAAGGCGTGGAGGCCTCGGCCCGCAAGCACGGCTTCGTGACCACTCTGGGCGGTCGCCGCCGTCTGCTGCCGGACATCAATTCCGCCAGCGGACAGGCTGCGGCCCTGGCCCGCCGTCAGGCCATCAATACCGTGATCCAGGGCTCGGCGGCGGACATCATCAAGCTGGCCATGCTGGCCGTGGCTCGTGACGAGCGCCTGCGGGAGCTGGATGCCCGCCTGCTGCTGCAGGTGCACGACGAACTTTTGCTGGAAGTGCCCGCCGATGCCGCCGAAGAGGCCGGGGCCCTGGTGGCCCGCCTCATGCAGGATGTCTGCCCCGCAGGCAAGGAGCTTTCCGTGCCGCTGCTGGTGGACTGGGGCACCGGTCACGACTGGGGCGCGGCGCATTAAGTTGCCGACATGGAGGCACCTGTTTGGGAGAAGGGGGACTCGTGTGAATCGGGGCCTCTTTCTCCCAGATTTTTTTCCCGCGTGAGTTTGGGAAAACGGCCGGAGCATGCAGTTCTTTCCGCGTTTTCCCCGTTCGTATCCGCGAGTCCCAAAGGGCAGGAGAGCGGTGTCTTTTTGGGGGGTAGCCTGTCCGCCTTTTGGGCAGCAGCTGCTGGCCCCGTAAAAGCGGGTCGCAAAATACCAATATTTTCAAATGGTTTTTGTCTTGGTACAAATTTTTGGCAAAAAAAGGATGACAGCCGGAGCATTTTGATATACACCAACCCGCAGCCGTCTGGAATACGGCACAAATTTGGCATTCCGTCGTGAATGCTTGACAAGTTGCGCGCTTTGCGATAAAGAGCGCTTTCTTTGTGAGCGATACTGTCGTCACCCGTTAGGCGGCACGTCGCAGACGGATTTTCCGCCGCTTGATGGCTACTGAGATAAGTAGATGAGGAGTTCATCCCGATGAAGACGTTCAGCCCCACCCCGAAAGACATCAACCACGAATGGTTTGTGGTTGACGCCCAGGATCAGGTGCTGGGTCGTCTGGCCAGCCAGATCGCCCACCGCCTGCGCGGCAAGCATAAGCCCGAATTTGCCCGTCACATGGACAACGGCGACTTTATCGTCGTGGTCAACTGCGAAAAGATCAAGGTGACCGGCACCAAGATGGCCCACAAGAACTACTATCGCCACTCCGGTTGGGTGGGCGGTCTGAAGACCACCTCCCTGGGCGATATGCTGGCTTCCAAGCCCGAGCGCGTGCTCATGGCCGCTGTGCGTGGCATGCTGCCCAAGAACCGTCTGGGCCGCGCCATGCTGAAGAAGCTCAAGATTTACGCGGGTCCCGAACACCCGCACACGGCTCAGAACCCGCAGCCGCTGACCCTGCCTTACTAAGGAGCGCACGTCATGAGCGACAAATTCGAATACGGCACCGGCCGCCGCAAGACCGCCACTGCCCGCACCCGCGTCTACGCTGGCTCCGGCAACATCACGGTGAACGGTCGTGCCTTTGAAGATTACTTCCCCCGCAAGACCCTGCAGATGATCATTCGTCAGCCCCTCGTGCTGTCCAAGCTGGCTGAAAAGCTGGACACTCTGGGCGGCTATGAAAATTTCACTCTGGATACTTCCATTCTGACTGGTGTTGCTTACACTGCAACCATCAAGACAGATTTCGCAAACAGCAAGAGCGTTGACGCTGATCTGAGCTTCACCGCAAACGGCAAGACCTATGGCGTAAGCACAGCAACTGAGTATGCAAACGATGTATGCACCAATCTGGCTGGTCAGGTAACTGCTGCTGTAGACCAGAAGGTCAAGGAACTGGCTGCTGAATACAACATGACCGAAGATGAAGTTCGTGCAAATGCTGACTTCGACATCGCCGGTGATGTTGCTGCTCTGAAGGCAGAAACTGACAAGCTGTCTGCTGACATTGCAAAGGCACAGAAGAAGTACGATTCTTTCAAGAATCTGACAAAGGCTGCAAAGAGCTATGATTCCGCAGACGCTGCTCTGGCTGCTGCTGTAAATTATCTGGCAAAGAACGTTGCAGCTGCTGCAAATCAGCCGAAGACAGTTGACGGCATGGTTGCAAAGTATGGTGCAAACTTCGATAACGGCGTTGCATCTGTAAACAGCAGCCTGAAGGACGCTGGCGTAAACGTAGAGATCGCTGTTTCCTCTGCTGATGTTGCTGCTCTGCTGAAGAGTGCAACAAAGGTAACCATTGGTGCAGCAGCTGGCACTTACACTGCTGAACTGGAAATCACCGATGCTGAAAAGGCTGAAGTAGAAAAGTACGTAGAAGAACAGGTTGCAGAAAAGCTGCCGGAAAAGACCGTTGTTTCTGTTGACACCGTAAAGACCGTAACGGTTTCCGGTGCAGCTGACGGCGTTGCTGCTTTCGATGTAACTCGTGACGTAACCGTTGTTCTGAAGGACAAGGATACTACAACAACTACAACAACTACCACTGGCGACAGCGGCACAACGACTACCGATGTAAGCGGCACTACTACAGAAACTCTGCCGACCGGCGTTTCTTCTGTAGAAGTAAAGACTGTTGACGCTGAAACTGCTGAAAACATCTACCTGTCCGATGAAGAATCCTTCAATGTGGCTGGTCTGATCGAATCCGTAACTCTGCATCTGGAAAATGGCGAAGATGTTACCGTAGATCCGGCAACTGCAATTGACTTCGAAATGACTCCGGCGGAAGCTTACGAAACTGTAACAGAAAAGACTGCTGGCAAGGTTTACTTTGACGGCGAAGTTGGTCTGAAGTACAAGGGCGAAGAAGAGGTTGAGCTCACAGATACCGTAAAGGTAGCAGTTGCTCTGAAGGGCGACACTACACTGGACGGCAAGGTTGATGCAACTGACCTGTTCGAAACTGCTTACTATGTTGCCCTGCAGGGTGCTGGTAAGGCTCCGATCTTTGATACCGTAAAGAACGGCACTGCTCTGGAGAGCAAGCTGGCTTATCTGGCATCTGATATTGATACGGAATCCAAGGCAGGCGAAAATACAGAAGATGGAAAGCTGGATGCTACCGACATGCTGTACACTGCAGTATATCAGGCATACAACGGTGCTGGTAACCACATTGACTGGGCAGAAGCTATCAAGATGGCTAACGGCGGTAAGTAAGCTTTTCTAAGATTCACAAACTTTTATCCATTTGCTTGTATATATTAGCGGTGTGAGGTGCATATCGCATCGCTGGTATATCACATATAATTTTATTTTTGAAAGGAAATAGAAACAATGAAGACTACATTGAAAAAGACAATGGCAGCTCTCTCTGCTGCTGCTGTTGTAGCTGCATCTGCAGCTGTTATGGCTGTTCCGACAAGTGCTGCTGGCGTAAGCCTGACTATGGGCAGCAAGACCCTGACTCTGGCTGAACTGAAGGCTGCTAACTATCAGGTAACTCTGCCGATCGGCGTTACCGATAGCATCAACAGTGTTGGTTTCGGTGTAACTCTGGGCGAAGGTCTGACTTATGTTGACCTGGAAGCTTCTGTAAAGAAGGCTACCTGCCTGGCAGCTACTAACGATGCTGGTAACTTCGTATTCGCTCCGTTTGCATATGCAACTGTTCCGCTGAAGGCTGTTAGCGGTCAGATCGCTGCAATCACCGTTGAAGTTAGCAAGGATGCTAAGGCTGGCGACACCTTCACCCTGTCTATCGACGGTAAGGATTCCGACGGCGTAGAAACCTCTTACAAGAACGGCGAAACTGGTGACAGCGGCGTTCCGGGCGGCGGTGCTGGTACTATCACCATCGTTGAAGATCCGACTGAGCCGACCACCGAAGCTACCACAGCAGCTCCGACTGCTACACCGGTAGCTGCTACTACTACCGCTGCTAAGGTTGCTACCGCAACCAAGAAGGCGGCTAAGTCTACTTCTTCTCCGAAGACTGGCGATGCTCTGCCGGTAGCTGGCGTAGCTGTAGCTGTAGCTGTAATCGGTGGCGTAGCACTGGTTGCTAAGAAGAGAAAGTAAGCATTCGCTGCGATAGCAGCAACATGTGTAACTGAATCTACATGCACGTAAGTGCATCGAGAGGGCATCTCCTTCGGGAGGTGCCCTCTTTGTTTTAGGCAACACCGTACAAAGCCGTCAGGCGGGCTTTGTGTGGTGTTGCCTTTATTGCAAATATACTTCCCCGTATGTCGGAAACAATCGTACCTCCCGCAGGAGCAGTCCAGCGGCATGCCTACGCTGTTCCAAGCTGGCATCTGCCCACCATGCTTCCCAGTTTTCTGCGGGCTGTAACGGCGGTTCAGAGGCGTTCTGACGCAGTTCCTGTTCCAGCCGCTGGTGCTCCGTCCCCAGCCGCTGGAGTTCCTCCCGCAGAAATACCGCTGCCGCATGCGGTTCCCCCAGTTCAGCCGCCAGCCGCCGCATTCGCTGTTCCAGCTTTTCCAGAGCCACCGCCGCGGCAGAGGGTTCCGGTTCTGCCGACTGTGCATAGGGCAGCACTGCCGCCGCCTGTTCCGCCAGCACCGGAGCCACTGCCTGTTCCACCGCTTCCGTCCGCAGTCCGGCAATGCCGGTGCAGATGCCCTGCCGTTTGCCGCGGCAGACAAAATAGGTGTAGGCTGCCCCTTTGCCGTTGTTGCGGGCATAGCAGCGTGTGCCGCACAGCCCGCAGACTGCCAGCCCCTGTAGCCACGAAGTGTGTCCTGTGCCGCGGTTGGTGCTGCCGCCGCGGGCATTCAGCCGTTCCTGTACGCTCCGCCAGAGCGTGCCGTCGATGATGCCCCGGTGCAGTCCGGCGGCGACATGCTCGCCCTCCAGATGCACCAGCTTGGAACCCTGCCGCCGGCTGGGGCTGCCGTAGACCAGATAGCCGTTTCCGCAGCAGTACGCCTCCAACGCATGTGTCAGCACTGCCCCCTGCCGCTGCAAAAATACCGCACAGGACAGATCTCCTTGCACATAGACCGGACTTCGCAGCAGCCGGAGCACCGCACTGTTGGACCACCTCGCCCCCTGTCGGGTACGGCTGCCGGCTTGGTTGGCGGCCTGTACCAGCTGCTCCACGTTCTGCCCTGCCACGCCGTATCCGGTGTAAAATGCCTGTACCTGCTGTGCCTCCTCCGGCTGCACTTCCAGCATGGTGGTGGAGTGCCCTCCGTGTGTCACCGGCTTTGCCGTGTAGCCGTAAGGCGGCACACCGCCCAGTGCCAGCTGCTGGACGGCTCGGGCGTAGTAATTGTCCCGCACCCGTCCGGCAATGGTTTTCTGCTCCAGTTCCGCGAACATCATCAGCAGATTCAGCAGCATGCCGCCGATTTCCGTCTGGGTGTCGAAGCTTTCCCGCACGGAGTGCAGTGTCACGCCTCGGCGGCGGAATTCCTGCATCATTGCCGCAAAATCGCACAGGGAACGGGAAATTCTGTCCAGCTTATAGACATAGACGCTTTCGATCTGTCCCTGTTCCACCGCCTCCAGCATCTGCTGCAATGCCGGTCGGCGGGTGTTGGTGCCGGAGAAGCCGCGGTCGGTGTAGACCTGCTGAGGCACCGACCGCGGGCAAATGCGGCGGCAGTGCTCCACCTGCATTGCAATGGAAATGGAATCCGGACGTTCCACGGATTGTCGTGCGTAAATCGCGATCATGGTATCCCCTCCCGTACAGGGTATGCGGCTTTTCGTGCAAAATTGCCGGTGACAACGCCGCACCGCCGTTCCGGGGAAAGTTGCACCCATGACCGCGGGAGAAATCATCGCAGACACCATTTGCAATATTCTCGAGGAGAGGAGCGTTGCCCATGAACGACCTGACAGGTGAGCGAATCGGCTTTGTGGTGACCGGTTCGTTCTGTACCTTTTCCGCCGCGTTTGCACAGGCGAAGCTGCTGCGAGAAGCCGGTGCGGAACTGACACCGATTTTCTCGGAGCATGCCGCCGCCATAGATACCCGTTTCGGCACAGCGGCAGAACGGGTTGCCGAATTGGAGGAGATCTGCGGCAAACCGGCGATTCGCAGCATTGCACAGGCAGAGCCGCTTGGCCCCAGGAACCTGCTGGATCTGCTGGTGGTGGCACCCTGTACCGCCAATACCGCCGCAAAGCTGGCGAACGGCATCACGGATACCACAGCGACCATGGCGGTAAAGTCCATGCTCCGGCGGCAGAAACCCATTGTGCTGGCAATCGCCACCAATGATGCACTGCGGGCATCGGCGAAAAATATCGGGCTGCTGCTGAACACGAAGCACTATTACTTTGTGCCCCTGCGGCAGGACGCACCGGCGGAAAAGCCGGCTTCTATGGTGGCGGATTTCACGAAGCTGCCGGAAACGGTGGCTCTTGCACGGGACGGCAAACAGATCCAGCCGATTTTCGGGTAAGCGGAACTGCTGCAAAAATTCTGCGGTACGCCATATTGCCGCCATATTTTTTTCAATGTCATGTGATATACTAGAAAATGGGCGAAGTTCGGACGTTCCGGATTTCGCCCATTTTTAGGGAAACACTGAATAAAGCTTGTGCGTAAGATGCGTAGTCAGATTTTTCGGC
>OLXI01001574.1_pt1 | contig 10784 bp, 7 predicted proteins | sample 1674181 | NCBI WGS metagenome assembly OLXI01 (sample SAMEA103958148, study PRJEB25191) | human gut metagenome | reverse complement strand
CGGCGACCACATCTCGCTGCCTGCCCTGTGCGATGCCCGGCTGACGGAGATCCGGCGCGAGCACGCCGCATGGGCCTGCCGGACGGGCCTCAGGCCCGTGGAGGGGGCGCTGCTGCACGAGCATTTCCAGGCCGGGGAAAAGCTGTCCATGTGGTGGTGTTCGCTGCTCTACGAGCGCCATCCCAAGATGACGCCCCTGCTTTACGAGATCTACAAGCTGCGTACCCTGGAGCATCTGCTGGACGAGGGCGGCTTCACGGCCCTGCGTCTGGTGGGCGGCGACGACCGGCTGTGCGAGACCCTGCTGGCGCTCTGCCAGGCCACGGGGCGGCAGTTCGCGGACTATCACGATCCCAAGTGCCGTGACGGGCGCTACCGCAGCCGGCTGCGTCGCATCTATGAGGCTTGCCCCTCCCTGCTGCGCGCGGCCGGGCGCTTCCTCCACTGGTGGTTCCGGGTGCGCCTGCCCCTCCGGCCCAGGGGCGGGGCCCTGCCCACCCTGCCGCCCGCGCATGTGACCACGGGCACCATCGCCACCTATTTCCCCAATGTGGACATGGAAGCCGCGGCAGCGGGCCGCTTCCGCTCCCGTTACTGGGAGGGCCTGCACGACGCCCTGTGCGCGGCGGCGGCCAGGACGCCCGTGCGCTGGCTGTTCATCCGCTTCCCGTCGCCGCAGATGGATCTGGCCGGCTGCATCAGGATGCGGGACCGTCTGCGGGCCGCACGGCAGGACGGCGTGAGCTTCCACTATCTGGAGGAATTCCTCACGACCGCCGACCTGCGGGCCGCCTGGAAGCGCTATCTGCGTCTGGCCTGGACCAGCCGCCGTCTGGAGGCCTCCATGCGCGAGCTCTGCCGTTTCGAGGGCTCCCGCCTGAACTTTTGGGCCTATATGGCCGAGGACTGGGCCGAGACCTTCCGGGGCTGGCGCTGTCTGGAGCGCTGCCTGCAACAGCGCGGCATCGACAATTACGTGAAGGCCGCCGGGCCCCAGCGCTGGTTCACCTTCCCGCTGGAGAACTGCCCCTGGGAACGCATGCTGACCCATGCCGCCCACACCACGCCCGGCGCGGGCGGGCCCGTGTACGGGGCGCAGCATTCCACCATCCGGCCCACGGACTTCCGCTATTTCGACGATCCGGTCACCTTCACGGACAGCGCCTGCGCGCCCTTCCAGCCCGACCGCATCTGCGCCAACGGGCAGGGGGCCCTGCGGCAGTGGCAGGCCGCCGGTGTGCCGCAGGAGCGGCTGGAGCTGGTGGAGGCCCTGCGCTACATGTATCTCGTCGATGCCCGCAAGTCCGCCGTGCCGCCGCAGGAAGGGCAGACGCACCACCGCCTGCTGGTGGTGACCGGCTTTTTTGCCGACGAGACCGCCGACCATGTGCGTCTGCTGGCCCGGGCTGTGCACGCGGGCTTGCTGGACGGCTGGGAGATCGTGGTCAAGCCGCATCCCTATCTTTCCGTGGAGGCCGACCTGCGTCACGAGCTGGGGGCCCAGGCCGGGCGCCTGCGTTTTGCTGACGGCCCCATCGCCACCCATCTGGTGCCCGGTACCGTGGTCTGGTCGTCCGCTTCCACCACCGTGGTCTTGGAAGCGGCCCTCAAAAAGCTGCCCGTCATGGTCATGCTGCCCTCGGACGGCTTCGACCTGTGCCCCTTGCAGGACGTCCCCGGCCTGCTGCGTACCGGCAGCCTGGACGATGTGAAGCGGGCCCTGGCCCAGGCCGCGCCGCCCGCCCTGCCGGACGACTATCTGGAATTGCAGCCCGAGCTGCCCCGCTGGCGGGCCTTGCTGGAATTGTAACGAAGGCGGACGGGCCTTGGTCCCACGGGTTTCCCGGGCGCTGTCCGCGCCGTGGAGGCCGCCCGGTGTCTGATGGAGGCGCAGGGCGGCTTTTTCTTTCCGGGGCCTGCCATACGGCCCGATCGTTTCCCGAAGGCCCGGCAGGGAGGGATGGGCCTCCTGTGACCGGGAGCATGGCACGCGGACGGACGGCTCCGGAGCGTGCGGGATGCCTGCGTCCCTCGCAGCCATCCCGCGGGGCTTGAAAAAACAGGCTCCGCTGGGTAGCGTCAAAAGAGCGGCTGCCCCGGGAAAGGGCGTCGCAGAGCAGGCCCCGCAGGGGGCGTGCGGGAGGATGTCATGGTGTTCAGCGAACGGGTCAGGAATTACGGCTCGCGCGGCAAGGGCGTGAGCGCACGTGACAACCATATCATCAAGGGCATGAAGGCCCTGCACCTGCTGGCGGCCCTGGCCTGGGCGGGCGGCGCCTTCTCCATGCAGGCCCTCGGTTTCCTCAAACTGGGCATGGACGATCCGGCGACCGTGAAGCTGGTGGAATACTGCCGCTATATCGTGGATTCCTGGGTGGTCATGCCCGGGCTCATCGGCTGTGTGCTCACCGGCCTGTTCTATTCCATCTTCACCTCGCTGGGCTTTTTCAAATTCGCCTGGGTCACCTTCAAGTGGATCATCAGTTTCTGCGCCGGTTTCTGGGGCACCTTCTTCTGGCTGCCCGTGGGTGACCGCTGCATCGAATGGCTCACGCCCATGGGGCTGGACTGGCCCTTGCGCTTCGTGCGCTCCTGTATCCTGCCGGAAGAGCTCTGGGCCAGCCTGGTCCAGGTAGCCATCATCTTCGCCATGGCTCTGATCTCCATCTACCGCCCGCTGACCTGGAAGATGTACGGCGATCCCATCGTGCCGCCCACGTCGTAGAAGAAAGATCCTCGAAGGAGCCCCCCTTGCCCGGCGCAAGAAAGGGGGCTTTTCCTTCCGGCTTCCATCTTTCCCCAGTCGCTCCGGCAGGCTGGAAACGAGGGGACGGGAAACAGCTGATAAAAGAACAAGGGACGCTCCCGTACAGGGAACGTCCCTTTTGTTTTGGACTTTCGTCCGGGGCTCCGGACGGCGGACTGCAAGCCTTCCCGTATGGCGGCTGGGATGTTTCAGGCGGCGTTTCGTCTGTGGGGCCGATAGCCCGGGGAAACGAATAGAGGCGCGCGGGCTTCGAGAAGACCGCAGCCGTGGGGCATCCGCTGTCGGACACGGCGGCAGGATGCCGCCCCCGGCGTGGAGGAATCAAAAGGGCAGCCCCTCCGGTCCTTTGTGGAGACATTTCCCCGGAGAAAGCGCGCGAGGGGTGGGCCCTCTTCGCGCTGGCGTGAGCGGGCCATTTTCTTCTCCGCCTGTTGCCGCGAGGGGCACGGACAGCGCGGCAGGCAGGGATACTTCCTCCTCAGGGCTCTTTGGTTCAGGCCTCGAAGACCAGGCTTTCGAACCAGAAGAGCAGGGCCTGCGGATCACGCCAGCTGCCTGCGGGCAGACCGGCCTTGCGGCAGAGATGTTCCAGATATTGCCCCAGATCCCAGCCCTGTTCCACGGGCACCTGCGGCAGGAAGACGCCCTGGCGCATGCCCAGGCGCAGCAGCAGGCCGTGACGGCCGATGACGATCCGCGCCGGGTCCGGGCAGGGGCTCAGGGGGCCCAGCACGGAGATGTGCAGGTGGCAGTGCGGCCATTCCTCCGCATCCAGGGCAGGGAAGCGGGGATCCTCGAAGGCGGCGGCACGGGCCATGCGCCAGGCGTTCTGCCAGAGCGGCTCCCGGCCCACCATGTTGCCGATGCAGCCCCGCAGGTCGCCGTCCTTGTTCAGGGTCACGAAGGAGCCCAGGGACTGGGCCAGCGTCCCTCCGGCCAGCGCGGACGGCAGGGGCGGCGGGACGTCCTCCCGGCCCTCAAGGGCCGTGGTGATGCTTTCCCGGGCCAGCCGGGAGAGCCATTGCCGTTCTTCGTCATTGAGGGAAAAGCTGACGCCCATGACAGACCTCCGTAACGGGCGCGCAGGAAGTGCGCGATCCCGAAGGGCTCGCGGCCGCCTGATGCCCGCACGGGAAGCTGTGAGGGGCGGCAGGTCGCGGCATATGGCCGCAGTGTAGGCGGGGCGGGCGAAGGATTCAAGCCGGCTGTGATGCGGGCGCAGGAGGGGCGGCATGGGGAGGAGGGACCGCTCAGCCCGGTACGGAGGACGTTCTCCCCACGCGCGTACGGGGGCCGCTCAGCCCGGTGACCGGCAAGTACAAAAGCGCTGCCCGGGCGCAGACAGGAGGCGGAGGGACTGGCGCAGGCCCTTGCCCATCCCTGCCGCCGCCGGAAAGCGGGACGGGAAACACCGGGGGCTTCCGGACGCAGGCCGCCGGGGACGATAGGCGGGGCAGGGCCCCTTGCCTTCGCCGGACAGGCGTTGCATCCGTGCGGAAAACGGAAATGCCGCGATGGCTCGCGGCATTTCTGTGGGGTAAGGCAGAGCACATGCTCCTGAACGGTATTTGGCGGCATACCGTATGATATTTGCGTCCGTCGCGGTCCCGACTGCGTGGGGTGCGGACTGTTGCCGGTGCGGGAGGCACGACCGCCCGGCAGTCGCTTAATCTTCGCCCTCGGTGTGGGCCTGTTTGCCGGCCCCCTTGAGGCCGTACATGGTGGTGGAGCCGGAAGACCAGAATTCCAGCACTTCCTCATTCACCAGCCTGGTGAGGATCTTCTTCACTTCGCGGGGGCCCTTGTCGGGGAACAGCTCCGTGAAGTCCTTGAAGTAGAATTTGGACTTGGAAGCGGACTTGCCCTTCAGGAATTCGACGATGATGTCTTTTTCGTCAGCCATGTTTTTTCTCCTGGCCCCGGCGACACTGCGGCGCGCCGCCGGGGCGTTTTCAAGACCGGCCTAGAACTTGAACTGGGTGCTCTGGCGCCAGGTGTAGTACGCCGGGTCGCGGAAGTCGTCGATCAGGTGGTGGGTGAACTGCAGGCCGGTCAGCTTGAAGAAGCTTTCCCAACCGATGCGCTCGGCCCAGTCGCCCAGACGTTCGTACTTGTTGGCGTTGGCGGCATAGACTTCGACGATGTGCTTCACCGTCTTGGTCAGGGTGGGCCAGCGCGGCGGCTCGTTGGGGATGTAGCCCACGACCACCTTGGAGAACTTGGGCATGCTGATGCGGTTGGAGACCTTGCCGCCCACCATGATGGCGATGCCGTCGCCTTCGTGGTCGGCGATGGGCAGGGCGGGGCACATGGTGTAGCAGTTGCCGCAGTACATGCAGCGGTCCTGCTTGATGGCGATGGAGTTCACCTTCTGGCCGTTGTGTTCCACCTTGGTGGGACGGACGGCAGCGGTGGGACAGGCGGCCACGGCCAGCGGGATCTCGCACAGCTGGTCGGCCCATTCGTGGTCGATCATGGGCGGTTTGCGGTGGATGCCCACCAGGCCGATGTCGGAGCAGTGCACGGCGCCGCACATGTTGATGCAGCAGGCCAGGGAGATGCGCACGGGCGCGGGCAGGCGCATGTTCTTGAAGTCCTCGAACATGGCGTCCATGACGCATTTCACGGGGCCGGAAGCGTCGGTGGCGGGGGTGTGGCAGTGCACCCAGCCCTGGGTGTGCACCATGTTGCTGACACCGGCACCGGTACCGCCCACGGGGAACTTGAAGGAGCCGCCGTCGAACTTGCGGCTGTTGAGCTCGTCGCGCAGGGCCTTCATGGTGTCTTCGTCTTCCACCATGAACTCGATGTTGCTGCGGGTGGTCCAGCGCAGGTAGCCGCCGCAGTACTTGTCGGCGATGTCGCACAGCTCGCGGATGTGGGTGATGGACATGGTGCGGGTGCCGCCCACGCGGACGGTGTACACCTTGTCGCCGCCCTCGGCCACGTGCATCAGCACGCCGGGCTCGAGGATCTCGTGGTACAGCCACTTGCCGAAATTCTTTTTGATGACCGGCGGGAAGAACTCATCGTACTTGCGGGGACCGATATCGGTGATGCGCCCTTCCATGGGCTTGGCCGGATTGTAGCCGGAAGAAATAAAAGCCATGTTCTTCTCCCCCTTAAACTAGCGTTGATGGCGTTTGCGGAATTCGGCCAGGTCGCGGTTCCAGCCGCCGGGCACTTCCTCTTCCTTGAAGAAGATGTACGGGTTGGAGCGGGGAGCCGTGACGTGGTACGGAGCGGCCTCGGTGTCGGTGACTTCGAGCAGCTTCTGGAAGGAAAGACGCTTCATGGTCTCGCCCACGCGTTCGCGGTTCTTGCCTTCTTCCATCCACCAGTCCCAGATCTTTTCGATGACTTCCTTGATCTCGGTATACGGCGCTTCACAGGAGATGAAGGGCACCAGCAGCGAACCCATCTGGGCGCCGTCCACCACGGGGGCCTTGGCGCCCACCAGGATGCTGGCGCCGCGTTCGTCACCGATGTGCAGGGCGCGGGGCATGGTGTTGATGCAGTGCATGCAGCGCACGCAGTCGGCGGTCTTGATGGACAGCTTGCTGCCGTCCCAGCTCATGCACTTGGAGGGGCAGAGGTCGATGACTTCCTTCTGGATGTCGAATTTGCCCCAGTCACGACCGGCGTGAGCACCGGCGTTGGGCTTGAATTCGCCGCCCACGTAGGCTTTCACGGCATCCTGGTCGATCTTGATGTCGTCCTTCCAGGTACCCACCACAGCGAAGTCGGAACGGGCCATGGCGCACACGCAGCCGTTGGGGCAGCCGTCGAACTTGAACTTGAACTTGTAGGGGAAGGCGGGACGGTGCAGTTCGTCCTGGTAGTCCTGGGTCAGCTGGTAGCACATGTCCTGGGTGTTGTAGCAGGCATATTCGCAGCGGGACTGGCCGAGACAGGCTTCTGGGGTGCGCAGGTTGGAGCCGGAACCGCCGAGGTCGTTGTGCAGCTTGTGGGTCAGATCGTGGAAGATCTCTTCCAACTGCGGGGTCTGGGTGCCCAGGAGCACGATGTCACCGGTGGAACCGTGCATGTTGGTGATGCCGGAACCGCGCAGGTCCCAGATGTCGCACAGGTCGCGCAGGAATTTGGTGTTGTAGTACTTGGCAGCGGGCTGGGCCACACGCATGGTGTGGAAGTGGGCCACGCCGGGGAATTTTTCGGGCTGGTCGCAGTAACGGCCGATAACGCCGCCACCGTAACCGAACACGCCCACGATACCGCCGTGCTTCCAGTGGGTTTCCTTTTCTTCGTAGGAAAGTTCCAGAACGCCCAGCAGGTCTTCAGGGGCATCAACGGGAATCTGGTAGTCGAGCCCTTTCGGATTGGCCGCACGGGCGGCGGCTTCCTGTTTGATGTCGGACACAAAGCTCGGCCAGGGGCCGCTTTCGAGCTGGTCCAGCAGGGGAGTCGCATGTTTCGGCATTGCCATACCTCCATGAGTGCATATTTCAACGAAAAATCGTTGAATATTTTACCAAATGCTGAAAAATAGCGCATCCTCGGGGGTAAAGATGGCCTTTCCAGCCACGGCATGGCTTCTTGGTAACAAAAAATCGTTGCTCTTGGCAATAGAAAAAGAGAAATTTTCGTTTTTAGACAGTAAAATTTATGTTCGCGGTGTTATTTTAACGAAAAATCGTTGATAAGGGGAGGGATAAAGGGCGCGGGGCTCCGGCACGGTCAGGCGTCCTGCTTGCGGAGGCCGAACTTCTTGATGCGGGAGCAGAGCGTGGTGGGGCTGATGCCCAGCAGGGCCGCGGCCCCGTCCTCGCCATAGATCTTGCCGTGGCACCGTTGCAGGGCATTGGCGATATTGGTCCGCTCCAGGGCCTGCATCTCCGCCTCGGTAAAGACGATGGCGTTGTCGTCGGCAGGCAGGACGGGCCGGGGCGCGGCAGAGGGAGGGGACGGCGGCAGGGCCTCCAGGTGCAGGAGACCGTCCGTGCTGCCTGCGGCCGCGCGCAGGAGGCATTCCTGCAGTTCGCGGACATTGCCGGGCCAGGCATAGGCCTGCAGGCGTCCCGGAGCGTCGTCGGCAAAGGCCAGTTCCGGCCGCTGCAGGTGGGCCCGGTCATGTTCCAGAAAGGCCTGGGCCAGCGGCAGGATGTCTTCCGGGCGCTCACGCAGGGGAGCGATGCGGATGGGGAAGGCGTTGAGGCGGTAATAGAGGTCTTCGCGGAAAAGCCCCGCGCGCACCAGCTCGTAGAGGTCGCGGCTGGTGGCGGCCACAAGGCGCACGCTGAGCCGGTGTCCGCTGTCCTCGCCGCCGCGGTGGAACTCCTTGTCCTGCAGGACGCGCAGGAGCCTGGCCTGCAGAGGCAGGGGGAGCTCGTCAACGGCATCCAGGAAGAGCGTCCCGCCCGAGGCGGCCTCCAGAAAGCCCATGCGGGCCGCATGGCCGAAGAACTCGTCTTCGAAGCTGTCGGGCGCGATGGCGGCACAGTTGACCCGCACCAGCGGCCCGCCGGCCACGAAACTTTGCCGGTGCAGCTCGGCGGCCACGGCTTCCTTGCCGCTGCCGGCTTCGCCGGTGATGAGGACGGGCACGTCCGTACAAGCCACCTGCCGGATCTTTTCCTTCAGCGTGCGCATGCAGGGGCTGTCCCCTGTCAGCGCCAGGGCGGCCGGGGGAAGGGCATCGTTCTTCAGGTAGGCGTTCTCGATCTCCAGCTGCCGCTTCAGGCGGGTCAGCTCTTCAAAGGCCTGGGCATTGGCGATGGAGACCGCCAGATAGTCCGCGATCATGCGCAGGCGGTCCATGGCCTGGGCATCCTGCACTTCGCGGCTGAAGACCGCGAAGACCCCCAGCACGCGGCCGCGGTGCACCAGCGGCTGGCCCAGGAAGGTGCGGATGCCTTCCCGGCGTATCCAGTCGGGCGAGGTCACCCAGTCCATATCCGGGCGGACGGCATCCACATGATAGGCGGTGCCTGTCTGGGCGATGAGCCCCACCTTGCCCAGCCCCAGGGAAAAACGGCTGTGCTCGCCATCCAGAGCGGTCCAGGCATGCCCGTCCACGCGGGAACGCCCGGTACTGGCCGCCAGCCGCAGGCACTGGCGATGGTCGCGGCAATCGTAGAAATGGCGGCAGCTGGCGCAGAGGCTCGGCTCGGTCTGTTCCAGCAGCCAGATGCGGCACAGGGCCACGTCCTGCCGGGCGGCGAAGGTCTCCGCCACCAGACGGAAGATCTGGTCCAGCGACTGGCAGCGGGCCATCTCCAGAAGCAGGGCCCGGGTCTGCCCCATGTCCTGTTCGGGGGCCGGGGTCCCGGCAGGCAGGTCCGCTGTGGCTCCGGTGCGGGGAAAAGCTGGATGGTGGTCGTGCATGGTCTCTCCGTCTGATGGCTGCTGTATCCAGAGCTGATGGGAGCGCTAAGGCGCTCTCGTGCTCTTTGCGCCCGGCCAAATAGTGGTGGGCAGGCTCTTTTGGGCATGTCGCAGCCCCAGACTACTGGTGACGGCAGGCTTTTTCAACGAAAAATAGTTGGAGCGGCGACGATACCGTCCCGTGGTCGTGGGGGCGCTCCTTCATGGCCAGAGGTGAGGGACGCTCTCTGTCCGGGCGGAGCTTCGCCGCCCGACAGCGGGCGTAAGACGTAACTGTCACGACCGGGAAAAAAGGCGGCCGGTGCTCCGGTGCCATGACTGGGGAAGGATATGCCGCAGAAGGGGCGTGTGATGCCGGAACGGTCGCAAGGAAGGCTGGAAAGAAGAGTGGGGAGGGATGCGCGGCCGATTCTGCGTACGGCGGCGTTGAGGGGCTACAGGCGCCGGTAGGGAGCGTGTCGCGGGGATGGAAGGACGCTGCCGGAAGCTGGAGATGCCGCAGGCCCCGGAAAATTTTTACAAGGACAAAACAAGAAACGCCACAACAGAGGTTGTGGCATTTCTTGAGAAAGGAGTCGAAGCTCCAATGGCCTTTGTAAACGCACAGACGTTGCAGTCGGGGCGTTCAAAAGCCGAAGGCAAAAAGACTAGTCTTCGCCTTCGGTGTGGGCCTGCTTGCCAGCGCCCTTCAGGCCGTACATGGTGGTGGAGCCGGAAGACCAGAATTCCAGAACTTCTTCGTTCACCAGCTTGGTGAGGATCTTCTTCACTTCGCGGGGGCCCTTTTCGGGGAACAGGTCCGTGAAGTCCTTGAAGTAGAACTTGGACTTGGAGGAGGACTTGCTCTTCAGGAACTCGACAACAACGTCTTTTTCGTCAGCCATTTTTTTTCTCCTGAACCCGGCGGCGCCGGAAAGCGCCGCCGGGGTATTTTCAAGCTCGGCTTAGAACTTGAACTGGGTGCTCTGACGCCAGGTGTAGTAAGCCGGATCGCGGAAGTCGTCGATCAGGTGGTGGGTGAACTGCAGGCCGGTCAGCTTGAAGAAGCTTTCCCAACCGATGCGCTCGGCCCAGTCGCCCAGACGTTCGTACTTGTTGGCGTTGGCGGCGTAGACTTCGACGATGTGCTTCACCGTCTTGGTCAGGCTGGGCCAACGGGGAGGTTCGTTGGGGATGTAACCCACGACGACCTTGGAGAACTTGGGCATGCTGATGCGGTTGGACACCTTGCCGCCCACCATGATGGCGATACCGTCGCCTTCGTGGTCGGCGATGGGCAGGGCGGGGCACATGGTGTAGCAGTTACCGCAGTACATGCAGCGGTCTTCCTTGATGGCGATGGAGTTCACCTTCTGACCGTTGTGTTCAACCTTGGTGGGACGAACGGCAGCGGTGGGGCAGGCGGCCACGGCCAGAGGAATTTCGCACAGCTGGTCAGCCCATTCGTGGTCGATCATGGGCGGTTTGCGGTGGATACCCACCAGACCGATGTCGGAGCAGTGCACGGCGCCGCACATGTTGATGCAGCAGGCCAGGGCGATGCGCACGGGAGCGGGCAGACGCATGTCCTTGAAGTCATCAAAGATGGCGTCCATCACGCACTTCACCGGGCCGGAGGCGTCGGTGGCGGGGGTGTGGCAGTGCACCCAGCCCTGGGTGTGCACCATGTTGC
>OLXI01001569.1_pt1 | contig 10800 bp, 3 predicted proteins | sample 1674181 | NCBI WGS metagenome assembly OLXI01 (sample SAMEA103958148, study PRJEB25191) | human gut metagenome | reverse complement strand
TGCAGATCGCGGGCCAGCTTTGTAAAAATCCCATCCCGGCAGACGAAGTTCTGCGGCAGGTCGGCCTCGGCGAGCGGATGCAGAATTTCCCCGCCCAGCTCTCCGGCGGCGAGCAGCAGCGCGTGGCCATCGCGCGGGCGCTGGCCAAACGGCCGCAGTTGCTACTGTGCGACGAGCCGACCGGTGCGCTTGACTACCAGACCGGCAAGCAGATCCTTGCGCTTTTGCAGAAGCAGAGCCGGGAAAACGGCATGACCGTCGTGATCATCACGCACAATTCCGCCCTGACCGCCATGGCCGACCGCGTCATCCGCGTCAGAAGCGGCCAGATCACCGACGTGCGGCAAAACGCAGCGCCCGTGCCGGTGGAAAGCATCGAATGGTGACGGGTATGCTGAAACTGACAATGCGCCAGATCCGCAGCAGTCTCACCCGGTTTCTGGCGATCGCGGCGATCGTCGCGCTGGGCGTGGGATTTTTCTGCGGCCTGCGGCTGACAAAGACCGCAATGGTACATACGCTGAACGACTATGCCGAGGCGCACCGGATGTATGATTTCCGCCTCGTCAGCACGGTCGGCTTTGACGAAACGGATGCGGAAGCGCTCGCCGCCGATGCGCGCGTGGCGGCCTGCGAGGGGGAAAAGAGTGCGGACGCGCTGGCCTCCGTCGCAGATGGGGCGGCGAAGCCATGCAGATTTTTGTCGCTGCCTGAGCAGATCGACCTGCCGGGCTTAAAATGTGGAAGATTTCCGCAGACGGCGGAGGAATGTCTGGCTGACGGGCTGCTGTATTCCGAAAAGGATCTCGGAAAAACAGTCGTTCTGACGGAAGAGAACGACGAAGATACGCTGGACAGCTTCAACCGGCGGGAATTCACCATCGTCGGCATCGCCAAGAGCGTCTTATACATCAATTATGAGCGCGGCGGCACCTCCATCGGCAGCGGAACGCTTTCGTCATTCGTGTACATCCTGCCGGAGGCGTTTGCGCTGGAATACGACACGTCGCTCTATCTCCGTCTGGCCGGCCGGCAGGGCGAGGTCTATTCCGACGAATATACCGCCTGCATTGACGCTGCTGAGCCGTGGGTCACGCAGCTTGCCGAGAGCGCGGCTTATGGGCGCAGCGATCGCCTCTATGAAGAGGCCAAGCAGACGCTCTCCGACGCGCGTGAAACGCTGGATGAAAAGCAGCAGGAGTTGGCCGATGCAAAGCAGGAGCTTGCCGACGCGAAGCAGGAGCTGGAAGACGCGCATCAGACGTATGTTGACGGCGTTGTTTCTCTGGCCGACGCAAAGCAGGAGGCGGAGCAGGAACTGGCCGACGCATACCAGAAGCTGGTGGATGGGCAGCGGACGATCGAGGAAAATGAACAGAAGCTGGCCGATGGCGAACAGGAGCTGGCAAACGGCGAAAAAAAGCTGGCCGACGCGAAGCAGACCTATGAGGAAAACGCCGCCAAATTTGAAAAAGAAAAGAAACAGGCCGAGAACGAGATGAGCTTCGCTTTCGCGCAGCTCCAGAAAGCACGCGAAACGCTTGCCGAGCAGCAGCAGCAGTTAGACGCGCAGAAAGCCGCGCTCGACAAACAGGAGGCGCAGATAGACGCTGCGGTTTCCGCAGGAGCGATGTCGCCGGAGGCGGCGGAGGCGGCCAAAGCGCAGATCGCGGCGGCGCGTGGGCAGCTTGCAGCGGCGCAGGCGCAGCTGGACGAGGGCAAGAACGCTCTGGCCGACAATGAGAATCAGCTGGATCTGGCGGCAGACGCGGCGAACGAGGCGTTCGCGGAAAACCAGAAAAAGCTGGACGAGGCGAAAAAAACGCTGGAAGAAAAGCAGCAGGAACTGGAAGATGCGAAGCAGGAGCTGGAAGATGGCCGGCAGGAGCTGGAAGACGCAAAACAGGAACTCAAAGACGGCTGGGCGGATTATTATACAGGTAAGGCCGAAGCAGAACAGAAGATCTCCGACGCCGAGCAGGAGCTGGCTGACGCAAAGCAGGAGATCACAGACGGTGATCAGAAGCTGGCCGACGCCGAGCAGGAGCTGGCCGACGGTGAACAAAAGCTGGCCGATGCCGAGCAGGACTACCGCGACGGCGAGGACGAACTGGAAAAGCTCGAAAACCCGGACGTGTTCGTGTTGGATCGCAGCAGCAACGTCGGCTACGCCTGCTTTGAGAGCGATTCCGATATTGTGCGCGGCGTGTCACGGGTGTTCCCGCTGTTTTTCTTCGCCGTGGCCGCGCTGGTCTGCATCACGACCATGACCCGCATGGTCGACGAGCAGCGGACGCAGGCGGGCGTTTTAAAGGCGCTGGGGTATTCCAACGGCGCGATTTTGTCTCAATATTTCCTCTATGCCGGGATCGCCTCGGTTCTCGGCTGTGTGCTCGGTATCGCGGCAGGCTCGTATTTCCTGCCGAAGATGATCTGGCATGCCTATAACATCATGTACGGCTTTACCGGCATCCTGTATGCCTTTGACTGGCCGCTTGCGCTCGTCTCGTCGGGCGCGTATCTGCTGTGTGCGCTCGGCACAACGTGGTACGTCGTACACGCCGAACTGCAGAAGCCGGCAGCGGAGTTGATCCGCCCCAAAGCGCCGAAGGCGGGCAAGCGCATTTTGCTTGAACGCCTCCCGCTGATCTGGGACCGACTCCCCTTCCTGCATAAAGTCTCCATCCGAAACATCCTGCGCTTTAAAAAGCGCATGGTCATGATGATGATTGGCATCGGCGGCTGCACGGCGCTGCTCATCACGGGCTTCGGCATTCAGGACTCCATCAGCAGCGTCGTCGACTATCAATACGACGAGATCACCCGCTATGACGCCGCCGTGACCTTCCAGCACGCGCTGAGCGGCAGCGAACGCGAGGACTTCTTCGCCGTCTGCGAGAAAAGCGGCGCGGAGGGCTGTCTGTTTGTCGCGGAAAAAAGTCTGGACGCTTCTGCCGGCGGCACGGTCAAGACCACAAACGTCGTCTGCCCGGAATCGGGCAGCGTGGACGGCTTTATCGACCTGCACACGCAGGAGAAAACGCCGATCCCCTACCCGCAGGACGGCGGCTGCATCATCAGCCGGGGCCTTGCGCAGGCGCTGCGCCTGTCGGCGGGCGACACCATCACCTTACAGACAGGCGACATGCGCCGGACGGAACTGACCGTCGAGGCTGTGTTTGAAAACTATGTTTATAATTACGTCTATCTGACGCAGACTACCTGGCAGGACGTCTTCGGTGAAGCGCCCGGATACGAGGCCGCATGGGTCAACTATCAGACGGACGAGGATGCGCAGGCGGCCTCCGCAGCGCTCGCGGGCGCGAAAAACGCGGCGGCAGTTACCCTCAGCCTTGATTTCCGCAGCCGTGTGGCGACGATGATGCAAAGCCTGCAATATATCGTGCTGGTCGTCGTGCTGGGCGCGGCAGCGCTGGCATTCATCGTGCTGTATAACCTCACGAACATCAACATCACCGAACGCGAACGAGAGATCGCGACCATCAAGGTGCTTGGCTTCTACGACGGCGAGACGAACCGCTACGTCTTCCGCGAGAACATCATCCTGACCGTCCTCGGCGCGCTTGTGGGCCTTCCGATGGGAAAGCTGCTGCACGCGTATGTCATGGGACAGATCAAGATCGATCTCATGTGCTTCGATGTGCGCGTCGCGCCGCTGAGCTATCTCATCTCAGCCGCGCTGACGCTGGTGTTCGGTCTGCTTGTCAATCTTGCCCTGCGGCGGAAGATCCGCACAATCGATATGTCGCAGGCGCTCAAATCCATTGAATAGCAGAAGAAAGAGAAGAAACACCCCATGAAAAAACTGCTTGTTTACCTGCGGCCCTACCGCCTGCAGGCGATCCTGGCCCCGTGCTTCAAGCTGCTCGAGGCCGCGTTTGAGCTGCTCGTGCCGCTCATCATGGCGGATATCATCGACGTCGGCATTTCGTCCGGCGATACGGCGTATATCCTGAAAAAATGCCTTGTGCTGGTCGGACTCGGCCTGTGCGGCTTTGCCAGCGCCACGTGCGCGCAGTATTTTTCCGCCAAGGCCGCGACCGGCGCAACTGGCCGCCTGCGCCATGCACTTTTCGCGCACATCCAGTCGCTGTCCTACGCCGAGCTTGACCGGCTCGGCGCGGCCACGCTCGTCACGCGCATGACGAGCGACATGAATCAGGTGCAGACGGGCCTCAATCTGACGCTCCGCCTACTGCTGCGTTCGCCCATCGTGGTTTTCGGCGCGATGCTCATGGCCTTTACCATCGACACAAAGTCGGCGCTTGTCTTCGCCGTGGCCATCCCGGTGCTCTTTGCCGTCGTGTTTGCCATCATGCTCAGCTGCATTCCGCTCTACCGGCGCGTGCAGACGAAGCTCGACGGCGTGACCGGTGCGGCGCAGGAAAATCTGTCCGGCGTGCGCGTCATCCGTGCCTTTACCCGCGAACAGACAGAGACGGAAAGCTTCGCAGAGAAAACCGGAGATCTGTTTTCCGCGCAGCAGTTTGTCGGAAGACTTTCCGCGCTGCTCAATCCGCTGACGTATGTGATCATCAATCTGGCCATTGTCGCGATTTTGCGCGTGGGCGGCGTCCGCGTGAACGAGGGCGCGATCACGCAGGGCCAGCTGATCGCGCTTTATAACTATATGTCGCAGATTCTGGTTGAACTCATCAAGTTTGCCAATCTGATCCTGAACATCACAAAATCCGCCGCCTGCGCGGGCCGCATTTCGCAGGTGCTGGATACGAAGTCCAGCATGGCAGACGGTGCGGGCACGCTGCCGGACGGCGCGGGAGAGGCGGAGCTGGAATTCCGGCACGTCAGCTTCCGCTATCCGCAGGCAGGCGCGGATGCGCTGACCGATATCAGCTTCTGTGCCGCGCCCGGCGAGACGATTGGCGTGATCGGCGGCACAGGCTCCGGCAAATCGACGCTGGCAAATCTGATCCCCCGCTTCTATGACGCGACAGACGGACAGGTGCTCGTGCGGGGCGAGGATGTGAAAACGCTTCAATTGCAGGCGCTTCGGACGCGCATCGGCGTTGTGCCGCAGAAGGCGCTGCTCTTCTCCGGCACCATCCGGGGGAATCTTCACTGGGGCAATGCGGACGCGTCCGACGAGGCGCTCTGGGACGCACTGCGCGCAGCGCAGGCGGATGGCGTCGTGCAGGATAAGAAGGGCCAGCTGGACGCGGCGGTCGAACCCGGCGGGCGCAATTTCTCCGGCGGCCAGCGCCAGCGGCTGACCATCGCCCGCGCGCTTGTGCGCAAGCCCGAACTTCTCATTCTGGACGACAGCGCCTCCGCGCTGGACTTCGCGACGGACGCAGCGCTGCGCAAGGCGCTGTCGAAGCTTCCGTGGAAACCCACGGTCGTGCTGATCTCGCAGCGCGTGTCGTCTATCCGGCACGCAGACAAGATCGTTGTGCTCGACGACGGCCATATGGCCGGACTCGGCACGCATACACAGCTGCAGCAGACCTGCCCGGTCTATCAGGAAATCTGCCGGTCGCAGGAGAAGGGGGAGGCGAGTGCATCATGAAGCATACATCCTCCTGGGCGCTGCGGCGCGTGTTAAAAAGTCTCGGGCGGTATCTGCCGCTGCTGCTTGCATCCTTGCTGCTGGCCGCGGCCAGCGTAGCGGGCACGCTCTATATCCCCATTCTGGTCGGCGACGCGATCGACCAGATCGTCGGCCCCGGACAGGTCGATTTTGCCGCCGTCAGTACGCTGGCGGTCAGAATCGCCGTGCTTGCCGGTCTGACGGCAATTTTGCAGTGGGTCATGACGGCCATTCACAACCGCGTCTGCTTCTGCGTGACGCGCGACGTGCGCCGTCAGGCGTTTTCCCACTTGCAGCGGCTGCCGCTTGCGTATCTGGACAGCCACCCCTCCGGCGACACGCTCAGCCGCATGATCGCCGACGTCGACCAGTTCGCAGACGGCCTGCTCATGGGCTTCACGCAGCTGTTTACCGGCGTTCTGACCATCGTGGGAACACTCGGCTTCATGCTTTCGATCAGCTGGAAGATCACGCTCGTCGTCGTGCTGCTGACGCCGCTTTCGCTGCTGGTGGCAAAGTTCATCGCGGGGCATACCTATTCCATGTTCCAGCTGCAGTCCAAGGCACGCGGGGAGCAGACCGCGCTGATCAACGAGCATCTGAGCGGCCAGCGCGTCGTGCAGGCTTTCTCGCACGAGGACGAGAGCCTGCGCCAGTTTGACGAGATCAACGACCGTCTGACGGCGGCGACCATGCGTGCGACGTTCTTTTCGTCCATGACGAACCCGTCCTCGCGCATCATTTACAATATTATTTATGCCTGCGTCGGCTTTACCGGCGCGCTCAGCGCCGTGGCAGGCGTGATCACGGTCGGCGGGCTGTCGTGCTTCCTCAGCTATGCGAACCAGTACGCCAAGCCCTTCAACGAGATTACCGGCGTCATCACGGAGCTTCAGAACGCGCTGGCCTGCGCAGCGCGGGTCTTTGCGCTCATCGACGAGCCTGCCGAAATGCCGGACGCGGCGGATGCGAAGACGCTTGAGGCCGTCTCCGGCAGTGTGGAGCTGCAGAGCGTCGCGTTCTCCTACACGCCGGAGCAGCATCTGATCGAAGATCTGAATCTCTCCGTAAAGCCCGGCCAGCGCATTGCCATCGTCGGCCCGACGGGCTGCGGCAAGACGACGCTCATCAATCTGCTCATGCGCTTTTATGACGTGAAGGACGGCTCCATTTCCGTCGACGGCAGCGAGATCCGTTCCGTCACGCGCGAGAGCCTGCGCCGCCAGTACGGCATGGTGCTGCAGGATACGTGGCTCAAGACGGCCTCCGTGCGCGAGAACATCCGCCTTGCAAAGCCGGACGCGACGGATGCCGAGGTTGAAGCCGCCGCGCGCATGGCGCACGCGGATTCCTTCATCCGCCGTCTGCCGGAGGGCTATGACACGGTGCTGTCCGACACGGGCGGCGCGCTGTCCGCCGGACAGCGGCAGCTGCTGTGCATTGCGCGCGTGATGCTCTGCCTGCCGCCCATGCTCATCCTCGACGAAGCGACCAGCTCCATCGACACGCGCACCGAGGCGCATATCCAGCGGGCGTTCGACACCATGATGCAGGGCCGGACAAGCTTCGTCGTCGCCCACCGTCTGTCCACCATCCGCGAAGCGGACGTCATCCTCGTTATGAAGGACGGCCACATCATCGAACAGGGCCGCCATGAGGACCTGCTCGCCAAAAACGGCTTCTACGCCAATCTGTACCACAGTCAGTTCGAAGGGTAAACGCCCTCATCTCCTCCCCTGCCGCCCGGCAAGGGGAGATTTTTCATACTAAGGCGGATAGATTACCCATTATCCGCGAAAACCGGCGAAATTCAAACGCAGTTGGTAGGGGCGCCTTTTTGTGCGCAAAAAACGCCCCCGGCGTGAGCCGGGGGCGAGGGGTCGATATGCTTAGAACGTCAGGAAGCGGTGGAGCATGACGGCGACCTGAGCGCGGGTGGCGTTGCCCTTTGCGGAGAGGGTCGTCCTGCCGCCGGAGGTGACGCCGGTGATGATGCCGGTGCCGACAGCCCACTGCATTGCCGTGACGGCAAAGGAGCTGACCTGCGCCTGATCGGGATAGCCGCTCAGAGAACCGGTCACGGTCGGACTGCCTTCGTAGCGGTACAGGATAGCCGCGATCTGCTCACGGGTGACATTGCCGTTCGGGTCGAAGGTCGTGGCGGTCGCGCCGTTGACAATGCCCATGTTGGAGGCCCAGAGGACTGCGTTGTAGTAGTACTGGCCCTGCTTGTTGTCGGTGAACTTGTTGGTGATACCGGTAACGGTGGGCTCGCCTGCCGCACGGTAGAGGACCGTGACGAGCATTGCGCGGGTCATCTTGGCGCCCGGCCCGAAGAGCTTCGGGTTCTTGGTGTTGTTGCCCTTGATGATATCGTTCATGTACATGAAGTCGACCGAGTTGGCCGCCCACTTGTACGAGCCGCTCACATCCGTGAACTGGTTGGAGGCTGTCTGCTGGTTGACCTTGAAGGACAGCGTGCCCTTCGTGCTGCCGTCGATGGTGTAGCTGACCTCGACGCTCTTGCTGTCGGCCAGCGGCAGGATATAGAGGTTATCCAGACTGCCGGAGCCAGAGAAGTAGAACTTCGTGCTGCCGAAATCCTTGCTGGTCAGCGCGGTGCAGTTCTTGATGCTGGTGTAGCTGGAATAGAGCTTGCCGCCGACGACACGGTCAATGGTGATGTAGGTGCTGCCGGTGGCGTTTTCCGGCGTCAGCTCACCCGCGATGCCCATGGAGCGGAAGGACGCGCCGGTGGAGTTCAGCGTGTGGGTGTCATTGACATAGACCACAAGCTGGCCGTTCATCTGACCGGACGAGCCGTTTGCCGTGAAGGGGATGGTCACAGTGTACTTCGACGTGGTGCTGCCCGCGATGAAGCAGACGTTTTTCAGCAGGTTCGAGCCGGTCGAGACGCTGTAGGCCTCGCTGCCGACCTTGCCGGAGCTGGTCGTGCTGCCCTTGTACAGTGCGCCGCGGTTATCGGAGTTCGTGCCGAAGGTCACGGTGCTCAGACCGGAGCCGTAGACGCGCTGGAAGTCGCTGACGACCATCTGCTGCTTCTCGTTGGCAGAGATATGGTATTCGACCGTGCTTGCGCTGGTCATGACATTGATCGTGCCGGTCGCGATCTGGGCGCTGCCGTCATAGGCGGCGTACCTGATGGTATGCGTGCCGGTGGTTCTCGTCGGACGGTAGACCATCTTGCTGACTTCGCTGACGGAATACTTGGTCGTCGTGCTGACCGTGCCGGACATGGCGCTCGAGGTATAGAGCGTGCCGTTGGCCGGGGACTCAAAGGTAAAGGTGCTGGGCGTGACCTTCGCGGCGGTCTTGACTGCCGCGGCAAGCTTGCTGCCGTCGAGCAGGACATAGGTGTCGTTCTCGCCGAGCGTCACATTGACGGCGTCCGCCTCGGGGACAGTGACGGTGAACTTCACTTCGGCAGCATACTTTTTCGCGCCGATCGTCGTTTCAGCCTTGATGGTGACCTGACCGCCGGCCTTGGCCGTCGCGGTGATAGAGGGGCTGCTGTTGGTGCTGGTCTTGCTGGAGAGCTTGACGATGTTCTCGTCGCTCGAGGACCATGTGATCGTATAGGTCTTGCCGGTCACATTGGTCAGCTTGCCGCTCACATACTCCTGCGGCGTGCCGGTGATGGTGAACGTCCCGCCGGCTTTTACCGTAGTCGGGTTGAAGACAATGTTGATGTGGTTCTCACCCGTGATGGTGATGATGGCCTTGCGTGTTTCGGCATACTTGCCGTCGTCGGTCGTGACACGGCAGTAGAACACATAGGTTCCGGTACCGGTGATGTACTGCTTGAGATTGGACAGAACCGAACGGTAGTTCGTAGGCTTATCGGTAATTTTGTCTGTCTGAATTGCTTTATCCACACCGCCGGTCGTCTGGTCGCTGTTCATGTACCAGACCACGGATTTGATCTTGCCCGTCGAAACCGACGCTGTCATGGCCAGATCGGCAATGGTGTCCGTGATCTTATAGGCCGCGTTTGCGGGCTGCTCCGAGAAGGAAATGTCGGAGAAGGTCACCTGTCTATCTGTCGTAACGCCTGTGCCGTTCGGGTCTTCTCTGTTGTAGAAGAATTCCTTCGTAGCCGTCTTGAGGCCGTTGAGCGTATACTTGAACTTCTTGCCGCCGTTCGTGCCGTTTACGACTTCTGCCGTCTTGACGGGCAGCTCGTAGATCATCACTTCGTCAGCGTAGATGCTGGTCTGAATCTCGACCTTGGCTGATTCCTTTTCGAACATAGCTTTGAGCTCGGTGTCCGTCATCTTGCCGACCGTCTCACCGATGCTCGGCTCTTCGGTGATCTTGTATGCACGACCCTGATAGACCGTAACATTATAGGTTGCGGTAACATTGCCGTCGACCTTCGCGGTGATCGTCGCCGTACCGGCTGCGACCGGCACGATCGTCGCAGTTGCCGAGGTTCCGTCCGAATCGGTCGTGCCCACCTTGGCAACAGCGGGGGCCGAGCTTGTCCACTCAATGCGGGAATAGGCATTTTTCAAATCCGCAGCGCTTGCAAGCAGCGAATCGGGAGCCTTGATGCGCGCAGTAAGTATCAGCTCGTCACGGATCAACGCAGACTTCACAGCAGGCTTATAATAGCTGTCCTGCAGACCGAAGACCATCGTGCCGTTGTCCAGCAGTGTTTGCAGGCGGGAGGTCTTTCCGTTATAGGACACGCTTTCGTTGTTTATGACCTCAATCGATGTGACGGCCATGCCCTTATTCTTGATGCTGACCGTGCAGACAGCGTAGCTGCCCTCGATCGATGCGGACGGGTTCGTCTGGTTGATCTTCGCGTATGTCAGACCCGCGTTGTAGTCCGCGATGCAGATATAGATCTTCGTTGCGTCGCAGGCCTTGTACGGCTCGACTGTCGCGGAGGTCGTCGAAGCGTTGGGGCGGACATACAGATTGTTATCCTTGGTGTCATACAGATACAGCAGCTTCGGCTGCGCCGTGCCGGAATAGCCGGTCACCTTCGGCTGCAGCGTGGCAGACGTGCCGCCTGCCTCCAGCGACAATACCTGCTGGGCGGTCGGAAGCGTGACCGAGATCGTCGCCGCGCCGCTGACTCTGAAGCCGATGGTCTTGGTCGCAGTCGCGGACGTGGACGGCTTCATGCCATCTTTACCCTGATACCAGACCTGCGCCGTCAGCGTTGCGCCGCCGACCTTATCTGCTTTGACAGTCGCTTC
>OLXI01001567.1_pt1 | contig 10807 bp, 5 predicted proteins | sample 1674181 | NCBI WGS metagenome assembly OLXI01 (sample SAMEA103958148, study PRJEB25191) | human gut metagenome | reverse complement strand
CAAGAGGAAAACCCTGCCCGCAGAACATTTTGTGCAGAAAAACAAAAATAAGATGGCCGAGGGGGTTCTCTCCTTCAAACCAAAAGGGCCGCCCCGGAGAACGGAGCAGCCCTTCTGGCTTATGATGAGAAGAAGAAAATGAAGGAGAATAGCTTATTATTTGGCGGCTTTTTCGCCCTCCGGGAAGATGATCTTATTCACAAAGAAGAAGATCACCATGGAGATGCCGCCGTTGAGCACGGTGGTGCCGATGTTGTAGATGAAGTCCGGCACCAGCAGACCTGCCACTGCCACCCAGATGCAGTTGATGGAGTTGACGATGCAGGTAATGACGCAGAAGGCCAGCACATACCAGCCGATCTGTTTTGCCAGATTGCCCTTGCTGCGGAACACAAAATTGCGCTGGATGGGGAAGTTGATGCACTCGCCGATGACCATGGCGATCATGTAGGCGCAGAAGTAGGGCAGACCGCCGTGGGCGGCATCGTAGCCGAGGATGTTCCACTTGAAGGTCTCGCCGAACAGGGTGATGTCGATGCCCGGCCAGCCGAAATCCACCACCGGCAGGCTGGCAAAGGCCTTGGGCAGAAATTGCAGCAGCAGGTACTTGAACACGGTGATGAGGTTGGACACAATGACGAACAGGCCGCCCTCGCGCACCCACTTGGCAGCGGCGGGGTGCTTTGCCGCGAAGTTATTCCAGAAATTCATAGCCTGCTTCCTTTCAGCTGTTTTTCAAGCGCTCTTCCATACGGCTGTTCAGCACGAGGTTCTTCACAGCCTCAAAAATCACCCGCACAAGACCGATGATCCAGAAGCCCTGCAGCTCCATCACGATGCCGTCCACCATGCCCATGCTGATAGCGCCGTTGGTCATTTTGGACAGCGCCCGCAGAGGCATATTGTACTGGAACAGGATGTTCAGGTCGGGCTTGCCCTTTTTGACGCTGCGGCGCAGCAGGGTGCCCAGCACGGCAGCCGCCAGCCAGCCGATGGGGCTGCGTCCGTGCCCCATCTCGCCCAGCGTCATGTTGCGGTCGATGTGCACCTTGTTCTCCGGGATGGGACGGCCCAGCAGCGCCTCAAACTCCGCGTCCGGCACCTTCTGCACCTGTGCGGTGCGGTAATGTGCAAGGTCTTTGCCTGCGTAGGGGTCGGGTGCGCCGGTGCCCGCCACCGTGACGGCGGCAGTCAAGCGGATGTCGGCGCTGGAAGCGCCCACCAGCAGCTGATAGCTGCCGCCCTCCACCTCCCAGCGGTCGGTCTTGACGTTCCAGTAGCGGAACGCCTTATCGTCCAGCGGGATGGTGACGGTCTTGCTCTCTCCGGCTTCCAGCTGCACCTTGGCAAAGCCCTTCAGCTCCTTGACGGGGCGGAAAACTTTTGCATCCGGCTTTGCCACATACAGCTGCACCACCTCGGCACCTGCACAGCTGCCGGTGTTGGTGACAGTCAGGGTCACGCCCTTTTCGTCTGCTTTCAGGTCACTGTACGCAAAGCTGGTATAGCTCAGGCCGTAGCCGAAGGGGAAGGCGGTGGGCACACCGGCGGTGTCGTAGTAGCGGTAGCCCACATACAGACCCTCGCGGTACTCCACAGTGGGGCCGTCGCCGCCGAAATGCTCCTTTGCGGGGGTGTCGGCGTAGCTGCGCGCCCAAGTCTCAGCCAGCTTGCCGCAGGGGTTCTGCGCGCCGGTGAGCACCTCGACCAGTGCGCCCGCACCGGCCTGACCGCCCAGACAGCCGTAGACCAGCGCCTTGCAGTCCTTGACCCAATCGCTTTCCAGCGAGGAGCCTGCGCTCAGCAGCACCACCACGTTGGGGTTCGCTGCCGCCACAGCGGCCAGCAGTTCCAGCTGGTTTTCGGCCAGCTTCATGTCGGCGCGGTCGATGCCCTCGCTCTCCTTGATCTCGTCCAGACCCATGCACAGCAGCACCACATTGGCGTTCTTTGCCAGCAGCACCGCCTCGGCCTTCAGTGCCTCATCGGGCTTGCCCTGCCGGTCAAAGCCCTTGGCGTAGCCGACGCTGTTCAGGCCGCTTTCGGCAAGGCAGTCCAAGAAGGAATCCACCTTGATGGAGTTGACGGCGCTGGAGCCTGCACCCTGATAGCGGGGCGTCTGGGCAAAGTCGCCGATGACCGCCACCTTTTCCCCCTTTGCAAGGGGCAGCAGGCTGTTTTCGTTCTTCAGCAGCACGATGCTCTGGGCAGCAGCCCGGCGTGCCAGTGCGTGGTGGGCGTCGGCATCGAACTTGCCGGGTGCGGCGTCCACCGCCGCCTTGGTGGTGAACACCAGCTCCAGCAGTTCCTCCAGCCGGGCGTCCACGTCCGCTTCGGTGATCTTGCCGGTCTGCACCGCCTTCATCAGCTCCCGGATGGCGTCCCCGCCGGGGGCGGGCATTTCCAGCGTAGAGCCGTTCTTTACGCCGAGGGCGTGGTCGTTGCTGCCGCCCCAGTCGGTGACCACTGCGCCGTCAAAGCCCCAGTCCCTGCGCAGGATATCCATGAGCAGGTGGGCGTTCTCGTTGGCGTAGGTGCCGTTGACAAGGTTGTAGGCGGACATGATGGTCTTGGGCTGCGCCTCCTTGACCACCATCTCGAAGCCGGTCAGGTAAATTTCCCGCAGGGTGCGCTCGTCCACGATGGAATCCGAGGCCATGCGGCGCAGCTCCTGACTGTTCACGGCAAAGTGCTTGGGGCAGGCGGCAATGCCGTTTTTCTGGATGCCGCGGACGTAGGCCGCCGCCATCTTACCGGCAAGGTAGGGATCCTCCGAGAAATACTCGAAGTTGCGGCCGCACAGCGGGCTGCGCTTGATGTTCAGGCCGGGGCCCAGCAGCACCGACACGCCCTGTGCCGCTGCCTCTTCGCCCATGGCTGCGCCCACAGCCTCGCCCAGTGCCGGGTCCCAGCTGTTGGCAACAGTGGCCGAGGTGGGGAAGCAGGTGGCGGGCACACTGGGGTTCAGGCCCAGATGGTCAGCCGCACCCGCCTGCTTGCGCACGCCGTTGGGGCCGTCCGACAGGGTAATGGCCGGGATGCCCTTGCCCGGCAGCGCCCGGGTGGTGAACACCGTGCCGCCGCTCAGCAGGGCGCATTTCTGTTCCAGGCTCAGTTTTGCAATAATATCCTGATGTTTCACGGGGAAATCTCCTTTCAGTAGAAACGGTATTGCCTTTGGAAACAGGACCACGCATAAGGAGAAGAAGCGTGATTCTGTTTCCAAAAGGGAACACGGCTGCGAGCCGTAACTGCCGTGCAGCCGTGTTCCGGGATTAGAAGAAAGACAGTTTTGATTACGGGTCAGTACTTATGCCTTACTCACATCCGCACCCGCATTGGTATTAGCCAGCGTTTTATTATACTTGCGGCGGCGAAGAATCACCACAACACCTGCCAGAACCAACACATAGACAATCACACTGCCTACCAGTGCAGGCGTGCGCCACATAGGCACAGGCGCATCTACATCTACACCGTAGCTATTTGCCAGCGTATACAGATACTGATGTGCAGCTTCGCGCATCTTCAGCTGACCGGTAGCAGTCTGGCTCAGGTTATCGAAGGTCTTAGTGCCCCAGCCAAACAGCAGATTGGTACCACCTGCCAAGACAGCTTTTTCAATATCCATAAAGCCATGCTCCTCGTTGTTATCCGTAATCACAGTGCCAATAAAGCCCCATTCATTACGCAGAACATTGGTCAGTAGTGCAGTACTTGCACCGGCCCAAGTAGTACCAATATTATTGTAGGAAGACATCACAGCCGTGCTGCCGCCTTCCTTCACAGCCTTTTCAAACGGCACGAAGTAAATTTCACGCATTGCCTGCTCAGCGGCCCAGGTGCACAGACCATAATGACGCCAGGTTTCACGCTCATTCAGTGCAAAATGCTTAATGTAGCAGTACATACCATTTTTCTCTGCCGCACCAACCGTAGCAGCGGACATGGAACCAGAAAGGAAGCCATCCTCAGAATAGTACTCAAAGTTACGGCCAGCAAATGCATTGCGGTGGGTATTAGCACCAGGTGCATACCAGCCGGAAATATTCCACGCCTTTCCTTCCTGCGAGATTGCATCGCCAAATTCAGAAGCCAGGTCTACATTCCAAGTAGCCGCCAGCAGAACTTCTGCCGGATAAGTAACCGTCTTATATGTGCAGGTACCCATAAAGGCATCGAACACATAACTCAGAGCGGCAGGTCCGTCCATTTCATAAGTCTGTCCCTTACCGATATTATCAACTGCTGCACTTCCCCAGCCATCTGCGCCCAGCAGTTTGTACATATCATCAAGGGTCAGCTGATCCAGCAGCTTATCCCACTGTGCATCATCATAGGCAAGGCCTTCCATGTCTTTCAGCGTAAGGCCATTCTTTGCACCAAAGGTCGGCGCAGTGTCATCTGCATCCACATAGCTATCATCCACTACCAGCGCATTGTTGAAGGCTTCCAGCTGTTCAGCAGTTGCTTCCTTGCTGGTACCGGGAACGATCTGCCAAGTGTCACGGTTGAGGTAAGCCACATCACCAGCTGCATCATCAAACTGATTTGTTGCTACCACTTCGTCCGAAGAGCGCTTGCCGACATACTTGCAGTTTTCCACACCACTGCCAAACGCACTGTCCTGGAACACTTCATTCTCAGCAACCTTGCAGGTCATGGTCAGATTATCTTTCACCGTATGAGAATCCGTACGCAGAGAAATCTGATACTCGCCAGCTTCCAGCACGTAGGAACCGGTAGAAGTGTAGTACTTCTGTGCATCATAAGAAGCCATCTGCTCTACCGGCATAGAAATCGTAACCGTTTCCGTTTCACCCGGCTGCAATTCCTTCGTCTTTGCAAAGCCGCCCAGTACTTCGCCAGCCTTCTGCAAGCCGCTGCCGCCTTCAGCTGCACTGTAATAGGGCGCACTGTAATACAGTTCCACAACATCTTTGCCAGCCACATTGCCAGTATTGGTAACTTTGACATTCCACTCCAGCGTATCCTGTGCGGTAACGGTAGTCGGAATCGTGTTTTCCAGTTCCCAGTCAAAGCTTGTGTAGCTCAAGCCATAGCCAAAGGGGAACTGCACTACATCATTGTAGGAAAGTCCCGTCAGATTTTCTCCTTCACGGGTAGTGTAATCGTAGCTTTCACGGGTTTCGTAATAACGATATCCCACATAAATGCCTTCCTGATACTCTACAAGGTAGGCAGGATGACTTTCGAAGTTTTTGAAGCAGTCCTTAGAGTTGGTATACTCAAAGGTATCAAAGTTGTAGTAAGAAGGGGTCGTTTCTACTGCATAAGGATAGATATCCGGCAGACGGCCAGAGGGGTTGACTGCGCCCGTCAGAATGTTGACAATTCCAATCGTGCCCACATCACCGGGATCACCGATCCAGAGGGCTGCATCAACGCCTTCATCATTCAGGAAGCCCAGTTCCATCGCATTGCCTGAATTGATCAGAACGATAACATTATCAAATGTCGCTTCTGCCTGTTCCAGCAAAGACTGTTCCGCGCTGTTCAGTTCCAGATAATGCTTGCTCTGATCCGGTGCATACGAGGTATTTTCAGCCATCGAAGTGGGCAAGTCATTGCCTTCACCGCCCTTGCGGGAGAACACGACCACAGCAGTATCCGAAAAATCCTTCATTGCTTCAAATGAGCAGTCTCCAGTATACTGGTACTCCACACCCATGTCCTTAGCCAATTCCTCGGTTGCAGGCAGTTCCGGGATGGAAAAATCAACAGAGAATGTATTTCCGCCTTCGTTGTTTTTGGGTCTGTAGAGATTGACCAGATTTTGATTCACTTCAAAACCTGCATCCGTAAAGGCTTTTACAAAATCTGTCCGGTTTGCAGTGTAGCTGCTGCCACCGGAACCTGTACCGCCATAAACCGGATTTGCGGAAGCATAGCCCAGAAGATTGATTTTTCGGTTTGTTCCTGCCAACGGCAGAGCGCCGTCATTTTTCAGAAGGACTGCGCCTTCCTCCTCGACTTTCTGAGCCACTGACAAACCATTTGCATAAGATGTTTTTTGCAATTCCGGGTCTCCATTCTGGCCAGGGAATGCCTTGTCCAGAGAACTGGGAAACACACCAAACATTGCTACATCTGCCACTATTCCAACTGCCAGTAAGAGTGCTGTAACAGCTGTCAGCAACTTTGTGGGCTTTTTGTTGTTCGGATCGCGCTTCATTGTGTTGTCTCCTCCATATTCTTTTATATTTTTTGGGCCGTACCCAACTGTGACCCATTATAACGGATATTGGCGCATCGTTATCATCTTTTGCACAATCTGTCGTTTTGGACACACAGTTTGCAAAAGTTACAATAAATTTTCAATTTTTATTGTGCTAATACACAAATATTGCAACATTGTATTTGTGCACCCTGCCAGACAACAAAAAAACGGCAGGGGATACCTGCCGTAAAAATTATTTGTTTTTGGGCAGCGGAAATAAGATCCGCAGGGTGCACCAGTTGTTTTCCCAGTGCATCGTCATGCTGCCGCCGTGCTGCCCGACGGTGGTGCGGACACTTTTCAGGTCCGACCCCTGCTTCGGCAGACCGTCCGCATCCAGTGCGGGGGCGGCTTCTGTATAATGCTCGAACCGCAGCATGGCAAAACCGCCCTGACTGTACACCGCCACCTTGATGAGCCGCTTTTCGGGGTCCGGCTCGGCGCGCACGGCGGCAATGGCGTTGTCCAGCGCCACGCCCACGATGGTGCACAGCTCCCGGATGGTGAGAAAGCCCAGCATCCTGCCGTCTGCTACGCTGGTGATGGTGATATTCTCCTGCTGGCATTCCATGGTCTTGGCGGTGAGCAGGGTATCCAGCACCGGGTTGCCGGTCTTGTTCTCGGCCTCGTACTGGCGGATGTTCTGCTCCATGGCGGCAATGGCAGCGTTCTGCTTGGTCTGGTCCTGCTCCTCCCGGATGCGGGCAAGCTGGACTTTCAGCTCATGGTACCGCCGGTTGATGAGGTTGATGCCCTCCTTGCTGCGCTTGTACTGCTCGTACTGGCGGTGCAACACCTCGTCCATGGCGGCAAGCTCGCTGTGCAAAGCGTTCTCCTGCAGCTGCTCGTGCTGCACAGATAAGATCAGCACGCCGGAAAAATCCACCAGGGTGCGGATGGAAAAAATGCTCATATTGATCTCGCTGCCGGGCAGAAAGCCCAGATTGCTCACCGCAAAGGCGGTCAGCGCCAGCATGACCGCCGTCAGGGCGGCGCTGCCGCCGATCTGTAAGTGTCCGGCGGGCTGGGGACGGCGGTGCTGCAGATAGCACATGATGCCGAACAGCGCCCCATACACCAGCGCCAGCAGCAGCAAAGAAAGGGGCTCCCGTGGGCCGCGGGCGGGCCAGAGGGCGCAGTGCAGCTGCCACTCCACGCTGGCGGCAAGCTCTGCCAGAATAAACGCCCGTGCGCAGTGATACCCGGCTTCCAGCAGAGTAATGCTCCACACGCCCCATAAATATAAGTAAGAAAACCCGATGGCCGTTACCATGCAGGGGATCCAGAGCCCGCCGGGCACATTGCCCGTCAGCCCCAGAAAGGCAGACAGCCCCGCCGCCCACAGCAGGGTGACACCCACGGTAACTGCCTTGGAAAAGCGGGGCATCAGTGCCGGTGTGACCAGCAGCACTGCCAGACACTCGGCAAGGGCGGTGTACAGCCGGGGGATATCCGGCAGCGCGGTCATGAGCCTTCGCCTCCGATGTAGTCGGTCAGTGCGGCAAGAAAAGCCTTACGCTTGGGGCGGCTGACCTGCAGCTCGCAGGGGCCCACCTGCACGGTGCTCTGCCGCAGCTCCCGCACCTGTGCCAGATTGACAAGGTAGCCGCTGTTGCAGCGGGCAAAGGGGCAGTCTGCCAGCTTTTCCTCAAAGGCCTTGAGGGCACCGGGGGCGGAAAAATCGCCCTCGTCGGTGTAAAAGTGCACCCGGTGACCCTCGCTTTCCAAGTAATAGATGCTTGCGGTGTCCAGACGGCGCAGCCCGCCCTCCACCGGCACGGTCAGGTAGTGCTTTGCCCGCTTTTCCAGCCGGGCAACGGCTTTGAGCAGCTGCTGCGAAAAGGCAAAGTAGGGCACCGGCTTCAGCACATAGTCCAGCGCTCCCACCGAGTAGCCCCGGATGGCGTACTGCGCCATATTGGTGATGAAGATCAGGATGACGTCTGCATCCATCTGCCGGATGCGCTCTGCCGTGGTCATGCCATCCAGATGCTTCATCTCCACATCCAGAAAAATAATGTCGTAGACCGCGCGGTAATCCTCCAGAATATCCACGCCGTCCGCAAAGACCGTCACTTCAAACTCCGTCCCGTACTGCCGGGTATACCGCCGGACATACTCCTGCAATACCCCCTGCACCTCCGCGTCGTCCTCTACGATCGCCACCCGGATCATGACCGCACCTCCCTTACCACACCTTTGTGGAACTGTTACGGCTCTATTATAGCGCAATCCCGTCCGGTTTGCCAAGGGGCACTCCGCAACAAAGGGCAGGGCAGCCCACAGCTGACCACCGTGGACGTCAACCCCTACCAGCTGGGCATGGAGGCTGCCAGCCAGACCATCAACCACATCGAGAACCCGAACCTTCTGGCCACAAAGATCATCGTGCCGCACAAGCTCATCCCCCGGGAGAGCTGCTGCCCGCCGGAGGAGCAGCGCTAGGAAGTGCTTTTTCAGCAAGACAGTGTCCGCTTCCGGGAGCTGCCGCGCAGCGCTTGCTATCCTGCCCCCAGAGTAGACAGCGTAAAAAACGCTGCATCCTCCGGGGGTATTTTTATGCCCCAAAAGGCACAAAAGAATGCCCGCCCACCTGTGGAAAACCACGGTGGGCGGGCATTTTGCGTTTTATTGTTCGTGCCGCTGTAAAAGCATTCAGAGGGCGGTGGGCTGGGGTACCAGCCGGAAGAGCATTACGGGCAGCGCGCTGTTTGCAAAATCCAGCGTATAGATGAGCTTTCCGCGCTCTGTTTCAAACGGCAGCTCCGTCTGTGTGCCGTCCGGGGCAATGCGCACAAGCGTTTTGCCTTCCAGCAATCCGGCGGGCAGCGCGAGCCTTACCCGGCCGGTGGGCTGCGTCAGGCTGCCTGCGGTTTCAAAGGCCACGCTCAGGTATTCCCCATTCGTCCGTGCGGTCACATCCTCCGCAGAAAGACTGCCGCTGTTAGCCCACGCCGTTGCGGCTTCGATCTTTTCCAGCTGCGCGGCGTTTTCTGCCTGCCCGCACACGGGGCAGAAGGTCAGGGTTTCGCCTTCCGCAGTGCGGAAAGTAAACTTCCGGCAATCCGTGCTGCCAGTGTGCGCGCAGCCCTGCCGCAGACAACTGGCGCTCTGAGAGCCGGTTCCGTTCGGGGACCATGCACCGAACTGGTGCCCCAGCTGATCGGTCGGGTCTGCGGTGTAGCTGTCTTTGCAGCGGCTGCAGGTAAAAACAGTATAGCCGTCTGCTTCACAGGTGGGGGCTACGGTAACAGCCTGATAATCATGGTTCAGCGCGGGCAGTTCTGTATAGGTGGTATGGTCGCAGCGGGAACAGGTTTCGTAAGCATTCCAGCCGATTTCCGTACAGGTAGGGGCTTTTGCTGCGTATTGCTTCAAATCATGATTCAGCGCGGGCAGCTCTTTGCGGGTGGTATAGTTGCAGCCGAAGCGGGAGCAGGCTTCGTAAGCATCCCAGCCGATTTCCGTACAGGTAGGGGCTTTTGCTGCGTGCTGCTCCAAATCATGGTTCAGTGCGGGCAGCTCCGCATAGGTGGTGTAGTTGCAGCGGGAACAGGTGTCGTAAGCATCCCAGCCAATTCCCGTACAGGTGGGGGCTTTTGCTGCGTGATGCCTCAGATCATGCTGTGCAGGCAGCTCCGCATAGGTGGTATAGTCGCAGCGGGAGCAGGTTTCGTAAGCATCCCAGCCGGGTTCCGTACAGGTAGGAGCTTTTGCTGCGTGCTGCTCCAGAGCATGGTTCAGCGCGGGTATCTCTTTGCGGGTGGTATAATCGCAGCGGGAGCAGGTGTCGTAAGCATCCCAGCCCTTTTCCGTGCAGGTGGGGGCTTTTGCGTCGTGCTGCTCCAAATCATGGTTCAGCGCGGGCAGTTCCGCATAGGTGGTATGGTCGCAGCGGGAGCAGGTTTCGTAAGCGCTCCAGCCCTTTTCCGTACAGGTGGGGGCTTTTGCTTCGTGCTGCTCCAGAGCATGGTTCAGTGCGGGCAGCTCCGCATAGGTGGTGTAGCTGCAGCGGGAGCAGGTGTCGTAGGCACTCCAGCCCTTTTCCGTACAGGTGGGAGCTTTTGCTTCATGCGGTATCAGATCATGGTTATCTGGGTCTTTTTCGCCGTATTCCACACCACACGCCTCACAGACCGCTTTGGCGTTGCAGGTTGCTGTGCCACCGCTGCAGCTTGCAGTATCAACTTTGTAGCAGTTCTTGCAGTTGCGGATGTGTGTGCCGTTGCCGGCGGATGACCACTCGCCCCATACGTGACCGGGAATGGCGTATTCCGCGCCGCATTTTTCACAGATTTTGCCCTTGGTGCAGGTGGGACCTTGGGTGCCGCCGGTATGGAACATTATATACGGAATATCGCCATCGTTGTGGCAGTTCGGGCATTCAGTTACATAAACCCTATGACAGGTCGAATCATATTTTTCGTATCTGAGGACCTCACGTTCATTCATAGTCTCACAGCGGGCGCAGAACACCGGGACTGTTTCTTCTGCCGCTTTAGCGTTTAACGCGATCCCCGGTATCAGGCACACCATTGCCAGCACCGTCAAACACCGGATCAGCCA
>OLXI01001564.1_pt1 | contig 10812 bp, 3 predicted proteins | sample 1674181 | NCBI WGS metagenome assembly OLXI01 (sample SAMEA103958148, study PRJEB25191) | human gut metagenome | reverse complement strand
ATATTATCATCAGATAAATTAAGTTGATTTTTATTAATCTCAACATTAATCTCAGCATTAACAACTTCTGCTAAATCTTTAAATACTTCATTATATTGTTTTTGAAGTTGAATAGCTGATTGAATATCATTTTTATTTTCAATATCAATAGGAGTATAAAGTTTATTAATAGCATCTAGACGTTCATTTAATTGAGCAATACGTTCTTGCTTAACAGAATTATTAATTGCAGCATTATCTTGAATAGTTTTAATATCTCTTTGAATACTATTAATGATATGTTGATAAATACCATTCTTAGCAGAATTAATATCAACATCTTCAATATGATTATTTGTAATATCTTGATTTAAAACATCATTAGCCCAATTAAGAAGATTATTATAATTTTCTTGACGATTACGAGCATGAACCATTTGAGTAGCTATAATACGACCAACTTCAAATCCACCACCAAGTCTATTAACTTTATTTAAAGTAGTATTATATTCATTTTTAAGATTATTAATTTCAGTTTTAAATCTATTAATAAGTTCACTACTTTCTTGTTGTTGTAATCCAAGTTTATTAGTAATACTATCATTAAATTCTTTACTATTAATAGAACTTTCAAGAAGTCCTAAATTACCAGCATTCATAGAATTAATAATAATATTATCCATATATTCTTTTTCAGCTATACTACGAAGTTCTTCTTCAGTACCAGTAATAATATCTGGATTAACCTGTTGACCATTTTCATCAGTAATAGTTATAAATGGATTTTTACCATTAGCAATACTATTAAGTCTTTCTTGATATGCTTGAAAAGTAGCAGTACGACCAAGAATTTCGTTTTCTCTTTGTTTTTCAGCAGAAGTCCAATCTTTATCAAGACGTTTATTAATAAACTCTCCAGCTTTATTCATAACACTACTAAAAGTAACACCACCAAGAGCACCCCAAAATGCTTGTTCCCATAACATTGGGTCTTGAAGATAATCTTTAATAGTTTGTTGAGGAATATCTTTATCAAATACTTTTTTACCATTATATAAACCATCTTGACTAGCTATATAATTAATAGCTTCTTCAACTCCTTCTGTCCATTCAGCTCTAACACCATGAAGAATATCATTACCCACATCTTTTAATGTACTAGTAATTGCTTGTTTAGTAGTTTTATTACTTAAAGCATTAGTAATTGCAGCAGCATCATCAATATTACTATTAAATGCAATATTTAAATTTCTAAGTCTGGAACTAGTTGTATTACCACTTAAAGCATTTTTCCATAAGTTCTTTAAACTATAAACTTGCCATACATCAAAAAGAACATTAGCCCAATCTTCAGCAAAAGTAACATCAGCACTATTTTTAGCAATATCTTTAGCTACTTCTTCATCAGACATATCTCTATATTTAGGATTATTATTATAAAACTCTTCCCTTTGTTTATCATTCATATTAGCAAGTTGAGTTTTAGAATAATCTTCAATATCATTATAAGTTTGTCTAGCTTCTTGATAATTTTCAAGATAACGAGAAGGAATTCCAATAGCAGTAGCTTCTGCTATTCTACCAGTAATTGCTCTACTCTTTTGCGTCATATTAATAGCATTAGCCATTTTATTAGCTAATTTATTAAACTTTATACCTTTACCTAATAAAGAAACACCTTTAGCAAGACCAGTACTAGGAACCATAAGAGTTAAAGAACTAGCTATACTAGGAGCATTGCTAGCCCACCAAGCAAAATCTCCAATATCAAAAGCAGCATTAGGATTTTCTCTATATATAGCTAAACGCTCATTAATAGATTCTTTTAAAGATTCAAGTTCAGAACTTATTTCAGATTGATAATCATTAGGACTATCACTAATCATATTATAAAATGCGTCTGCTAAATCAGCAAAACCAATAGCTGTTCCAACAGTAATCTCATTACCAATTTGCCCAATCATTCTTAATCCTTGTTCCCAATTACTTTGATTAACAGCACGTTCTTTATCAAGTTTTTCTGGGTCATCAACAGGATTAACATAAACATCATAAGGAGCATATTTATCTATATCATATTGATTAAGATTATATGATTGTCCAGCAATATGACTAAATAAATGACCACGACCCCGGTCACTAATAGAAGTGCCGGGGTTGTAATCAACTAAAGTAGGAGGCTGTATAGCCCCCTTTTTAGTTTTAGGATTATATTCAGGATTAGGTGTTTTATTACCACCTTGTAGAAACTTTAATACATCCATATTAATATAGATTATTAGTTAATTCATCATAGTAATATTGAATAACATAAGGGTCTGAACTGCCACTAAGTTGAGCAAGTTTAGTAGCAACATTTTGTTGAATAGCTTTAACAGCATTTTCATCTACTGTCATTCCAGCTTTAACAGCAGTTACAGTTTGTTCCCATTGAGATAAATTATCTACAATATCAATAGCATTTTCTTTACTTACTAAACCAATAGTTTGATTATTAGTAGAATTAATTAAATTAAAACCTCCACCATTGGGTACTAATTTAAATTTATCAATTCCAGTAAATGCAGCATTATTAGTAAGAGAAATAGGTCTATTGGCATTATAATAATTTTCTACTTTACCAGCAGCTCTCCAACTAGTGTCTTGATTCCAAGATTGAATAATAGAACTATCAATAGCACCACTACCTACAAGTAAAGTAATAGGTTCTCTTTTAAGTTTACCTTCTGTATCATAGTAACCTGCAATATTAATTTGAACTCCAACATCCCCAGTTTTTGGGTCACGAACAATAGTAGGAGTAATTTCATTTTCTTTAGCACTTCTAAGATAAGCTGTATAAGCTTTTCTATCCTCAGAAGTCATAGGCTCAAATATTCCATTTTCACTAGTAATATAAGCTTCTCCTTGAGTTAAATCAATACCACTATGAATAGCCATCATAGCTTGTTCTTCTTTATTCTTTTTATAAGCTGAAAGTTTACTAGCTTCTTCAGGATTAGCGTTCATCATAAAATTAATTTCAGCTAATTCAGGAGTTAAAGCACTAATACCAATAGTAGAAGAAGTTATTTTGCCACCATCAAGAACAGCATCATTTTTAGATTTAAGAGAATCAACATAATTAACTAAACCAATATAAGGTTCTTTATTACCTGTTGGTAATCCAGTATGATGTTCTTCACCATTAGAGTCAACTCGAACAAATTTATCACCGTAACCAAAAAATCTAGTCTTAGCAGAATTAAGAAAAGCATTTAAAGGATTTCTAGTATCTTCAGCTTCTTTAACAGCTTTACCAAAACTATAAATAGATTTATGATAATCTTTAGGTAATTCGGCATATCTATAACCATTGCCGTCAGAACCAAATCTTACTCCAAGACTAGAAGCTTTTTTCTCTCCTCCAATAGCATTAATAAATGAATTATAAACATCATCATTATTAAAATATTGTCTAATAGCAGAACTATCTCCAAATATCTGATTAACATATTTACTATATGTATCAGAATATTTATTACTAGGTAAATCACTTAAACTAATAATAGAATTATATGTATCAAATCCATCAATACTATCTTGAGATTTATCAACTTTAAGACTATTAATATATTCTTGATTATCAATAATATCATTAAGATAACTGAGAGCATATGCTCTATCAGATGGGTTAGTAATATTAGTCATAATACTAGTTCTAATATCATCTGGATTAGCAGTTGCTAAATCAATATTAATATCAGGATTATATTTGTTAAGTAATCCAGCTATTGATTGTCTATTACTAGTAATTTCAGCTTGAGCTTGAGCAGGCATAAAATTATCAATACGAACAGGAGTACCTTTATAAGTTAAATTATCAATAGCTTGTTTTCTTTGAGCACTACTTCCAGAACCAGCTTGTTTAGATAAAGCTAATTGAGCTTTCCATGCTTCACCATAAGTAGTATTACTACTTTGATTATAAAAAGTCGCAGCATTATAAAAAGGGTCAATACGTTTAGCAAGATACTGTTCAGGAGTAAGCAGAATACCATTTTTATCTGTTATATCAGGATTACTACCATTTTGGTCATATTTCCATTTAGCAATCTTATAATCTTGTTCAAGACTAGCTTTAGCGCCAGGAGTGTTTTCAATAACAGCTTTAACGGCTTCAGCAAGTTTAGCTTTACTTAATCTTTGCCAATCACCTTTAGTATGAGAATAAATCTCTCCTGTAACAGATTTAGTAATATCATCAGTAACTTTACCGTTAGCATCAAGCCATCTTGTTTGACTACCACCGCCTTGTTCTTTAGCAGCCCATTGAAGTGCTTGATTAAGTATCTGATTCATAGGAATTTCAGAAACTTCTTTATCAATAGGAGTCCATTTACTTCCACCAATAACATTACCATTCTTATCAGTTATATCTTGATAATTATATTTATTAATAGCACGATAATAATTCTTATAATCTTCAGATAAATCAGTACGTTTATCAAGATTATCCATATAAGCTTTATAATCTTGTTGAGCACGTAAACGACCAATCATTCCCGGACTTGAAGTTATATCTCCATAAGTTCCAACTATATCATCAAGACTAGAATAAGCATTACCATATTGCATATTTTCGGTAAGAGCATTACGAACTTTATTAAGTTGTTCTTGACGCCAAGCATCTTCGGCTTCATTTAAATCTAATTGAGCAAGTTGAGCATCAATTTGAGATTTAGTTTGAATAGCTTGTTGATGACCTTGTTCAAGAGTATTATAAGTTCTAGCTAAGACATTTAAGTCAATAGGATTAACTTGTTGTCTAAAAGTAGGAGTATAAAAGTTTATCGGCATGATTGTTTTCCTCCAAGTTTTCTACGTTTACGAATAATAAATTCATCATAATCAACTCCAGCATCTCGCATAATTCTATCATCTACGTTAGGAGCAGATGCTCTCATAGCACCAATAGTATTATTTAAAGCTTTACGATTTTCATATCTATTAATCATATCTTGAATACCAGCATTAATTCCACTAAATAAATTATTAATATTAGTTACTTTAGCTTCTCTAATACCATTATCAAATGCTGCTTTTCTATCTATATATTGATTGTATTGTTGAGCATTAAATTGACGAACACTTTGCTGATTACGTCTATCTTGATTAATAAGATTAGTTTCTATATTTTCTTTATTACCATAAAGTTCATTAGCAGCTTGACCAGCAGCATTACGAACTCGTTGTTTACGAGCTAAACTTACACGACTACTAGCAGTATTAGAATCAATATCACGATAAGCCTCAAATTTATCTTCTCTAATTCTATCAAGTTGAGGATTAATATTATATTTAGTTTTAAGTTTATTAGCACTAATAAGAGTAGGTTGACTTGGACCTCTCATTTTATTAATAGCTCTTCTACTAGCAAAATAGCTAGCTAAACTGCCAGCAACATTACTACCTAGTCCAATCCAATCAGCAGCAGTAATATTTTTAAATTTGCCTTGACCTTTACCATCAGAAGATGTAGTTCCTTTAGCAGGTGTACTAGTAGAAACAGGTAAAGTAGTAGGAATATTAGCTTCTACTTTAGGTAGATTACGATTATAAACAGCAATAGGAGGTGTTTTAGTAGGAACAGATTGAGTTGATTGACTTGACTTACTTCGTCCTCCACGGGGAGTCTTCCCACTAGATTTAGTTGTAGGTAAATTAGGAATATTAGTATTATTTATACTGGTATCTTTATTATTTCCATGACTCCAACCTGCTCTAACTAAACCACTAGTAATTCCAGCACCATCTTCAAATAAAGGAAGTCTACGTTCTGCATAATATTGAGGACGACGATTTCCATTATCAATATTAGATTTATTAGTATTAGTATTTGTAGTATTATTTTTAGACCATCTTCCATTTCTAAAAGTATAATCACTACCAACAATAGTTTCTCCTCTAGCGGATTTATTAATAGGATAAGCAGAAGTTCTATTAATAGTTCTATTAGTTATAGGAACATAAGCTCCAATTTTTTCATCATATTCCCAAGTTCTTCCATGACGATTAATACGATTTCCACCAACAGCAAATTTATCGCGTAGACCCCCCGTAGAGGATGGAGAATGAATTAATCCATTCTTAACATTACCATTAATACTAACAACTAATCCAACATTACCTTTCTTTCTAAGTTCTGGATATTTATTATAAACTTTAGCTTTAACATCGCTACGCCCATGTAATCCAGCTAGTCTTAAAGCATCAACAGCATCTGCTTTTGTAGGAATAGGATAACTTCTATGTCCACCAGCAAAATCTTTTTTAGCTACACTAGGATAAGGTTTCTTTTTAGAACCATAATCTTTATCTCTACTTAATCCACCCATAGCTTTTTTATTTTCATTTATATTATTTTTATTTATATAATCAATAGTTCTAGGAAGATTACTACCATGTTTACCGATAGTTGTTCTATAAACTTCTTTAATACCTTGATTAATCCAAGTATTATCAATTTTATTAGCTAAATCATAAATCTTTTGTCTACCTAAATTAATAAAATTAGTAGCAGTTCTACCTATTCTAGAAGCTTTAGTTAAACCTTTAATAAATTTATAATTTCTATTACCAGCTATTGTAGGATAACCACCAATAATTATCGAACCACTTTCAGCGATTTGTCTTTTATATTCATCAGGTGCTTGATAAATTTTGCCACCTTCTTTATATTTAGTTCCATCATCATTAATTCTATTTCTATCTTTAAAATCTTCTTGAGCTTTAAATACTTTATTAGGATTAGCTCCACCCATAACTAATTGAGCAGGACTAGCACCATTAAGTATAGGCTGTGCAGAATAAACTTTAAGTTCATTTCCATTAGTTTCAACTACTTCACCACCTTCTACTTCAATACCAGTTTTATCACTAGGACCAATATCAATACCACCTTGACTATGTTTTCTTCCATTCATATAAAAGAAATTATTACCAAGAGGTTGAGCAATACCACCAGCAACTACATTTGGTACTTTGCCACCAACAGCATATTGTTTTTGAGGAAGATTTCTTCCATTATAGAGAAATTCATTACCAAGTCTTATTAAACCAGTAGATTTAGCAACTTTATCATAAGCTCCACCGAGTGGAGGAATACCATTTTGAATAAATCTTCCATTACGAGTAATATTACCTCTAAATGTACTAGGTAAATTACTTATATGAATAACTTTATCTTTTCTAGGCATTTTATATAATATAATGAGAAATTGTAATTTGATTGATTTTAAGGCTCTCTGCTGAACGATAGCCTATCAGTTGATTAATAGTTCATACCTATATATAATAATTCAACAGAGAGCAAAAAACTAGCGTTTATGACCGCCACAGCGATATACATTTAGCCTATCTCGATATACTGATTGAGGCATAACAGGTTGTTGAACAGTACCATTAGTAATCCATTCAGGACGTTCAAGACCAGTTTTAGGAGCACTATAACTAGCTTGGTCAGCTTGTTTAACTTGAGTTGGTTGTTGTCCTTTACTGCCAAACATACCACCAATTAAACTTCCAGCAGCACCAATAGCAGCACCAATCCACGCTTTTCTACGTCCACCACATTTATATTTATTAATAAAACTAGAACGTTGATACATAGTCATTGGATTAATAATTTTATCAGAAGTAATATTAAGTTGCTGTTGACCAGCTTGAAGTTGTTTACGCTGTTCAGCTTCTTGAGTAATACGTTTATTTTCATTAATTTGTTGATTAGCAGAAATACCTTGACCTATTGCAGTGCCTAATTCACCAAACCCTTGAACTCCTGTAATAGAACTAACAAGATTACCTAAACCGGGAAGAGCATCAGCAAATTCAGTACCGAAATCAGCTTTACGTCGAACTCTACCGCCACATTTAAGAGTAAACTTATCATTATATTGACCAACATAATCTTGATTAGCATAAGCACTAGTTAAAGCTTGAGCATTTTGCAAAGCATCTTTATGGTCTTGCGCAGCTTGAGCTTCAGCTTGAGCTTTTTCTTGAGCTTTCTTTTGTTTATTGCTTTTAATTATACCACCAGCAATACTAGCAGCTGCGCCAACAATAGCACCAATAAAAGCTTTTTGTCTTTGTCTATCTCTATACTGTATCATAATTTTCTAAATTGAGTTTGAGCACATTCAAGACTTTCAAATTCAATGTGCTTATTATCTGAATTATTAAATATGAAACGAACTACAAAATAATTACCATATACTCTACGAAGTTTATCACTTACTGTATTAGGATGTTCTTTAATTGCATTACGGAAATAATTAAAGTTATATTGAGTAAGTTCATACCAAGGTTTTTTATATTTATTAAATTCATTAAGTTTATCAATATTAATATCTATATCATCAGTATCATTATCTTCATTAAATATACGAAGTATATCACCAGCATAAGGATGTTCTCTTAAATCAACAGGATTATTAATATTATCACTATAAATAGGAATATATATCTTACGTACTTTATATTTAATAAATTCAAGAAACTTAATAAGTTCATAAGATTCATTAACCATAATATCAATATAACTATTATGAACTAATATAGGCTCATCACCAACTTCTTGTTTAGATACTAAATATAGACTTCTACTATCATCACCCATGTGAGTATTAAATCTACCATAATTATATTCATTAGTAAACACATGAAGAGGACAATTAAGTCTATCATCGTTATGTTCAGTTTGAAAATAACATTTAGTTTTAGTAGACCAAGCATTATTAAAATAATAATCATGTAAACTAATAAAACTACCTATTTTATAATTAAAACTAATAACTTCATTATGTGATTCTATAATAGATTCTTTAGTATTAGGATTAATATTATTATAAGTATAATCAAATTTAATTAGAATACGATTATTAAATTTATCATGAGCAAATCTAACTTTATTAGGATGATATTTATCTAGCCATAATTTAATATCTTCATCCATTATTTTAAGTTGACCATCATCAAATTGATAAAGTTTATGAAAATCATCATTATAAAAAATATAACCAAATTCTCCGACTATATATGCTAAATCATCTTGTAGTCCACCATAACCTTTATCACTAGTAAAAACTTCTTTATAATCAACTTCAAAAGCATCAGGCTGATATAATTGAACATTTTCATCTCTAGTTTTAAGTGCAGCACTTATATCAAACATAAACATACTATGTTGAGTATGAACTAAAAGATAATATCCAATTCCAACTAAATTAGTTATACTTCCTTTATTTTCAGTAATATTTTTATAACCTTCAATAGGAAATATTCTCCAAGCATTAACTTCACTTTCATCTTGAATAACATTACTACGTCTTATAGTTTTATCAAAACGAGTAATATTAATAATATCATTACGATATTGAGTTAACAATTTAGGAACATATTGGTCAACATTTCCAATAGGGTCTTTAAATAAATCAACACTATTCTTAGGTTCTACAAATGTACCAAAAGCAACACTTTTTTGATCAGTGTCTTCTTTAATACTAAAAGCTATCTTACTAGGTTCATTATTAAAACGTTTACTTTCAAAGAACTTATCACTATATAAAGGAAACTGAATATAAACATTAAATGGAATATCAAACCAACATGGTTCATCACCACTATAATAATATTGATTATTAGTAGGAGTATATAATTTATAATTGCCTTCGTTCATTATAACTCCATTATCATTATAAATAAGAACACCATCATAAGTCATTCTACCATTATATCCATGTTCAATAGAATAAGTTCCACCATTATAGCAAACGTCATTAAGTCTTACAAGTTCTTTTTCTTTACTAGTATAAATATTTTTAGTACAATTAAGAACTGTTGCAAGAAACATAGTTTCAGCATCAAGTAGTAATTCCTTATAATCATCCATTTCAAGAGCAGTTCCTTTTCCAGCTCTACTATCAGTAACACTATCAGCAACTACTAGTTTATAATTATTAATAGGTTTATATTCATTTCTACTAATAACACCTATAACTGGCATATTATAATTATAAGGATAAGTAGTATTAACTACCATATCAACTACATCATGTTTCTCTTTATAAGGTTCAAATTTACATTTACCATCAATACGAATAATATTAAAATCATATTTAATACTATCATCAATATCAAATCGACCACTATATAGATAACATTTATCACTAGTAAAATTATTCGCTACAAAACCGGGTTTTGTACCCCAACTACCATTTTGCCAAGTAACATTACTAGCTATATTACAATAATCTTTTCTAGTTAGTAATCCAGTATATCTAGTAATAGGTTCAACTTTTTCATAACTAATAAACCATCCAACATAACCTAATTCTTTAATTTGATTCCATAAAGTAGTATCAATATTAGCACGAATATAAAACTTATTAAAAGTATTATTCATATTATACACAAAATCTCTAGTATGTTCACCACCAGCAACTTCAGAATCAAATATCAAATCAGGTATTCTAAATAGTTCATCGCCATTAATATTTTCGTAATAGCCAAATTTAGCTTCAATATCAACACCAATAGCACCTATTACTTGATTACTACAAGGAGTATAACTACCACTATTTATAACTTGATAAACATATAAATCATTATATTTATCTTTATCTTGATAATCAATAAAGTAATTAGATATAAGAGTATATAGTTCATCTTTATTAGTAGCTTCAAGTTCACCAGAGCTATTAAGTAATATGTTAGTAGTAGGATTATTTATTGGTTCAGCAGTATAAACTACAATTTTATGATTAGCAATATATCTTTTAACATTAGAACTAA
>OLXI01001548.1_pt1 | contig 10868 bp, 7 predicted proteins | sample 1674181 | NCBI WGS metagenome assembly OLXI01 (sample SAMEA103958148, study PRJEB25191) | human gut metagenome | reverse complement strand
TCTTCAATGTGCTTGAGCAGCAGCTCAACGGCTTTCTGACCTTTCAGTGAGATCTGCTGCCGGACAGTTGTAAGTCCCGGCGTCAGATATTGTGAAACTTCCAGATCATCAAAGCCAATCACAGAGTAATCCTCCGGCACGCGCAAGCCTTCTTCATATAGTCCGCGGATGGCGCCGATTGCCAGAATATCCGCCGCGCAGACGATTGCCGTTGCCGGGAGCTTTTTGGAAACGAGTTCTTTTGCAAGAGCGATACCACTGCGGTAATCAATCTGTCCCTCAAAAATGTTTTGTTCCTGATACGGAACGCCATATTCCTCTAATGCCTGCTGGAATCCAAGCAGGCGTTTTTTCATAACGCCGTTTTCCTTGATTTGGCCGCAGAAGAACGCGATTTCCCGATGTCCGTGTGATAGGAGGTGCTTCGCGGCAAGATAGCTGCCATACGCATCATCGATTCGGATGGAGTGATAATAGTGGTCGCCGCAGTAGCTATCGATCAGGACAATCGGAATCTGCGTCTTTTTCATCTGCTGGTAAAATTCGTCCGGATACATACCGATTACAATGATTCCATCCAGATTCCGCTTCTTGGCCAGCGTCAGATAGCTTTCATTTGCGTCCGTTGCAGAAATCAGAATATGATAGCCGCTCAGACGCGCGTAATATTCAATGCTGCCGAGGATCTCACTGTAAAAACTGTTCTGGAACATCAGACGCTCACCGGGCTCCGTCTGCGGAACAACGACGCCAATGAGTTTGGAATCCCGCATCGTCAGGCCGCGTGCATTCAGATCAGGTACATAATCCAGTTTTTTGATTGCCTCCATGACGCGGGCTTTTGTTTCTTCAGAGATCGAGCGTTTCCCATTCAAGATATAGGATACTGTAGCCGATGAAACACCAGCCTCCTGTGCTACATCCTTGAGCGTCGCGCGTGCCATATCTTCACCTCAGTTCGGTTAACCGCTTAAATCATTTTTCTATTCAAACTATAGCGAATCTTGTCACGTCTGTCAATACCATTTTTGATTTTCTCTAAATTCTCCTTGACAAGACCATGAATTTTGTTATATTTAACATGAACGCACATTTAAGCGATTAACCAATTTTGAACTGAGGGATGCGTATGGAACGTTATTTACCAACCGGAAACGAAATGATTTCGCTGCCAAAGCTGAATGAGCAGACTGCGGCAATCGAGGATTTGACTTTTCTCTCCATGCAGCAGCGCGGCATGATCGAGCTCTGCGGAACGGAAAATGTGCCGCTGATGCAGCCGTTTATCCAGATCGATCAGGAAGAACTGGCGTTTACAGGTCTGCAATGGTCGCGGGAACACTTCTGGATTCCGTCCGGTCATAAGGAAACCAAACAGGCCACGGTCAAATTCACCGTATTGACGCCGGTTGGAGAGCGCGGGTTTGCGATACGTTTGTCTGTCACAGCGCGAACAGATTGCCGCTTAAAACTTGGTGCGCGCGGTCTATGGAGTAAAAGTGTTCATTGCGTCAACGAGGATAAAGAGCTGACCGGTCAGGCGTACATTTATGAGAGCGCGTGGAACAGCAGCTTTATCATGGATTACCGCGTCGGTTTCCCGGTATTCGCGCTTGCTCCTATGACAGACCGTGCAGGCAAAAGTGAATGGGCGCAGACGGAGGACGGCATTTCCTATCAGATTTCCTGTGAGCTCAACGCCAAAGCTGGGCAGGAAGAAGCGTTCACGATTTTCTGGGGTCTTGGCTTTGAAGAAGTCGCCGCTGCGACCAGCGCGAAAGAGCAGCTTCGCCGCGGCTGGGATTGGCTGTATCGAAAGACGGCCGACTGGCTGGACAAGTGCACCATGCAGCTCCCAACGCCAGAACTGACGGAGGTATACAACGTCAACCAGTTCTTCTGCCTGTTTTATGCGACCGGTCGGACATTCGATACCGAGGAGTTGATCTGTGCAACAAGCCGCTCCACGCGCTATTATGTCAGCGCCGCTTATTGGGATCGAGATTCGCTCCTGTGGGCGTTCCCGACAATCCTGCGTGCGGACGCTGCGCTTGCAAAAGAAGTGCTGACCTATGTTTTCACCCGCCAGCGGCAAAACATCGGCGTACATTCCCGGTTTATCGACGGGACCATGCTGGAACCAGGGTTCGAGCTGGATGAGCTGGTCGCGCCGGTACTGGCGCTCCAGGCGTACCTTTCCAAAACGCGCGATGAAGCATTTTTGCAGGAACGCTTTGTGCAGGATGGTCTTTCGCTGATTTTGACGCGCCTACAGGAAGTACGCCACCCAGAAACTGCGCTTTACGAAACATTCCTGCAGCCAACGGATGATGAGATCGTGCATCCGTACCTGACGTATGACAATGTGCTTGTCTGGCGTGCGTTGCAGTTGCTGGCAGACTGGCGGCCGGCACAGCGCGGATCGCTGCTTGCGGAAGCAGACGCTGTGCGCGCGGCGATTTTCACGCATTGCGTCAAAAAGGATGCAGACGGACAGCCGTATTTTGCATGGTCGGTCGATCTGGTCGGGCATCACGATGTCTATGATGAGCCGCCCGGAAGTTTGCAGCTCTTGCCGTATTACGGCTTCTGCGAAAGGACGGATGTGATCTGGCAAAATACTGTTCGCATGATCCGCTCAGCAGATTATAAATTCAGCTTTGCCGGGAAGCCCATTGCAGAGATCGGCTGCCCGCACGCACCTTGGCCTTGGGTATTGAGCTTGTGCAACAGCCTTCTTTGCGGTCATGCGGAGCAGGCGCTGCGCGAACTGACAATCATGCCGATGGACAATGGAATCGCCTGTGAGAGCGTTGACGCGGACACCGGCGAGTGTACGACCGGCAGCGCATTTGCCACCTGTGCAGGCTTCCTGTGTCATGCGCTGCTGACGGCTTGTAAGGAGGGGTCATCATGCGGAACGATTTGAAACTGCTGCCTTGGGAGATTTGCTCTGAGGCAGATGGCTGGAATGACGAGTTTTTAGAGAGCGTCTTTTTTCTTGGAAACGGGCGTATGGGTGTTCGAGGGTATTTGCCTTTTGAACCGGATTTGCGTCCGACGCAGCAGGGACTGTTTCTTGCGGGAATTTTCGGGGAAATCAAGGATGGGATTACGGACTTTGTGAATCTTCCGTCTCCAATCTGCGAAACACTTCTTTTGAATGGTGTACCCGCCGTTCTCGCTTCCTCGATTCATCGGACACTTGATCTGAAATCAGCCAGCTTCCATGCAGATTTTACACTGGCAGCCGGAGATACGCGCGCGGACGTGCGATACACACGCTTTTTCCCGAAAGAACTGCCTGCGCTTTTGATGCAGCGGTTTGAAATTCGCGTTCAGAACGATGTAGAAGTTGAAATGCGCAGCGGCATCAATTTTTCAAGCTGCAACAGCCCAATCCCTGACGATCAGGTAAAGGAAAATACGGAGCTGGTGCAGCTCGCCCCACTGCAATTTGTGACGGACAATGGCAACCTTTTCTCCTGCACGTTTGAAACTGTCGGAACAGGCTTACGCATTGAGCAGGAAGTCCAATTTCATGCGCCGGAATTTACGCAGGGAATCGTGCAGAACAGCGGTGCAGAAGTCACCTGTCCGCTGACCGCTCATGCAGTTGCCGGACAGACGCTGGTGCTTGAGAAGCTGGTCTGCATCCGTACAAGCCGCGACGCAGATGAACGCATTGCGGCTGCTCCGGGTGATTTGAGTTTCCATGCGCTTTGGGGCGCGCATACTGCCGCGTGGTCGCATACATGGCAGAATTGCGACAGAACGCTTCCCGATGAAGAACTGCAAATCGGTCTGCGCTATTCGATGTTTCAGCTTATGGCAAGCTGCGCCGCACATGATCCGACCGTTTCCATCGGCGCAAGAGGTTTGACCCATGCACGGTATAAGGGCTGTTACTTCTGGGATACAGACCTGTTTATGCTCCCGTTCTTCCTGAAGAACGATAAAACAGCCGCAAAAAATCTGTGCCTGTATCGCGCAAATGCGTTGGATGCAGCCAGGGATCATGCAAAAAAGATGAATGCTGCCGGAGCGCGGTATCCTTGGATGGCGGCGCTCGATGGCAGCGAACAGTGCGAGACATGGGACATTGGGTGCAGCGAGGTTCACATCACGGCGGACGTGGCCTATGCCTTGGGTGAATACTGCCGGGAAACCGGGGATGAAGAATTTTATCTGCATAAGGCCGCACCTGTATTCATTGAAACCGCCCGCTTCTGGGCCAGCCGATACACATGGAACCGTGCGCACACACAGGCGGATCTGATGTTCTGCAAGGGACCTGATGAATACTGCGGTATCACGCGCAACAACCTTTTCACGAACGTCATGGTGCAGCATAATCTGGCGCTTGCCATAGATGCGGCAAAAGCGCTGCAAGGTAAACCTGCATATCTGGATCTCGGCTTGTCGGAAGAAGAAATTGCATCATGGCAGACGCTTCATGATGCGATCATCTGGCCGCATGATCCGGACAGCGGGCATCTTGCGCAGGATGAGACGTTCCATCTGCTGGAACCGGTGGATATTGCAACACTAAAGCCAGATCTCGGCGCAAGCTATCATCATGTTTGCTTCGATCGGTTACAGCGATATAAAGTTGTGAAGCAGGCCGACGTGCTGCTTCTTATGACACGTCTGCCGGAGTTTTTCACAAAGGAAGAAAAAATGCAGGCATGGAACGATTTTGAATCGCTCTGTCTGCACGACTCTACGCTGAGTTTTGCCAGTCATGCACTCTTTGCGCTGCAAAACGGGCTGCGCGAAAAAGGAATCGAGTATCTGCGCAAGGCGCTGCTGCTCGATCTGCGCGACCTGATGAATAACACCGGCAAAGAGGGCCTGCATCTGGCCGGCATGGGCGAGGGCTGGCAGGCGGCGTGTCTCCTGTGATTCCTTCCTGTTCTTTGTTTACAGCGGCGCAGAATCTGCGCCGCTGTAATATATTCAGAACACTCCTTCTTTTTTCAGCGCCAACTACATAAGCACGCATAGAAAACGCCTTTAGAAGCGTTCAACCTTAATTCGTCGCAAAAAGTGTGACTATCAGTCTAAATTTCGTTGTATTTTTTGTGGTTCTATGCTATACTATCCTTGAATTATAAGGATGGAGGTGCATATATGTACCGAGTTGCCATAGAAAAGCTATTAAAATGGAAACAAAGCAAGCGCCGGAAGCCTTTGATTATTGAAGGCGCTCGGCAGGTTGGTAAGACTTGGCTGATGAAAGAGTTTGGCAGACAGTCATATGCAGATACCGTATACATCAATTTTGACTCCAATTCCAGAATGGCCGAGCTGTTTGCTTCTGATCTGGATACAGATCGTTTAATTATGGGCTTGGAGCTGTATGTAGGCCATAAAATTGACCCCAACAATTCTCTGTTGGTTTTTGATGAAGTACAGGAAGTTCCACGAGCCTTGGCATCTCTCAAATACTTCTATGAAAATGCTTCGCAGTATCACATTGTATGCGCCGGTTCTTTGCTCGGTATCGCCTTGCATCAAGGCACGTCTTTCCCTGTTGGCAAGGTAGATTTCCTAAAATTATATCCCCTTTCTTTCAAAGAGTTTCTAATGGCAACCGGCAAAGAGCAATTTGCCGCGCTTCTGGATAGCCAAGACTTCCAAATGATCACGAGCTTCAAGCAAACATATATTGATGCTTTGAAGCACTATTATTTTGTCGGCGGAATGCCTGAAGCAGTACAAAGTTTTACAGAAAACAAGGACTTTAATGAAGTTCGTGAAATTCAAAAAAGGATTCTTGCGGCATACGAACAGGATTTCTCCAAGCACGCTCCCAATGAAATCGTTCCAAGACTGCGTATGTTATGGAATAGTATCCCCTCTCAGTTGGCAAAAGAAAACAAAAAGTTTATATACGGCCTCGTGCGTGAAGGTGCACGTGCAAAAGACTACGAAACCGCCCTTCTATGGCTCAGTGACTGTGGCCTTGTTCATAAGGTAAGCCGCGTCAATACAGTTGGCATTCCCCTGCGGGCTTATGAGGACTTGAAAGCATTTAAGTTGTTTGTGGTAGATGTCGGGCTTCTTGGCTGCATGGCTGGACTTCGCCAGCGTACTTTACTTGACGGCAATGACCTTTTTGTTGAGTTTAAAGGCGCCCTTACGGAGCAGTATGTTTGTCAGCAGCTGAAAACGATTGAGGATTTGGATGTATATTACTACACCAATGACAGAGGCTCCTGCGAGATTGACTTTGTCGTTGATACGGGCGAGCGAATTGTACCTGTTGAAGTAAAGGCAGAAGTAAACCTCCGAGCAAAAAGCCTGAAAACATATCAGGAAAAATTTTCACCTGAAGTTTCTGTCCGCACCTCTATGGCAGACTACAAAAAAGAAGAATGGCTTGTGAATCTGCCACTTTATGCGATAGATCAGATTGTGCAGATCTAAATTTATGTGGGTATAACAAATAATCTTCGTCTATTCTTTGTTTACAGCGGCGCAGTTTCTGCGCCGCTGGCTTTCTGATCTGACCAAAACCATGACCCAAAAGAGACGGCAGGCCCAAAGCATGGGCCTGCCGTTCTGCTATCCCTTGTATTCACTGAATCCTGCCATCCTCCGAGTATGCGTTTGTTCTCGCCGCAGAATTTATTCAAATTCAGATTGCTGTAAGGATCATGCCGCTAATAGTGCTTTTTTCGCAGCAACATCGTTTTGATCTGTCATAATGTTCTGGTTTCGAGATCCATAAAGTCGTGGATCACGTCGAGAATATGGATAGGTTCAAGCTGCTGGTCGGTGCATAGCTTTGTCAGCTGCGCGACTGCGGCACGATTGTTGGAAAATGGTGCAGTGATTGCAAGCGTCATCCATGTACCGTCTAGCTGCTGCTGACCCAGAATTCCATACGCATAGAGCATCCGAGCCGGTCCGTGTGCCTCATAGAGCACATATCGATAAGCAGATTCCGGCATATCTGGAACCGGAACCTCAGAAAGCGCGTCCAGTTTGTCCCACTCCGCCGAGAGCCGAAACGCTGTCTGCATAAGCGAAACAGCCTCCTTTGCAAGTCCCTGTGCGCGAGGATGCAGTGTCTGTAGTTCCGCAAGCAGCGCATCCGTGCCGAATAACCCGCAGGCTTCTGTGTATTCCGGCCCGGAGATCAGCTGTGCTGGCGAGATTGAGAGACTTTTTGCTAACTCCTCAATAGAATCTGAGCGCAGACATTTGTCGCCCTTCAGATACTCCTGAAAGGTCGAGCGCGGAATGCCGAGTTCTTTTGAGAATTCCAGCTTCGTTTTTCCCGCCGCTTTCATCTTACGTTGTAATGTGGCTGCAATATTTTTCTCTATTTGCATATACAAAGCCACCTCCTCACTACAAAAGATAAAAAGGCAAGCGCTTTTGGTAAATGCCACGATTCTGGCATAAACGCTGACTTTCTGGCACATTGAAAAAGCTGCGGCGTTCCGCTGCAAAAACATCTGTTCTTCCAGTCCAAAATCCCGCTGACATACAAAACGGGAAGCATGTTCCCTCTCATTCCTTTGAAAGAAGGTGCGAAAGGACATGCTTCCCTGTTTCATTTTGCGATCAGAAGAGTTTTAAACCTTCCTCGTTCAAAAGCAAGGCGTTTTCTTACTTCATAGCCTCAGCAACTGCGACAGCGACAGCGACGGTTGCGCCGACCATGGGGTTGTTGCCCATGCCGAGGAAGCCCATCATCTCGACGTGCGCCGGGACGGAGGAGGAACCTGCGAACTGTGCATCAGAGTGCATACGGCCCATGGTATCGGTCATGCCGTAAGAAGCGGGACCTGCAGCCATGTTGTCCGGATGCAGGGTACGACCCGTGCCGCCGCCGGAAGCAACGGAGAAATACTTCTTACCCATCTGGACGCATTCCTTTTTGTAGGTGCCTGCAACCGGGTGCTGGAAACGGGTGGGGTTGGTGGAGTTACCGGTGATGGAGACGTCAACGCCTTCCTTGTGCATGATGGCAACGCCCTCACGGACATCGTCAGCGCCGTAGCAGCGGACGTCCGCACGTTCACCCTCGGAGTAACGAATCTCACGGACGATCTTGAGTTCGCCGGTGTAGTAGTCAAACTGGGTCTGAACATAGGTGAAGCCGTTGATACGGGAAATGATCTGGGCAGCGTCTTTGCCGAGACCATTGAGGATGACGCGGAGAGGCACTTTACGAGCCTTGTTGGCATTGCGGACGATGCCGATAGCGCCTTCAGCAGCGGCGAAGGATTCGTGACCTGCCAGGAAGCAGAAGCATTTCGTTTCGTCCTGCAAGAGCATAGCTGCCAGGTTGCCGTGGCCGCGGCCGACTTTGCGGTCTTCAGCGACGGAGCCGGGAATGCAGAAGGACTGGAGGCCGATGCCGATGGCTTTAGCCGCTTCTACAGCCGTCCGTGCATTGGTCTTGATAGCGATGGCAGCGCCAACGGTGTAGGCCCAGCCAGCATTTTCAAATGCAATCGGCTGTACGTCTTTGACGATTTTATAGGGATCCAGGCCGGCAGCTGCACAGATATCGCGACATTCTTCAACGCTGCCGATACCGTATTCTTTCAGTACGCCGAGGATCTTATCAATTCTTCTGTCGTAGCTTTCAAATAATTCCATGTTTTTGCCCTCCTATTGCTGTCTCGGATCGATATACGAAGCTGCTTCTTCAAAGCGGCCATAGTGGCCTTTTGCGTCTTCCATAGCTTTGGCCGGTTCGACGCCCTTCTTGATGGCTTCCATCATTTTGCCGAGGTGGATGAATTCATAGCCGATGACCTGGTTATCTTCATCGAGTGCCATGCGGGTAACATAGCCTTCGGTCATTTCCAGATACCGCGTGCCTTTCGCTTTCGTACCGAACATGGTACCGGTCTGGCTGCGCAGGCCTTTGCCGAGGTCGTCCAGGCTGGCGCCGATGGGGAGGCCGCCTTCGGAGAAGGCTGTCTGGGTACGGCCGTATACAATCTGGAGGAAGAGCTGGCGCATAGCCACGTTGATAGCATCGCAGACCAGGTCTGTATTGAGGGCTTCAAGAAGCGTTTTGCCCGGAAGGATTTCCGAAGCCATAGCAGCAGAATGAGTCATGCCGGAACAGCCGATGGTTTCAACGAGGGCTTCTTCAATGATGCCGTCTTTGACATTGAGTGTCAATTTGCAGGCACCCTGCTGCGGAGCACACCAGCCTACGCCATGGGTCAAGCCGCTGACATCTTTGATTTCCTTTACCTGTACCCATTCGCCTTCTTCCGGAATCGGGGCCGGTCCGTGATATGCGCCTTTCGTGACGGGACACATATTCTTAACTTCTGTTGAATATAACATGTTCTCTTCACCCTTTCAAAATGTATGAGAAATAAAAAGCAGCACGTATAAGACTCAGTCCTTCAACTGGTCGTATATCTGTGTGAATAAAGCGCGATACATGCTGCCTTTGCGCCACAAGAATGAAAATGCGTGCATGACGGAGAAATCCTTGACGACGATGCGTCGCAGCGTCCCGTCTGCCAGTTCTTTCTGAACTGATGTTTCATATAAAAATGCAATACCGCAGTCACGGCAGGCCAGTCCTTTGACGGCCGACAGGCTGCCCACTTCATAGCGGGCCGGGAAATGGTCCAGTGTGTAGCCCTGTTCTGCCAGCTTATGTTCCAAGATCCGGCGGGCGCCGGCATGGCGTTCGCGGACGATGATCCGATAGCGCATGAGTTCTGACAGCGTCATTTCTTCCGGAGCTTCATAGCCCGTACCGCAGACAGCGACGATCGGTTCATTAGAAAATAAGAGCGATTCATAGCGTCCCTGGTCAAAAGAACTTTCGACAATGGCAAAATCAATGGCGCCATCGTCCAGGGACTGGAGCAGCTTTTCCGCATCCGCAATTTCCATGCGAAGATTCATATCGTCATTATGCTTGAGCAAGTCAGCCAATTTATCGAGAATCCCCACGCCAGCTGTCGGCGTCGCCCCAAAGGTCAGGGAGCGATTGTGCTGCAGGTCGCGAAGATGCTCTTTTAAGATGGCATCGTCATGACTGATGGCAGTCACGGCATTCCAAAGGATGTGCCCAGCCTGGGTCAATTGCAGATGTTTCCCCTTATAACTGAAAAGCTTGGTCCCGTATTCGCGTTCCAAGTAGCGAATATGCTGAGAAACGGCAGGCTGTGTGATGTGAAGTTCCGCAGCAGCCCGGGTATAATTCATGTGACGGCAAACGCACAAAAATGTATGGATACGAAAATCTAACATAGCACCCTTCCCTTTCTTTGCGTTTTCCATAAGATAATTTTATGATATTTCAAAATTTTTATCAAGAAAAAAGTGGGCATTTTTCGTATACGTACGGGACGTCTTTGCTCCCAGTATAGTTTTACCCCTGCCTTCATGATATAATAGGACAAATGATTAACCTATTTTACGATAAGGAAGGATGGATTCTCATGAAAAAAATGACGACGCTCTGTGCGTCCCTGCTCCTGGCCCTGGGCTGCCTGACAGCCAACGCCATGGATTCCCAGACCCTGGTCAGCAACCCCGGCCGTTACCGCGTCATCAGCACCAGCCCGGATGGCATCGTCTACGCCGATATGGATTCTCTCCAGGCCATGCAAACCATGGACTATCCCAACAGCATCGAAAACATGAGCTTTACGTTGTATGTCGAAAAATATGCCGGCATCCGCGATGACCTAATCTTCCAGCTTGGCCAGGAAATCCACCAAATCAACGAATACAAAGCGGCCCTGCACGCCAACAAGCGCGAGGGGACATATGACTTGAACGCTGACCTGACAAATGTCTATCATACCGACGGAACGGCATACTCTGTCAAAATCGACACGGTCCAGTTCCAGAACATCCGCGAC
>OLXI01001536.1_pt1 | contig 10936 bp, 8 predicted proteins | sample 1674181 | NCBI WGS metagenome assembly OLXI01 (sample SAMEA103958148, study PRJEB25191) | human gut metagenome | reverse complement strand
TTTTTTATTTTTTATTTTTTATCCTTTTTACCAGGCTTACCGTTATCATCAGGGAAAGTAGCTTTGCAATCCGGATAGGCATTGCATGCCCAAAAAACTCCGTTCTTGCCGGTACGCTTCATAAGATAGCCTTTTTTACATTCAGGACATTTCTTGATAAAGGGCTTACCTTTAACGTCAGGGAAAAAGACTTTACATTGATGAGTGCTGCAGCCCCAATAATATTCGTTTTCAACCTTTTTGCTCTTATAACGAATAAGATACCCATTATGACAGATGGGGCAATCATAAATGGCAGGCTTACCGTTATCATCAGAAAAAGTAGCATTACAGCCATTTTTCCATTCACCGCAACACCAAAAACGACCATTTTTGCCATCCTTATAATAAAGTTTACCAACGTGACAAGCAGGACAATCAGGACGGTCAGACTGATCCTTAGCAGGCTTAGTGAAATTGCTCTGAAGAGTCATAAGCTGAGAAACATAATCAATCTCTTTTTGCATGAAATCATCAAAAGACATCTCGCCATGTTCTACCGCATCTAAATCCTGCTCCATAAGAGCCGTGGAATCTGGATAAGTAAGCTCATCGGGAAGATTATGAATAAGCTCTTTTACAGTATCTGAAACTGAAAGGATCTTAGAAGATTTTTTGCCAGTCTCTAAAAGCATCTTAGCATCAAGCAGCTCTTTAATGATTTTAGAACGGGTAGCTTCAGTACCAATACCTTTAACATCTTTAAGCTTTGTCTTTAAAGATGCATCTCTAACGTATTGATGAGCATTACACATAGCACCAATTAAAGAAGTCTGGGTGAAAGGCTTAGGTGGAGCAGTATTCTTCTCGGTATAATCAGCAACAGAAAGGACAAGCTTATCACCTTCATGCAGCTCAGGAAGCTGTTTAGATTCTTTAGCAGCATCCTTATCCTTAGAATCAGTTTCTTCATCTTCATCTTTTGTCATGCACCACCAGGCACGGCTTTCACAACTTTATTGTTCGAAATCCACAAAGCGGCCGTCGGCCGTCACTCCTCTGACGGAGATGCGCAGATATTGTTTCTTGCGGCTGTTGCTGAAAAAAACGGCTGAGGCCTTGCCCTGCGCGTCGCTCTTCACATTGGGGTTCCAATAGAGCGTGCGTCTGACATCTTCATCCGTCGGAGTGTCGAGACCATGATAACTTGGCGAGAAGAAGCGCTTTGGCCGACTGTAGCCCGTGACACGCCGTTTGTTGATGCCGCGCTTTTCCAGAAAACGGAAATAGTCGGGCACTTCATAGATGAACATGGCCCAGAGTTTGCCGTTCATCTTCATGGGATCGAGGGAAGTGCCGTTGCTGCCGTTCTTGAGGATGGACACCGACTGGACCTCGTCGGTCATAAGGTCAACGAGGGAGACATTCATGTGGTCATCGTTGTTGAGGAATATCTGAGGTTTACGGTTTTTGTAAAACAGGGTAATGGGCAACGAATCCTCAATGCCGTTCAGGCTTCCAATGTCTTGGCTCACATCCTTCGTGATGCCGACACTGGTGTTCGCGGCCTCCGCAGAGGGATAGTCGGTGCCGTATCTCACCTTCGGGTCGATTTTCGGCAGAAACTCGTAGAAATATCCCGTAGCCCCGCCATCGTCTTTCTCCCGCTCGGCCTCCATAAGCACGTTGTATTGCGCGATGGCATGCCGCTGCCCGAAAGCCTCGCCGCCGTTATAGGTGTATCGGCCGCCAGTAAGGCCTTTATATTTGTTGTATCTGACAACCACCGCCTCGCCCAATTTGTTACCGACGAAACGGGGGATGGTGTCTTTCCAAACGAAGGTCTTCACGGCCGGCACCTCCGTTCCCGCCTTCAAGTCTGTCCAAGGTTTCGGCGGCGCCTTAAACAATTCCACGCCCGTAAGCGGCCGCGGTTCCGGCTCAAACCAGCGCTCGATGGCAATACGGCTCCATCGCCGCTTGTCGTTTTCGTTACGCGTGGTGAACTGCGCAATCCAGTTGCCCACGTAGTCTTCGTTAGAGACAAAGGCGAAATGCCCCACACTGTCGGTGACGCATTCTCCCGACAACGCCGCGCCCTCTTTGCTATACATCTTGATGCTCAGTTTCATATTGGGAAGTGGCTGGCGCTTGTTGTTCTCGCGAAACACCGTACCATTGAGCGTGAGCTTCTCTTCGATGGGTTCCTTGGCCTGGAAGGCGTTGCGGCCGGAGAGGGTGGAAAAACTGTTGGCCGTCCATCCCTGCACCATCATCAGGAGGTCGAGATTCGCAAGATGCTCCTCGTCGGCCTTTTCAAAGTAATATCCAGGGCGATGAACATATCCCTTCAGCTCCGAAGAGAGCAGCAAATCGGTCTGCACGCTGGCATGCTCCCCTTCCACCAGTTCGCCGTTGTCGTCGCGCACGGCCAAAGAAAACGTGGTGCTTACGGGCTTCCCTTGACGGTCTTTCAGACTAAACTCCAGGGCCACAGGCGAGAAGGGTGCATACACCTTTTCGTTTTGCCGCACCGCCATTGAAATCTCCTGCGACATCGTTCCGTGCCACACGAGGCGCGAAGCCACGCCCTCCCCCGTCGCGTCGAAAAGTTCGATGCGGTTCACGCCCAGATGGAAAGCCCTGTCGGAGAGCGCCATCTCCAAAGTCTCGCCCGCCGCGATGCTCAGCGTGTCGAAATAGGTGGGCGTTTCACGACAGAACACGGCCAGGCCGAGTAGCCTTCTGGGGTCCGTCGCTTCGCTGGCGCCGATGATGATATCAGCCCCACCGTCGAGGTGCTTATTGACGGTCATCGCATAAGGCAGTCCAGGCATTGCATCGGGCAATTCGTAGCGTTTCCGGTCGTTGTCCACGACGGCATAAAGCCCGTTGCCTGCGCTCTTTGGCAGGAAGAACGTGCCAAAGCCCTCATGTCCAGCCCGCGCCGTAGTGATTTCCTCCCCCGCCCTGTTTTTGATGTGCAGAATGCCAGGGGAAGGAAACCCGCGCCCGTTCGTCAGCCGGAAAGCCACGCGCTGCGCCACGCCCTCCGCGCGATTGCCCCCTTCGGGATAAAACTCCACGATGGTCTTCACGCTGTCGAGCACACCGTTAGGCCGGGGGAAGGCGCGAGACGTCTTGCGCGGCATTTCCGTGAGCGGCACGTTGTCGAGCTTTCCGTCTTTCCCCTTTCTGAACACTGGCACCACGCGCGAAAAACACGCCGCCGCGCCCCAGTTGGTCATCTCCCGCGTGTAGGCCCTCACCTCGTAATAACCGCTGCGAACGGGAAGTTCGAGGTCAAACTCGCCGTTGGCCTGCCCCAGGGAGTCGAGGCGCAGGAGTTTGCGTTGCATCAGCGCCCCCGCATCGGAGAGGAGTTCCACATAGAGCACGCGGCTCAACGGCCTGGGCTTCAGGCTCGACGCCCTCACCACGTAGGCCTTAAACCAAAGGGTCTCGCCCTCGAGATAGGCATTGTTGTCGAGGTGGAGGAACACTTTTTCGCGGGGGAAATTATAGTCGAAAGCCGAAGCGGCCTTAAACCGCTGAAAGAGACTGTCAACGGTGCTCGTCCCTTGGGCGCAGAGGCAGGAGGGGACGAGAAAAAACAAAGCGGCCGCCGCCAGGAAGGCGTTCAACACGATGAAAGAGAAGGTCTTACGCATATCAAAAGGGATTTTCCGCAAATATACTCTTTTCTGCCGATTCCTTCACGGCAAACAACCGACCAATTTTTCTCCCGCAAGGGGAAATCCCAATTAAGCTCTAAAAAAATTTCACGTCGCAACAGTCCTTACCATATTCTCTTGGCATTTCACAATAAAAACCTCAAAAATTCTTGCAGCATTACTAAAAAAAGTATAACTTTGCCGTATGTTATCCAAGGCTCATCGGATTATCTTTGCAACACTGAATCAAATGGGCCTTTACGGGTGGCACAACACAGGACAGATAAATGTATAAACGGAGATACTCTCTATACTGAACAATACAGAAATAGGATGGGGTGAACACTGTTTATTCCCGACAGCGGAACTGTCCATAGAAACCATTGATTTACCTAACCATAGTGTTGCAAGAGTATCTTTATTATGAAAAGAATTTTAAGCGGACTTATTTGTCTCGTCATGGCGCTGGTCATGACCACTTCTTGCTCTGACAACGGCAAGATGAAAGCTTTGTTGGAGCAGATTCCCGAAAACACGGAAGTTGTCTGTGTGGGCAATGTGAAAACCATTTTAGAGTCGGCAGGCGGTTCCATCGAAGACTCGAAAATCAAGTTGCCTTCCTACGTGCTTGACGCCCTTCCCCGTCAAAAAGCCAACGACATCGACAAAGCCAACGATTTCCTGAAGAAATCAGGCATTGACATGGACGCCTGTGCCATCTTTGGTAATTACAAGGACTCCCGCCCCATCGTCCTGTTTGCGCTTTCCGACAAGTCGCAGTTCATCGCTTCCATCGAGAAGGACGGCTACAAAGAAACGAATTTCGATGGAGATGCCAAGCTCTATAAGAAAAAGGTCTACGAGGGTAGCAGTTCTGAGTATGACGACTACGGCTACCTGTTGATTAAAGACGATTACGCCTACTGGATTGAGAGGGTCTGGGTCGGCTCTGACTTCAAACCGGCTTCCCACCTTGCCAACGTCGTTGAAGACGCAGCAAAACACAACTTTGCCGACACGAACTTCGGCGACTACATCCTCGACGGCAACGCCGGCGGCATTGCTTTTGCCCTGCCGAAGGAACTGAGACGTGAACTGCGCAACAATGGTGTGCCCTCCGACCTCGCTGACCTCTACAGCGGCTACGTCTGCATGCGCGGCGAACTGGAAAAGGACAAAGCCACCGTCAAAGTCCAACTGTTTGACGAGAAGGGCGAGAAATTCGACTGCGACAAGTTTAAGGACTATCTTGACCTCTCTGCCAATGTCAGCAAAGACGCCTTGGCTCTGCTTGGCAAAGACGAGTTTATGGTTTTCGCCATGAGCGCCAAGAACGTCAACTGGGACAAATACACCGACCTCATCGCCCAAAGCTCAGGCCTCTCCCGTGGCGACCGCGCCCAGTTGAGCGCCGTGACGGCTTACTTGGAGAAGATTGACGGCACAGTTGCCATGGGCTTCGGCATAAACAACGGTTTGAAATCCATCGGCAGCATCGCCTATCAGACAGACGACATGATGTCGGCCTTCTCGACCACAATGGTGATCGAAACCAAGGAGGGCAAGGCCAAGCACCTCATCGACGACATGAAGGGGCTCCTGGAAAAGGTTCGCGTGCCGTTCTCCGACAACGCTGCTGGCTTTACCATCGAACTTCAGAACTTCACCGGCAAACCAGGTGCCTTCTACGTGAAGAACGTGGGCAACTTCATCGTCATTGCCAACCATCCAATCAAGGAGAACAACGACAATCCTTTGGTGAAGAGCTCCAACCTCGACGAATACCTGAACGTTTTCTGCGCAGGACTGTCGCCAGACAATCAACTCATGCGCGACCTGAATCTCAAGAACAACATCAAGTTCCTCATCGGTTGCAAGCCCAATACTTCAGAGGCTGTCATGACGCTTGAAGTTGACGGCGACACCGATGCCGGCATCATCTCCAAGGTGGCCAAGATGATTTTCAAAATCGTTGAGCAGAGCGGAAAAATCGAGGACCAACTTGAAAGCATGAACCCCAATCCTTACGTAAACAACTATTACGACGTTGACACCGCGGCCTATGATGACGACATGGTAGAAGTCGATTCATGCGCCACAGAGGACTACGATTACGACGCTGCCTACTAAGCAGGCAGGTAATGGCAAGTAGGTGGTCAAAATCATTATATATAGACTGGAACGCCATATATATAATGGAACGCCAAGCATTCCAGACCACCTGCCACAGCAGAACCTCATTTTCATGTTAGAAACAATCACCATCAGCAACCTCCTCCCCCTGGTGTTCTCGGGGATGGAGCAGACAGAAAAGATAAGCTCTTCCCAGATTTGGGAAGAGCCATCTTTTATATTCCAGCGTGGCTGCCGCCTCTGCATCCAAGCGGAGTCTGGAAGCGGGAAATCCTCTCTCCTGAGTTTCATCTTCGGAACGCGCCAGGACTATAAGGGGCAGATTCTCTTCAATGGTCAGGACACCCGCGCACTCAGCGTTGAACAGTGGTGTGAGATTCGAACGAAAAACATTTCCCTGCTACCGCAAGACATGGCGCTTTTCCCGGAACTGACCGTCGGGCAAAACATCGACTTGAAGAACAACCGCACGCACCACAAAACGCGGCAGGAAATCATGGACTGCCTGGAGAGGGTGGGCATCGCGGAGAAATACGATGTGCTGGCCTGCCAACTGAGCATCGGACAGATGCAACGCGTGGCGCTCGTCAGGGCCCTCTGCCAGCCTTTCGACTTCATCTTCCTCGACGAGCCCGTCAGCCACCTTGACGCGCGCAACAACCAGATTGTGGCAGAAATGGTTTCGGAAGAAGCGCAGCGGCAAGGCGCGGGAATCATCGCCACTTCCGTTGGCAACCACCTGATGCTAAGCAACGCCGAATTTGTCGCATTGTAACTGGCATCCCGGCCTCCGCCCAACGTTCCGCGCCCGCGCAGAGCACGAGCACCTCCATCACATTCCGTTTTTCTATGAAAGAACCATTCAGAAAGGAGATATGGTGTCTCCTGAAAAGGAACATCTCCAAAGGACAACTCTTGGGCTACGCTCTGGCCAACGTTGTCGGTCTATCGGTCATCCTGATCGGTACACTCTTTTATGCCGACAGCCAGCACAGCAACAGCGACAGCGACGCCTTCTTCTCCGAAGACTACATCGTGCTCTCGAAGAAAGTTGACGGCATTGGCTTCACGCCCGTGAGGTTCACGTCTGACGACATCTCCAACCTCGAGCAGCAGAAATGGGTGCAAAAAGTGGGGAAATTCAGCGTCTCGCAGTTTGCCGTCAACGGTTCTGTCGACATGGGCGGGCGCGGCCTGTCGACCTACCTCTTCTTTGAGTCTGTGCCCGACGAATTTTTCGACATATTGCCCTCCGGCTGGTATTTCAAACCAGAGGAAAAGTTCGTGCCCATCATCATGAGCCGCGACTATCTGACGCTCTACAACTTCGGCTTTGCCATCCCGCAGGGCCTCCCGCAAGTGAGCGACAAGATGGTGGGCGCCGTGCCCATCACGTTGCAGCTGACGGGCGAAGGCAACGTCACCGAAACCTACTCCGCCGCCGTCGTCGGCTTCTCTTCACGCCTGAACACCATCGCCGTGCCGCAGAGCTTCATGGACTGGGCCAACAAGCGCTACTACTCCGGGCCTCCCCAGGAGCCTTCGCGCCTCATCGTGAAAATCGACCGCCTCGCGGCCGCCGACATGGAGCGCTATCTGAAAGAACACGAACTGGAAATGGCGGGCGACAAAGGAAGCACAGGAAACATCTCTGCCTTCCTGCGCGTCGTGTCGAGCGTCGTGGCCACCAACGGTGTGGTCATCAGCGCACTGGCGCTCTTCATCCTCACGCTCTCCATCTTCCTCCTGCTGCAAAAGAGCAAAGACACCATCCGCAAACTGATGTTCATGGGCTTCCCGCCCCTCGAAATCAGCCGCTATTATGAGACAATCGTCATCGGCGCCAACACCGCCATCACGCTCATCGCCACTGCCGCCACGCTCTGCTGCCGCCAACTATGGAAAGGGCAACTGGAAGAAATCGGCCTCGGCGGTTCCTCCGTCCTCCCGACGCTCTGTCTCGCCCTGGCCTACCTCTTCCTCGTCTCGGCCTTCAACGTCTTTGTCATACGCCGCCGGCTTTATGGCATCTGGAAGAACTGACGAATCGCCAACGGCAAAAACAGTCGCAGCAACAAGTATCTCCTAAGCGAAGACCATCCTACAATTGTAGTGGCCTTCGCTTTTTTCGTCCCCTAGCACGCGCCCACAATCAACGTCGCGATGCACGGCCAGCGGCATCACAATAGTCCTGAGAAGAAAAAGGCAAACGCCCCATCCTCTAAAAAATCCCTCGGAATCCCCCCATAACTCACTGCTTTTTTGTAGCTTTGCAAAGGGCATGCGCCCCGTTCGCAGGTATTCAAAGGCATTTTCCAACATCAATACTGGAAAAAGCAGTTCAAGACAACTAATTCTGAGCACCTGCTTCAGTATGAAAACCTAACACAACATCAAACCATGTACGACATCCAACTTAACGAGAGCGGCACGCGCCACCTTGACATCACCGACGAGAACCTCCAAACCATCAGAAAATACAACCTCTTCCACGGACTGGTCGACTCCACTGGATATGTCACCGAGCCCGTGCTCGACAAACTCAAACTCACGGTGCGGGCGCTCATTGCCAACGCGTCTGACAACTGCAAAGACCTGCTCGACCTCTGCATCGATGTCATCTACCATGACAAGATGAAAGCCTACGGACTCAAAAACCTGATGGCTTGCTACAAGCAATGGTGTGAAACGCATCCGGAAACGGAAAACACAACAGAGGAAGGAAACACGACGGAGGAATAAGCACGACGGAGGAATAAGCACGACAGTTGCCAACGCCCAACACTCCGCCCTTCCCCAAACCATAAAACAAATTCTCCCTTGGCCAATTCAACCGAACAACACAAGCTCTCCGACTGGTTGCCAACCACCCGCAAAGAAATGGACCTGCGAGGCTGGGAACAAGCCGACGTCATTCTCTTCTCGGCCGACGCCTACGTTGACCACCCTTCTTTCGGCGCCGCCGTCATCGGCCGCCTGCTCGAAGACGAGGGCTTCCGCGTTTGCATCGTGCCGCAACCCGACTGGCATGGCGACTTCCGCGACTTCAAGAAACTGGGGCGGCCACGCCTCTTCTTTTCTGTGGCACCGGGATGTATGGATTCCATGGTGAACAAATACACCGCCGCGCGACGGCTGCGTTCGGAAGATGCCTACAGTCCCGACGGCCGACACGACATGCGGCCGGAATACCCAACAGTGGTCTACACACAGATTCTCAAGCAGCTCTATCCCGACGTGCCAGTGGTGCTCGGCGGAATCGAGGCATCGCTGCGCCGCGTCACGCACTACGACTACTGGCAGGAGCGCCTTCGCAAATGTGTGCTCTGCGACAGCGGGGCCGACATGATTGTCTATGGCATGGGCGAACTCCCAACGGCTGAGCTCTGCCATCTGCTTGAAGACAAACTCCTGCACGGCCGCGAAGAGGCCCACTGCACAACCGATGCCTTCCGCCAGATTGTGCGCCGCTTCCCAGTGAAACAGACCGTGACGCTGGAAACGGAAGCCGACATCCCAGGTGGTTTCCGCGATGACGACATCACGCTTTTCTCTCACGAGGAATGCCTGGCCGACAAGAAGAAATATGCCGCCAACTTCCGCCACATCGAAGAAGAGAGCAACAAACTGCATCCGCAGCGCCTTTTGCAACGCGTGGCCGACCGTTGGACGGTGGTCAACCCGCCTTTCCCACCAATGACAACGGCGCAAATCGACCGCTCGTTTGATTTTCCCTACACGCGCCTGCCGCATCCGAAATACAAGGGGAAACGCATTCCGGCCTACGAGATGATCAAATTCTCGGTCAACATCCATCGCGGCTGCTTCGGCGGTTGCGCCTTCTGCACCATCTCTGCCCATCAGGGCAAATTCATCATGAGCCGCTCGAAAGAGAGCATCCTGCGCGAGGTGAAGCAAATCATTGCCATGCCCGATTTCAAGGGCTATCTCTCTGACCTCGGCGGACCCTCGGCCAACATGTATATGATGCACGGAAAAGACCAAACGCTCTGCGCCCGCTGCAAACGTCCGTCGTGCATCGCGCCGGCGGTGTGTCCCAACCTCAATGCCGACCACCGTCCGATTCTCGACATCTACCGCGCCGTTGATGCCCTCCCCGGCATCAAGAAGAGCTTCATCGGCAGCGGCGTGCGATACGACCTCCTCCTGCATTCCTATAAGGACGAGGCGCTGCGCAAGGCGGCCAACGACTATACGCGCGAACTCATCCTGCGCCACGTGTCGGGCCGACTGAAAGTGGCGCCGGAACATACTTCCGACCGCGTGCTGCACTTCATGCGCAAACCCTCCTTCAAACTCTTCCACGAGTTTAAGGCCATCTTCGACCGCATCAACCGTCAGGCGGGCCTCAACCAGCAAATCATCCCTTATTTCATCTCTTCCCACCCGGGCTGCACGGAGGAAGACATGGCCGAACTGGCAGCGGAGACGAAGGACCTCGACTTCCGCCTGGAACAGGTGCAAGACTTCACGCCGACGCCGATGACGGTGTCGACGGAGACGTGGTACAGCGGTTTCCACCCCTACACGCTCGAACCAGTCTTCTCGGCGAAAACGCCTGAGGAGAAACAGCGCCAACGCCTCTTCTTTTTCTGGTATAAACCGGAGGAACGCGCCCGCATCATGACAGAATTGCGACGCCTCAACCGCCCAGACCTCATCCAGCGTCTCTTTGGTGCCAACGTGGGATTCCGACCGCAAAACGAGCGCACACCGCAGCGGCCGACGCGCGAACAGGCGTTCCAACGCGAACGGCCTCAGCGCGAACGTCGGCAACATGAGCGCCCTCAGCGCGAAGGCCGGCAACAACGTCCGCCACACAACGAGAAGCGCAGGCGGGGACGCTGATAAACGTGTCCGCACGGGCAAAAACAAGGCTTCAAGCATATTCTTAAACAGACAGAAGACGCCTAATTGGTAGGGTGTTCAAAATAGAATATTAAATATTGACAGCAGCGTCCTCGCAGCGGAGATTTGCGCTGGCCCGCATAATCATCTGTTGAGGCGCCAGCATTGTAGCTCACTTTGCTCGCAAAATGAGGGCCACGAACACGTAGCGAATATAGCCAGCGCCTTAGGGCATATCTTCGTTGGATTTTTAGCCGTGTTTGGCCGCCACAATATTCGTC
>OLXI01001535.1_pt1 | contig 10937 bp, 7 predicted proteins | sample 1674181 | NCBI WGS metagenome assembly OLXI01 (sample SAMEA103958148, study PRJEB25191) | human gut metagenome | reverse complement strand
GTGGCTGGATTGGCGACTTGACCGGATGCTTGGCGTGTAGAGACGGATATGCCCCCGTCCATTTGATGGGTGGTCGTAAGTAGTGAATGGAGCGTATCAACATGCTATGCAGCCCCTTGGCTCTCCCTCCGGGAGAGCTGTCACCGAAGGTGACTGAGAGAGCCTATCTTAATACTGGGTCATGTCCGCTGTTTTTCCCGCAGGGCCAGGGCGCGCCGGGCCACCATCGGGTCGGAGTCATAGTGGACGTATCCGCCCCGAACCCGCTGGATGGCGTCGTTGCCCTTCCCGGCCAGGACGATCACCGCCCCCTCCGGGGCCTCCAGAATGGCCTGCTCCACCGCCCGGGTGCGGTCTAACTGGATGGTGACCCGGGCGGGGCCGCCCTGGGCGGCGGCATGGGCCAGACGGCCCGCGATGTCGGCGGGATCGTCGAAATCCGGGTTATCGGTGGTGAAGAAGATCCGGTCGGCGTATTTGCCGCACATCTCGCCCATGCCCTGGATCCGCTGGGGGGAGCGGCCCCCGGCGATGCCGGTGACCACGGTGATGGGCGCACCGGGATAGTCCCGCTTCAGGTCCGTCAGCAGGGCCTGGGAGCTGGCCCGGTTGTGCATGCAGTCCACCAGCACGTGGACGCCGCCGCCCTCGTACCGGTTCATGCGGCCGGGGACCTCCAGAGCGTCCAGGGCCGCGGCCATCTGCTCATGTTCCGCCCCCAGCAGACGCCCCACGCCGATGGCGGCTAAGGCGTTTTCGATGTTGAAATCCCCGTCCATGGCCAGGTGATAGGGGTGCAGGGCCTCACTGCCCCGCTCCTGGACGAAAAAGCGGAAGCCGTGGGTCAGTTTCTCCACCTGCCGGACGGTCAGATCGCAGTCGTCCCGGTCCATGCCCACCAGCATGACCGCCCGGCAGCACCGCCGGGCGGTGTCATATACCCGGTCAAACTGGGCCGTCTCCCGGCAGATCACGGCCCGGCCGCTGTTTTCCAGCAATTGGAGCTTGCATTGCAGATACTCCTCCATGGAGGCGTGCTCCTTGGGGGAGATGTGGTCCTCGCTGAAGTTCAGGAACACCCCGATGTCGAAGTGCTCGCCATAGACCCGCTCCACCTGATACGCCTGGCTGGATACCTCGGCGGTCATATACGGCAGGCCGTGATCCCGGGCCTGGGCAAACAGCCATTGCAGGTCCAGGGACTCCGGCGTGGTCAGATGGGTGTCCACGTCCGGGCCGCCGCAGTAGCGTCCGGCGGAGGAGCTGAGGCCCATGGTCCGGCCCGCCAGGGCGTTGGTGACGGCCTGGATCATATAGGAGGTGGTGGTTTTCCCCTTGGTGCCGGTGACGCCGATAAGGGTCAGGCCGTCGGAGGGATTGTCGTAAAACCACCGGGCCGCCAGGCTCTGGGCCTTGCGGACGTCGGTGACCCGGATGCAGGGGATGTCCACCCCGGGAAAGTCCGTCTCCGCCAGGGCGCAGACGGCTCCCTGCCGCCGGGCCATGGCCAGATACTCCGGCTTGAAGCCGTAGCCCTTGCAGATAAAGAGGTCGCCGTCCTTGGCCCGGCGGGAATCGTTGCAGATACCGGTGACGGCCGCGTCCCGGGCCGCCGGGGCCGCCAGCAGATCGTACTGCCGGAGCAGGTCCTCCAGATTGCGGGTTTGTTTCATAGGTGTTCCTTCTTTCGGGGGCTTATTTCATATTGAGCTTCCAATCGGAAATGCCGTAAAACGGGTTGGAGGCAGTGGGGGTGATGGGGGAGGACGCCGCACCGGCGGGCAGGAGCACGGAATAGCTCTTGAAGCACACCGGCACCATGGGGGCCTGGTCCAGGAGCTTTTCGCACAGGGCCGTCATGGCGGCGGACCGCTCCCCGGCCTCGGCGGCGCACAGGGCCGCCAGCAGGGCGTCCGTCTCGGGGTCTGTGAAGCCGCCGTAGTTCATGGCGGCATAGCTTTGCAGCAGGGGACGCAGATCCCAGTCGGCGGTGAGCTTCACCTGGCACAGGCACAGGTCGAAGTCCCCCTGCTCCAGGGCCTGGACATACTCGTCATAGGGCAGTGAGCGCACGGTGACCTGCAGATCGTACCGGGACAGCCCCGCCGCGATGGTCTGGGCGGTGGACACCCGGAAGCTGCTCTCCTGGTTCACCAGCAGGGTCAGGCTCCGGGTCTTGCCGGTGTTCAGCCCCGCCGCCTCCAGGGCGGAGGCATAGCCATCCTGGGAATAGGCGGCCTCCAGGTCCTTGGGATACAGGCCGCTGGCCGGGGACACCGGGAACTGGGCCGCCAGACCGTGGCCCAGCAGATAGGCGCTGACACAGCTGGCCCGGTCCACGCCCAGGGTCACGGCCCGGCGGACGGCGGGGTCGTCAAAGGGGGCCCGGCGGGTGTTCAGGCACAGATACTGCATAATGGTGGTGGCGGCGTCGGTATAGTCGCCGCTTCCGTATACACTGGAGTCGTCCGCCCCGGTCAGGTCGCAGAACAGAAGCTGGACCTCCCGGGCATAGAAGGCGTAGGACACGGAGTCCGTATCCTTGCAGGCGGTCAGCTCGATGCGCTCCAGGGGCAGGGACTTCCCCTGCCACCAGGAGGCGTTTTTGGCCAGATGGGCGCCGCCCTCGCCGCTGTAGGCGTAGGGCCCGGTGCCGGTGGGGAAGGTACTGCTCTCGGTGCCGGACTTCACAATGGGGATGTCCAGCCGGGAGACGAAGCTCCGGTTGTCGCCGGTGAGGGTGATGCGCACTGCCCCGCCGCTGGCCCGGATGTCCGACACCTCCGCCAGCCGCCCGCTGTAGCGGGCGGAGGACTGGGCCCGGCGCAGGCTGTTCACCACGTCCTGGGCGGTAACGGCACTGCCGTCGCTGAAGGTGACGCCGCTTCGCAGGGTGATGGTGTAGGTATACCGGGCGGCGTCGTAGGTATAGGACTCCGCCAGGGCGGGCTGGGCCTCAAATTGCCCGTCCAGGGCGAACAGCCCCTCATACACCAGGGCCCCCAGGGTCTGCATGGCCCCGTCGGAGCAGGTGATGGGGTCCGCCGTCTCCCCCTTGAGATAGGGCAGGGCGAAGGAGGTGAGCTTCACGTCCTGCTTCTTCTGCTCCACGTTGTAATAGTCCGTCAGGGTGCCGAAAATGTCTTCCGGGTCAGCTGTCGACCAGTCGCACCCGGTCAGCGCCGTCAGGCACAGGGCCAGAAGCGCCGCGAATATGCGCTTTTTCATGGGATACCTCGATTTCACAGGCAGATCATGGCGATCTGAGCGCCCCGGGCCTGGCCCATCCGCCGGTGGGACCAGTACAGCTCCGGATGGCAGGCGGTGCAGTCCGGGGACACGTCGATTTGCCGCACCCCGGCCTTTTCCAGCCACCGGGCGTTGACGCCCTTCAGGTCCACGTGCCACTTGGGCCCCCGGCGGGTGATATACGGCTCCGCCTCCGCCCCCAGGGCGGCCTCCAGAGCCTGGGGCACGTCTGCGTCCGTTTCAAAGCAGCAGAGGCCGATGGCCGCCCCGATGGCGGCCCGCAGGTCCCCTGGGTCCGTGCCGAACAGCTCCTGCATCCGGCGGACGGTTTTGTATGCGATGCCACAGGCGGCGCCCCGCCAGCCGGCATGGGCCGCGCCCACGGCCTCGTGCACCGGGTCGTGAAGCAGGATGATGCCGCAGTCGGCGGAGAACACCACCAGGGGGATCCTCGGGGTGTCCGTGACCATGGCGTCCACGCTGGTATAGTCCCGGTCCCGGAACAGGCCCTTGCCGCAGTCCTCCGCCGTCACATGGCGGACGTTGTTCTCATGGACCTGCTTGCTCAGCACCGCCCGGTGCTCATCCACCCCCAGGGCGGCGCAGAACCGGCGGTAATTTTCCCGGACCCGGTCCATGTCGTCCCCCCGGCCCACGCCCAGGTTCAGAGAGTCCCAGGGGGCGGGGCTGACGCCGCCGATGCGGGTGGAGAACCCGTGGCGCACGTCGGACAGGACGGTGCTGGTCTTGATAAGCAGGCCGTTTTCCTCATGGGCCAGAAAGGACATGGGCAAACCCTCCGTTACGCGTTCCTGCCGCAGCAGTTCTTATACTTCTTGCCGGAGCCGCAGGGGCAGGGCTCGTTGCGGCCGATCTTCTTGACCTTCCGGGGCTGCTTTTTCACGGTGCCGTCGCCGCCCACGCTTTCGGAGGTGGCGTTGGCCACCCGCTCCCGCTTGACCTCCTCGTTCTTCTTCAGCCGCACGGAATACAGCCGCCGGACCGTCTCGTCCTGGATGGCGGCGATCATCTCCTCGAACATCTCCAGGGATTCCTTCTTATAGGCGATGATGGGGTCGGTCTGGGCATAGGCCCGCAGGCGGATGCCCTGGCGCAGGTCGCTCATGGCGTCGATGTGCTCCATCCAGTATTCATCCACCACCCGCAGAAGGACCACGCGCTCCACCTCCCGCATTACCGGGGCGGTGAACTCGTCCTCCTTCTGCTGATAGTAGCCGGCGGCGGCCTGGGTGAAGGCGTCGGTAACGGCCTGGGCGTCCATGGCGTCCAGCTGCTCCTGGGAGAAGCGCACGGCGTACTTGGGGAAGTACAGGCCCTCCACCTGCCGCAGAAGCTCCTGGCAGGAGGTCATATCCAGATGCTGGACGCCGCTGAAGGCATTCTGCACCAGGTGGGTGATGGAGGTGTTCATCATGTTCATGATGACGTCCTTCACGTCCATGCCCTCCAGCACCTGGCGGCGCTGGCCATAGATGATCTCCCGCTGCTTGTTCATCACGTCGTCATATTCCAGCACGGACTTACGGGCCTGGAAGTTCCGGGACTCCACGGTGGTCTGGGCCTGCTGGATGGAGCGGGTGAGCATCTTGCTCTCGATGGGCATATCCTCGTCGATCTTCATGCGCTCCATGGCGGCCTGGACCCGCTCGCCGCCGAACAGGCGCATCAGGTCATCCTCCAGGGAGATGTAGAACCGGGTCTCGCCGGGGTCGCCCTGGCGGCCGGCACGGCCGCGGAGCTGGTTGTCGATACGGCGGGAGTCGTGGCGCTCGGTGCCGATGATGAACAGGCCACCGGCCTGGCGCACCCGGTCCGCCTCGCCGGAAATTTCCGCCTTGTGCTGACGGAGCTTGTCGGCAAACAGCTGGCGGGCCTCCAGAATCTCGGGGTTGTCGGTTTCGGCATAGCCGGTGGCGTCGGCGATGACCTCGTCGGTGTAACCGGCCTTGCGCAGGTCGTTGGTGGCCATATACTCGGCGTTGCCGCCCAGCATGATATCGGTACCACGGCCTGCCATGTTGGTGGCCACGGTGACGGCCCCGAACTGGCCCGCCTGGGCCACGATCTCGGCCTCCTTCTCGTGGTTCTTGGCGTTGAGGAGGTTGTGGCGGATGCCCTCCTTGGTGAGCATCCGGCTGAGAAGCTCGTTCTTCTCGATGGACACCGTGCCCACCAGCACCGGCTGGCCCTTTTCGTGGCACTCCTTCACCTGGCGGATCACAGCGCGGTACTTCCCCTGCTCGGTTTTGTACACGGCGTCCTCGTTGTCAATACGGACCACCGGGCGGTTGGTGGGGATCTCCACAATGTCCAGCTTATAGATGGTGGCAAACTCCTCCTCCTCGGTCATGGCCGTACCGGTCATGCCGGAGAGCTTGCTGTACAGGCGGAAGTAATTCTGGAAGGTGATGGTGGCCAGGGTCTTGCTCTCCCGCTGGACGGAGACGTGCTCCTTGGCCTCGATGGCCTGGTGCAGGCCCTCGGAATACCGGCGGCCGAACATCAGGCGGCCGGTGAACTCGTCCACGATGATGATCTCGCCGTCCTTGACCACATAGTCCACGTCCCGCTTCATGGTGCCGTGGGCCTTGATGGCCTGGTTGATGTGGTGAGCGATGGTGCTGTTCTCCGGGTCGGACAGGTTCTCCAGGTGGAAGAACTCCTCGGCCTTGGCAATGCCCCGGGCCGTCAGGGTGGCGGTGCGGGCCTTTTCGTCCACGATGTAGTCGGCGTCCAGGGTCTCGTCCTCGGCCTCCTTGTCATCGGTCTCCGCCACCACATATTTTTTCAGTCGGCAGGAGAATGCCTCCGCCATGTCGTACAGCTGGGTGGATTTTTCCCCCATGCCGGAAATGATCAGGGGCGTCCGGGCTTCGTCGATGAGGATGGAGTCCACCTCGTCCACGATGGCGAAGCTGTGGCCCCGCTGGACCTGCTCGTTCTTATAGATGGCCATGTTGTCCCGCAGGTAATCAAAGCCCATCTCATTGTTGGTGCCGTAGGTGATGTCGGCGGCGTAGGCAGCCTGGCGCTCCTCCTTGGTCAGGTCGTGGATAATAAGACCCACGGTCAGGCCCATGAAGCGGTGGACCTTGCCCATCCACTCGCTGTCTCGCTTGGCGAGGTAGTCGTTCACGGTGACGATGTGGACGCCGTTGCCGGTCAGGGCGTTTAGGTACGCGGGCAGCGTTGCCACCAGCGTTTTGCCTTCACCGGTCTTCATCTCGGCGATGCGGCCCTGATGGAGCACCACGCCGCCGACGAGCTGCACGCGGTAGGGGTACAGCCCCAGCACGCGGCGGGACGCCTCGCGCACGGTGGCAAACGCCTCAGGCAGGATGTCGTCGAGCGTTTCGCCGCTTTGCAGACGCGTCTTGAACTCCGGCGTTTTGGCCTGCAGCTCCGCGTCGCTCATCGCCTTGTATTCGTCCGCCATCGCTTCGATCTTGTCGACGATGGGGTAGATGCTCTTGAGCTCACGGTCGCTGTAGGAACCGAACATTTTACTAAAGAAACCCATATTCAAAACTTCCTTTCGTGGGAGCATAATGACACGCTTACAAGTATAGCATCCCTCTGCGCGATATGCAAAGGGAAATTTGCTGTATAATATGAATGGATTGTAAATAAATTCCGCCGCTGCGTCAGGCATGGCTTGCACTTTATATAGCCGCTGTGGTAAAATACAAAGCAAGATAGTACAAAGCGACGAAACGCCCTCCGACGGCGGAGGACAGAAGCATAAGGAAGAAGTTTTTTCTCATCTAAGGAGGACATTCGCATGAAACTGCACTTTTACGGGGCCGACCGCTGCGTGACCGGCTCCTGCCACTGCCTGGAGATAAACGGTAAGAAGATCCTCGTCGACTGCGGCTTACAGCAGGGCCGCGACGAGCTCGACAACCGTTATCTCGCTTTCGCTCCCGGCAATATCGATATTCTGCTCGTCACCCACGCGCACATCGACCACACGGGCCGTATCCCGCTGCTGGTGAAAAACGGCTTCCACGGCCGCATCCTGACGACACGCCTGACAGCAGATTTGATGAAGATCATGCTGCTCGACTCCGCTCACATTCAGGAGAGCGACGCTGAGTACGAAAACCGCAAGGGCGAGCGCGCGGGCCGCGAGCATGTCGATCCGCTCTACACCGAGCAGGACGCGCTGGACGTCTTCAAGTACGTGACGACCTGCGAGTATAAAGAAAAGGTCGACCTCTGCGAGGGTGTGAGCGCGGTGTTCACCGACGCGGGCCATCTGCTCGGTTCCGCGTCCATCACGCTTGAGCTGGAAGAAAACGGCGTGCACAAGACGATCGTCTTCTCCGGCGATATCGGCAACGTCGACCAGCCCATTATCCGCGACCCGCAGCTTCTCAAAAAGGCCGACTACGTCGTGATGGAGTCGACCTATGGCGACCGCAACCACACCGAGGTCTGGAGCTATACCGACGAGCTTGCCGAGATCATCGACGAAACGCTCGGCAAGGGAGGCAATGTCGTCATCCCGTCGTTCGCTGTGGGCCGCACGCAGGAGCTTTTGTACTTTATCCGCGAGATCAAGGATCAAAAGCTCGTCAAGTCGACGCCGAACTTCCCCGTGTACATCGACTCGCCCCTTGCCAAGGCGGCGACGACTGTGTTCTGCGGCGACCTGCACGGCTATCTGGACGAGGACGCGCTCGAGCTGGTGAAGGACGGCACGCATATGTTCTCGTTCCCGAACCTGCATTTGGTCGAGACGACCGAGGAATCCAGAATGCTCAACCTCGACAAAACACCCAAGATCATCATTTCTGCCTCCGGTATGTGCGATGCGGGGCGCATCCGCCACCACCTCAAGCACAACCTCTGGCGCGCGAACAGCGCGGTGGTGTTCGTCGGCTTCCAGTCGCCCGGCACGCTCGGGCGCAGACTGCTCGACGGCGTGGAGAGCGTGAAGCTCTTCGGCGAGGAGATCGCGGTCAGGGCGAAGGTCGTGAATTTCCAGGGCCTTTCCTCCCACGCCGACCACGACCATCTGATCGAGTGGATCAAGGCGTTCGATCCGAAGCCCGCGCACGTCTTTGTCGTCCACGGCGACGCGGACGTGGCGCCCGTGTTCGCGGACGAGCTGTGCTCCCTCGGCTTCTCCGCTCACGCGGCGAAGTTCACCGAGAGCTACGACCTCGCTGCCGGCGTGATGCTCAGCGAGGGCTACATCTCCGAGCGCAAGCGCACGATGCAGGCCAGCCGCGCGGACAACCTCTACGGCAAGCTCCTTGCCGCGGGCGAGGCGCTGCTTGAGCTCATCCGCCGCTTCAAGGGCCGCTCGAACAAGGAGATCGCCGCCTTTACCGGACAGATCACCGCGCTCATCGACCGCTTCCAATAAAATAAAAGGAAAGGGCGCGGGGCTCCGCGCCCTTTTTCGGGGAAAACACTATGGCTGTCACGAAAAATCAGGAATACACCGTTACCGTCGAGGGCTATTCGGGCGAGGGCGCGGGCGTCGCGCGCATCGACGGCTTTGTCGTTTTTGTGTCCGGCGCGCTGCGCGGCGAGGTGTGCCGCGTTCTTATTTTAAAGGTGCTGAAGTCCGCGGCCTTCGCCAAGGTGCTCGAGGTGCTTGCGCCTTCGCCGCACCGCATCGCGCCGGACTGCCCGTACTTTCCGCGCTGCGGCGGCTGTACCTACCGCCACATGGACTATGCCGAGGAGCTTGCCCTCAAGCGCCGGCGCGTGCAGGATAATCTTGCGCGCATCGGTGGGAGCGAGGTCGAGGTGGAGGAGATCCTCGGCGCGGCGGAGACGCGGCGCTACCGCAACAAGGCGCAGTATCCCGTCTCGCCGGATGGGAGGATCGGCTTCTACCGCGCCCGCACGCACGAGGTCATCGACACGCGGGAATGTCTGCTGGTGAAGCCGGAGGCGGACGCCGCGGCGGAGGCCGTGCGGCAGTATATGCGCGATTTCCGCGCGGCGGGCTACGACGAGCAGACGGGGCGCGGCCTTCTGCGCCATGTCTATGTCCGCTCGAACACGAAGGGCGAGAGCCTGATCTGCCTGCTGGTGAACGGCAAGCGACTGCCGCATGAGGCGGAGCTGGTCGAGCGGCTGCGCCGCGCCTGCCCGAAGGCGGTGGGCATCGTGCTCGGCGAGAACACGCGGCGGGACAATGTGATCCTCGGCGAGCGCTACCGCACGCTCTGGGGGGCCGACCGGCTGGAGGATGCGCTCTGCGGGAGAGTGTTCCGGCTGAGCGTGCCGTCGTTCTATCAGGTCAACCACGAACAGGCCGAGCGTCTCTACGCCAAGGCCATCGAGTATGCGCAGCTCACGGGGGAGGAGACGGTGCTCGACCTCTACTGCGGTGCGGGGACCATCACGCTTGCGCTCGCGTCCCACGCGAAGCGCGTCCTCGGCGCGGAGATCGTGCCGGAGGCCATCGACGACGCGCGGGAGAACGCCGCACGGAACGGTGTGGGAAATGCCGAATTCTTCTGCGGCGACGCCTCCGACGTGGCAAAAAAACTCGCACAAGAGAATCTGCGGCCCGACGTCATCACGGTCGATCCGCCACGCAAGGGGCTGGCGGAGGACGTGGTGGAAAGCATCGCGCGGATGCAGCCGGAGCGCGTGGTGTATGTCTCCTGTGACAGCGCGACGATGGCGCGGGATGTGAAGCGCTTCGCCGCCCTCGGCTACCGCGCCGTGCGCGCCTGCGCGGTCGACCTCTTCCCCCGCGCCGACCATGTCGAGACGGTAGTCTTGCTTTCCAAGGGTGAGGTCGACTCGAAAAAGATTCGGGTTGAGTTCTCTTTGGAAGATATGGATATGTCCGAATTTCAGGATGGGGCAACCTATCCGCAGATCAAGGAGTATGTGTTGGAGCATACCGGGTTAAAGGTGTCCAACCTCTATATCTCACAGATTAAACGAAAATGTGGGATTGGGGTTGGTAAGAACTATAATCTGCCGAAGTCCGAGGATTCCAGACAGCCCCAGTGTCCGCAGGAAAAAGAGAAAGCAATCCGAGAAGCATTCAAATATTTTGGGATGATCTAACATCCCGCAAAATGGAGGTTTCTTATGGATAGATTGATTTCTTGTGAGTTTAACATGGATACCGCTTGTGTGGAACTGAAATTTTTAGATGGCAGCATGATTGCCATTGATACCATCGCCGTGGAGAATGAGGTTGCTGACAATATGTATCAACGGTCAGAACTGGATTATCTAATCTACAATGATCCGGTTGGATATGCAGACTTGATCTTGAACGGTGATCCCGAAATTTATCTAAAAACTGTAACTGAATGTAAACCCTTAGATTAAAACTCAGCCCTCTGCCTTTTCCTTGGCAGAGGGCCGTTTTTTGCTTAACAGTTATTGAGCATCCCTTAATTGCTCTACAACACTGCATTTCGCTGCATTGTCATACATCATGCAAGGAATCAGCCACCCCAGCAGAAGAAATACCGGAATTGTCAGCAGGACAGGCAGAATGGTGAATCGATACTCAAAGAACCAGAACATACTGCCCAGCATTTTTCCTGCAAGAGGTCCCACCGCCAGCGACAGAATAAAGGCCGCCGATACGGAGGACATTGCGTAAAACAATCCCTCGTAGATCAGCATGGTTTTGAGCTGCCGGTTCGTCATTCCTACAGCCTGAAGCACAGCAA
>OLXI01001530.1_pt1 | contig 10948 bp, 9 predicted proteins | sample 1674181 | NCBI WGS metagenome assembly OLXI01 (sample SAMEA103958148, study PRJEB25191) | human gut metagenome | reverse complement strand
GAGGACTGCTGCACCATCTTCACCCCGCCGCACCCGAAGATCCGCCCCGAGCTGGAGGAGATCCTTGCCGCCGAAGCTGCCATGCCCGGCCTTGCCGCGTTGGAAGCCGAAGCCGCAGAGCAGACCGAGCGCATCCGGGTGCGCATCACCGATCAGGTAGAATTCGAGGGTTGATTTGTCCATGACAGCAGAGATCATCAGTGTCGGTACCGAGCTGCTGCTCGGCAACATTCTTAACACCAATGCCCAGTACCTTAGCCGGGAGCTGGCCGCGCTGGGCATCACCGTCCGGCGGCAGAGCACCATCGGCGATAACCAGGACCGTCTGGCGGATTTTGTCAACGAGGCAAAGCAGCGGTGCGACCTGCTGGTGTTCACCGGCGGGTTGGGCCCCACGGCAGACGACCTGACCAAGGAGACGGTGGCTGCCTGCTTTGGCGACACCCTTACCTTTGACCCCGATGAGTGGCAGAAGATCGTGGACTTCTTTACCCGCACCGGGCGCGAGACCACCCCCAACAACCGCAAGCAGGCCATGGTGCCGGTGCATGGGCATAAGGTGGTCAACCACCACGGCACCGCGCCGGGCGCATGGTTCGAGCAGGACGGTCACTGTGCCGTGCTGATGCCCGGTGTGCCCCACGAGATGAAGGCCATGTGGGAGGAAAGCGTACGCCCACTGCTGCTGGCGCGGCAGAGCTGCGCCCTGCACAGCCTGACGCTGCGGGTGCTGGGCGGCGAGAGCAATCTGGAGTACCGGGTGCGTGCGCTGCTGGAAAACCCGAACCCCACCGCCGCCATCTACTGCAAGACCGGCGAATGCGAGATCCGCATCACCGCCCGGGCGCAGAATGACGCCGAGGCACAGACCATGTGCCGCGCCTACGCCAAAAAGTTCTATGATCTGCTGGGCGATGCGGTGTATGATGAGGATGTCGCCGGGTTGGAAGAGACGGTGGTGCATACGCTGCAGGCCAACGGCCTGACCATTGCCACCGCCGAAAGCTGCACCGGCGGCATGATCGCCCAGCGCCTGACCAGTGTGTCCGGCGCAAGCGAGGTGTTCGGCTACGGCTTTGTGACCTACTGGGAGCAGGCCAAGGCGAAGCTTGTCGGGGTGGACCCGGCGGTCATTGCGCAATATAATGTGGTGTCGGCTCCCGTGGCGGCGCAGATGGCGCTGGGCGCGGCAAAGGCCGCCGGTGCAGATATCGCGGTCAGCGTTACCGGTCTGGCAGGCCCCGGCGGCGGCGATGCCGTCCGGCCTGTGGGCACGGTGTATCTGGGCGCTGCCCGGGGAGATAAGGCGTATGTGAAGAAGTTGTTCGTCTCCCGCCCGGACCGTGCGCTCATCCGCGCCCGCGCCGCACAGACTGCGCTGGAACTGGCGCTGCGGCTGGCACAGGGCAAGACCCCTGCCGGTACGCAGGTGCTGGCCGAAAGCGCACAGCATGACCCCGCCGCCCTGACCGCCTTGGACGAGACCCTGCGGGCAGAGTAAGGGCGGCCCCTGCGGCCGCAGGGGGGATGCGTCATGACAAATAAGGAAGAGCGCCCGGCAGGCTGCGTGCTGCGGCTGTTCGGTGCACCGGAGCAGACCGTGCAAAAGGCTGTGGAAGCCCTGCCGGACACTTGGCAGGGCACGGTGCACTGCCGCAGCCGGGGTGCGGAAACACTGGTGGCGCTGCAAAGCAGCACCCCGCAGCAGCTGCACCGGGCGGTACAGCAGTTGCGGACAAGCCTTGCCCTGGCACTGTACGGGGAAGGGGAGCAGACCCTTGCCGCTGCCGCAGTGCAGGCGCTGGAACAGCACCGCAAGCTGCTGGTGTGCAGTGATACCGCCGCCGGGGCGCTGCTGGAGACCCGGCTGGAAAACCTTCCCGGCGCGGAAAAGGTATTCGATTTTGGCGCTATGAGCTACGCCAATACCGCGCTCACCGCCCGGCTCAGCCGCAAGCTGCGCAAGGCACCGCAGGCAGAGCCTGCCCGCACACTGGCGCGGGTGCAGGTCATGCAGAAGCTGACCGGTGCCGCGCTGACGGTGGGCTGTGTGGAACTGCCCCAAAGCCGTCTGCTGCTGGTGGGCGGTAAAAAGGGCTGCTGGCTGCGGTGCCTTGCGTCGGACGAGAACCCCGGGCTATGGCTGCTGGATATGCTGCGCCGTGCCGCCTGTGGTCTGCCGCAGGCTGGGGGCACAAACTGGCAGCCCTATGGCAGAGCCGTGCCGGATGCAGCCCTGACCCCTGCCTCCCTCACGGCGGAACAGTCTGCATCGCCGCGCCCGAAGCGCCGCAGGCTGGGCAAGGCACTGGTGGTGCTTTTGCTGCTGGCACTGGCAGCACTGGCTGCGGGCTGGTATTATACCGGCGGCGACCTTGCCGCCCTGCCCCAAAAGCTGCAAAGCCTTGGCGCAGAAAGCCTGCCCCACGCCGGGGCAAGGCTGGTGTGAACGTTGTAGCGGCTATCTTCCATAGAAAAGCAAAAACCAAGCCCGGAGGGTTCGTAAACCTTCCGGGCTTGATTTTGCGCTGGCGTCCCCGATGTGATTCGAACACACGGCCTTCCGCTTAGGAGTAGGGGCTGAAGCCATAAATCCTAGGCAAAAGTAGGTAAAACAAGTAACGTTTTATCAATTGATTTTTTGTTGCGCTGTCAATCTGAGTAAAGAACACAAACCCCGAAATAAAACGAGTAAAAGGCTTTTCATTAGCAGAAAATTAGCAGAGCTAATGAAAAGTGGAAGGTTCATTGTAAAATGCCCACCTTTCATTAGCTGGGAAGTGTACGTTTCCCTACGGATATTTGCTTGTTTAGCATTCGTGAACCAGACCATACAGCCGTAGCTGGTGTGATGGACAAATGTTTTCAATAGAAAAAGACCAGAGCTTTCTGCGAGAAAACTCTGGTCTATGTAACAGTGCGAATGGAAATGCGCATTGTCTTGTAAAAGGAAGGGGCTTATGGTATTCTTACGGGAGTAAAGGCACTGGATGCAAGGAACTTTGCGTGATTTTAGGAGTGTGCGATGGAAAAGAAATTTAATATTGTAGTCGGTGAAGATGGAACTGTAAAACTCCCAGATGCGGTTCTGGAAAAACTTGAAGTCAAACCCGGAGAGGAAGTTCGCTTCGAGGTAGATGACAATTTCTATGCAGTCAGGCTTCTATCGCGGATAGAAGCTGAACGCTTGGATTACTTGAATTGGATGCATAATAAACATTGCCCCTCTATTGAGGAAATGATTGCAGAGTCGAGAAAACAAGCCACTCAGAACATTGTGATCTCCCGTATCCTTGATGGGATGCCGGCAGAAAAAATCGCAGAAGGCTATGAAGTTTCACTCGATTATGTAAAACAGCTTACACATCAGCTGAAGATGGACATAGAGGAAGCTAAGGCGAAAAAACACAAAGAAACGGGATCATCCTAAAACAGATAGCGGCAGTTTTCCATATACGGAAAACTGCCGCTGTTTATGTATAGAGGCTTATAGGTTCTTTGCAAGATTTTTAATGAGTGTAGCCATAGAGGGGTCAGCCAGCAGTTTAGCAAGAGCTGCTGCCGCATCTGTATCGACGGGACTGGCTTTGGGAGTGGATTGCTCTGCGCGAGGGAGGACTTCAGGCTCTGCACCATGATGCTGATAGAAGAAATCGTCGAATCGTTGTGCGTTCAAACGCCGATCATCATCCAGAATGTGTGCGTACTGCTCGGTGACCATCGAAGCCTGTGCATGACCGGAATCGCCCTGCACGGCTTTGATATCGCCGCCGTTCAGCTTGAGCTTGTATGTAATGCTGGAGTGTCGGAAGCTGTGGAAAACCACTTTGGGGAGATCGTTTTCCTCAATCAGCTGCTTCAATGCACCGTTAATGGTGGATTGTTCGGTCGGCATTCCCAGCGGGCCGGCAACCACGAGATTATAGTCTGCATACTCTGCACCCAGTGCGTCCTTTGTCATGTCCTGCTCGGCTTTATAGTGGACAAGCATTTCAGCAACTGTTTTGGGGAGAAAAATGGTTCGGATACTGCTGTCTGTTTTAGGGCTTTTCAGAACCTGGACCGTGGTGCAGCGGGAACTCAGCGAGGGAAAACGAGTGATGACAATTTTATTTTCCAAGGCGTTCAGCGAAGCAATATCTACACGCTGCAATTCCTTATTTATGTAAATGGAGGCTCGCCCGGCTTCAATGCTTTCGGGGGAGATATCCACACAATCCCATGTCAGACCGAGCAATTCCCCTAAGCGCAGGGAACAAGAGAAGGAGAGGTTGATGCAAAGCCGGAGCCGTGGATCATCACAGACTTCTAAGGCATGGAACAGGGTCTCGGCAGTCCAGATATCACGCTTCTTTGCAGTGTATTTGGGCAAGGTGGCATAAATACAGGGATTCTTTTCCATAAGTTCCCACTTTACAGCCTGCTCAAAGGCACTTCTCAAAATTTTGTGAACCGAACGAACCGTGCCGGGAGAAACGTATTGATGCTGACGCTTTCCACACATAGGGTCAACGGCTTCGTATTTAAGCAGCCGCTGATAATATCCCTCAATTACGCGGGTGGTGAGATCTTGCAGCTTCATTGAGCCGATAAGCGGTTCTATGTAGTTTGAAATCAGTGCAGTGTTTGATTGATAGGTTGAAAGTGCCCATTTGGTTCTTCCGTACAGGGTGACGTATTCTTTAAGCAGGTCTTTTAGAGTTCGGCACTGGGGTGCCACAAAGGTACCGACGGATTCTTTGTATTCGACCTCTTTCTTACGGTTTTTGGCATCTGCAAGGTCGGTAAAGGTTTCCCATTTCTGCTTTAGCGTTCCATTAGTGTGTTTGTAGGTATAGACAACGCAGTATCGGTTATTGCGTTTGACAATGCTAGCCATTATACATCCTCCTCTACTTTACGTTTGGACTTCAGAACTTCATCGAAAGCATCTTTTTGGATGCGTTTTACCCTTCCCAACTTCATCGTTGGAATTCCTTCTTTGAGAACCCACGAGTCAAGTGTTGGGCGGCTGATTCCGTAAAAAGCCTGAATTTCCTGAAAACTGTAGTATTTCCCATTCTTGGGACATTGCAGTTTTAGCGGCGGCTCCTCATGCGTTTCTTTTTTCGGTTTTTGAAGTTGGTATGTAGATTGGCTTTTAAGCCATGCCTTAAAACTTTTTTTGGTAATGCGCGGCCTGTCGGCCACGCGCTCAATGACGAAACAATCTCGGTATTTTTTGCAATCAAGAATCCCATAAACATTCTTGCGTGGGATACCGAGTAGTTTTGCCATTTCCGGGATGGAGATGGTTTGCGCTTCAATCTCCCGGTCACGCTCACGGTCGGCTGCTGTGCGGTAGCGACTTTGTGATCGGTACCACCGCTCAAAGTCCTCTTTGGGAATTCTCATACAGAAGTCTGCCGTTTCTGTTTTCAACTTGCCCTGTCGGATGAGTGTATAGATCGTTTCGGGTTTCACCTTCAATATCTCGGCGGCGTCAGGAACGGAATAGGACCGTTTGCAAAGTTCCTCGCCCGGTGGCGAACCATTGACCTTATGATATTTGACCTGATTGGCATACCATTTCTCAAAGCTGGAAATAACGATACGCCTTTTGTCGTTTATCAGAATGACTTCAAAGAGATTCTTATGAAGCAGCCAATAGCTGTCTGTTTTGCCAAGGCCGAGAAGCTGCCGCATCTCACGAACCGACATGGTGGTTTTGGTAGTGGCAGGTTCAGCTTTTCCGTATAAGGGAGCCGAAGTATTCCGCATATCATCCATGAAAGACACCTCTCTATCTATGTAAAAGTTTAGCCGGGATTTCTCATCCCGGCTAAAGAATAGCAGATTTCGCGTGAAATGTTGAGGATGTCAAACAGCAGGATTGCGTTCAACAGTGCCATCATTGAGCCATGCTTCAAAGCTGGCTTTGGAAATACGGTAAGCGCCGCTTACCTTGAACCAGCGGAATTCGTTCTGCTTCAGTAGACGGTAGACAGTGGGACGGCTCAGGAGCAGCATTTCCATCAGGTCTTCTACGGTATAGCAGCGGCTGTCCTTTGCTGTGGAAACAGGGGAGGAAACCGAGTTGGGCGAAGGTTCTTCATGGATAATCATTGGATAATACCTCGTTAAATATACTTAAAGTTAAAACTTGAGCGGCAATGCAGCCCGGCGGCTGCCACCATTATAAATAGTATAGACCTGCTGAAGGTACTTCGTCTTGCCGGGAAGGCTTACGCCTGCGGTTCGTGCAAGGCGAAAAATCGTGAATGCATCGACCTGCCGCAGTTTGGCAATCAGACGGCTTTTACTGTATTCGGAGTGGTACAGTTCTACAAAGCGGCAGATGCCGAGCAGATTTGCAGAACTCATGGAATCAGGTTCTCCGTCCCACGCATTCAGCAAAACATCAAGGGATTCGATATACAGTTCAGGACCAAGCCGGATGAATTCGTGATAGGCGGTTGCGATGCAGCTGATCCGCTGCTTGCCCCGGCCTTCTTCAAAAGAAAGATGAACGCCAGCCAATTCGGTGGCCTGCTGGAATGCAACGGCAGCAGGCTCCCCTGCAAAAATCAGGGCACGGAGCTTCTGTCCTGCACTCAGCCGTTCCGAAATGCCTGTCTGCTGTGCAAACAGGAGGGCTTCTTCTCGTTCTGTCATACCAAAATAAACCTTGCAGCGAATCTGCAAATCTTCGCCGCCGTTCAGAAATTTCCGTGCAGCGATGGTGTTCTGTCCGTCCATCACATAGTAGTGACCATCCCGGAAGCTGATCTTCGGCTCATTGGCAACCCGCTCGTCAAATTCTTTTGCGATGCGGGCAACACGAGCGGGGTGAAGAGCACGCTGATAAGTGTCGCGCGGCACGATCAGTTCGCTGCTGTTCAGGCACATCTCATGGTAAGGTTTTACAACTGCGTTCATCATAAAGGAACCTCCTTCTTCTTTTGCAGAAAATCAATTCCTGATTGGATAATCAAACCGATTTTCTTCTTTTCGTTATCGGATAAGTGAAAACTGGAATACCGTTCATAACAGATATTCCAGCGGAACATAAGCGATTGAAGTGCATCATCCAGTTCTGCGACCATGAACTCAACAGAAGATTCTGTTGGGGTGGAGAGCATCCTTTCCGATATCTGCTCAATGCTATGTAAATCGCCTTTTGTGTGCTTGGTGAGAGCAGGGGGCTGACTGTTCAGCACACGAAGATTCTGAAACTGCTGGGAGAGCAGCTCTTTTGCAGCGGCGAGAACATCCTCCTGCGGAGGAGCCGTAAGGTATTTTCGGAATGACTTATACCCAATGAAGCCAAAGCTGTATTGCAGACACACTGACACTTGCCGCATTTCATATTTGGACAGGTGCCCAAGGTAGCTTAACACTCTGGATTTATCTGCGGGGCGCGGACTTTCGCAAATCGCCATAGATGGCGCACTCAAAAAGCGATTGTGCAGAATAAAATGCGTCGGCATATTTCGCTTTTTGATCTGTGTTGTCAGCGGAACGACCAGAAGAACATTGGAATAAAAATTACCGTCATCGTTCTGGACAACAATGGCAGGTCGGATGCCGCCTTGTTCGGAACCGCTGTAAGGATTCAGATCCATCATGTAGACATCCCCGCGCTTGTACATCCAGTTTGCGGGCATAGGCGGATACTTTTTCTCTTTTTTGCCTCGTGTTGCCAATTTGGATTTCTCCTTTCTATCCGTATATGTAACAGTGGGCTGCTCGCACAGCCCACCCTACTATCTCAAACAGCAAAAATGCTGTGATTTATAGTTCTATACCTTTCCGTATTTGTCCCCGACATCCCCGGAAAACGAAAACTCAGTTTTCGTGTGGGAAATCTTTCAGCCGTCCGGCAGCGTACCGAATCCATAGGGTTCTCACCTCTCCGTGGTTCTCACCGAGCTGCCCGAAGGCAGAAGTATCATTATTCTGTGATGGCTCTTAGCTATGGAGAAGCTGTCATCCATTTACCGTCAACCTACCGCTCATTCCCTCAGTGGGAGATCATCGCATTTGTTACGGACGTGGCTCATCATCACAGGAACGTGACTGAAGAATGCGTGTTCAATTTTCAAGGGGCGGGATAGCTTGAGGGCTGCTTTGAACGCTTTCCGAAGCTATGGCTGTATTGTAACCGATGCGGAACGAAATGAACAGGAACTCAGAGTTCACAATTTTTGAGGAAAATAGGAAGTATCGTTCCTGTTTCTCGATGAGCCGTCAAAAATATATTTCTTGACTTTATGTAAGAAATGAAGTATTATACTCGTAAGAAACTAACTTACGAGTATATAAATTCGATAAATACACTTTGGGGAGGGAACAAAATGAGCCGATTTTACTGCCGCGATGAGGAACTTCGGAAGTTAAACAAACGATATGAGAATGGAAAGTTTGAATGCGTTGTCATTTACGGCAGACGCCGTGTTGGAAAAACTGCGCTGATCAATGAATTCTGCAAGGATAAACCGACCATTTTCTTCTCTGCCTTGAATACGACCGGAAAAGAAAATCTGGAAGCCTTGTCCAAGGCAATCATGAGTTTTGAACGACCCAATGCAGAATCATCTCCGGAATTTACAACCTACGATGCAGCATTGGACGAACTGACAGCTCTCTCCAAGGAGCAGCGGATCGTATTTGTAATTGATGAGTATCCTTATCTTGCAAAGGCTAAACCCGCTATTTCCGCAATGCTTCAGCACATCATCGACCATAAATGGACAGAGTCCCAAATGTACCTGATCCTGTGTGGCTCGTCCATGAGTTTTATGGAAAGTCAGGTTTTGGGCAAAGAAAGCCCTCTGTATGGGCGCAGAACAGCGCAATTCAAGATCATGCCGCTGGATTACAAGGAAACAGCGGTGTTCCATCCGAATCTGTCCGAGGAAGATAACGCCCTGATTTATGGCATCACAGGCGGCGTTCCGCATTATATCAACAAATTGGATGTTCGGGACAGCGTAGATGAAGCACTGATGGAAAACTTGTTTGACCGTTCCAGCTACCTCTATGAGGAACCGGCCAACCTGTTAAAGCAGGAGCTGCGTGAGCCGGCAATTTATAATGCAATCATCAAGGCAATTGCAGAGGGGGCTTCTCGCCTGAATGATATCACCACGAAAGTTGGTGAAGAAAACTCTGTGGTGGCGAAGTACCTCAAAACGTTGATAGACCTTGGAATCGTCAAAAAGGAAACGCCGATCACTGAGAAACCGGGCAAAAAAACGATCTATCTTCTGGCAGACAATTTTTTTCGTTTTTGGTACCGTTTTGTGCCGGTCAATGCAAGTGCCATTGATTCGGGGCGGATCGCAAAGACCTACCCCCATGCGGTGAAGCAGTATTTTCCAGACTATATGGGTCTGATTTTTGAGAAGATGTGCCAAGACTACTTGCTCTATTATGCGAATGATCTTCCTATCGAGTTGAGTGAGATTGGGCAGTGGTGGGGAACCGACCCTCAAAAAAAGAAGCAGATACAAATCGATATTGTCGGTAGGCCGGTTGAGGGCAATGACTATATCATCGGCTCCTGCAAATATCGCAATGAAAAAATCGGTTTGGACGAACTGGAACTGATTCGGGAATATGCAGCAGTCTTTGGGAAAGGAACAAACTACCACTACTACATTTTCTCGAAAGGCGGATTTACGGACGGACTACTTCAGGCACAGGAACGCGGAGAAGTACAGCTGCTTACCCTTGCCGATATTTTTGAATAACACAAGAAACGCTCTTGTCGGTGTAAAACCGGCAGGAGCGTTTCTTGTTGAAGTGATTATAAAAGACCTTTGATTTTTTCAAGATGATCTATAGCGGCTTGCAGTTCATTTTGAAACTGATCCCTAGAAGGATCTCGGCCCAAAAGAAGATAATCCATACTGACATGGAAGTATTCTGCAATATCGATCAGGATTTTTACAGAGCCATTGGAGCTTCCCCTTTCAAGATCGCCAAGGTGTCGATGGGAAACACCAAGTTTTTCAGCAAGTTTTTCCTGCGATAACTTCGCATTTGTACGCAAAGTAAAAATACGGTTACCAATAGCATTCGGATCAAAGCTCATGTGTGACCTCCAAATTTTCGATAAAGCGTGAGAAGTCGAAAACTCGGAGTTGCTACGGATATCTAGCCGCTTGGGGCATCCACGAAAAACGGACAAACATAAAGCCTGCTCCTTTTTACGGGAGCAGGCTTCCTGAAGGCTAAAAAAATAGCCGGACAACAACCAACTGAGGGATCTTCAAAGAAAATCTCTCAATCAGCTGTTGCCCGGCTATTTGGAGCACGTTTCATACATTGCCTTGCGGCAATGGCCCGTTGCTCGGAGCGAACAGTCCATATTCAGGGTGCAATGCACCCGTATTTGTTAAAATGACTGGAAAATCACCGGCATCTAAATGCCAGATCAAGTCTCAGGGTTTCTTTGCATCTATTGCACTTCACTTGTAGTATACCTGAACACCCCTCGATTTTTTGGTATAACTTATTTCCACAAACAGGGCAAAATCTCCAGCCTATGCTAAATTCTGCCTGCTGTGTAGTAGTCGGTGCTTTACCGGCAAAGGGACGGTTCTTTAACTGAATCATATTCATTCTCCAAATCGCATGATGTCCAATGGATGGCAGTGGATGGGTTTGCCTTTTATAACCTGCATCTGCTGCAGTCTGATCCTGATTGCAGACCAAGAAACCCCAATCCGTCGAGCCATCTCCAGAATTTTTTCATAGTTAGGGTCAGACACTGATTTGTACAGAATCCCATTTGGCAGAGTCAACGCTACACGTTCTATTTCGGCATTGATCAGAAATGTTGGCATCAGCAGCTCTGCTGCAAGGGTATCCGCCTGCCATTCTTCCCACGAGGGCTTTCCGTTTCTCTCCCGATAGGCAATGTGCCCACGGCACTTGACTGCTTTTCCGTAGTCGTTCGGAA
>OLXI01001528.1_pt1 | contig 10953 bp, 10 predicted proteins | sample 1674181 | NCBI WGS metagenome assembly OLXI01 (sample SAMEA103958148, study PRJEB25191) | human gut metagenome | reverse complement strand
AGACATCAAAGTGCTGTTGAAACAATAATATGTATCTTTTCCGATGTTCTAATACACTAATAGGGAACTCCAAAAAACACAGGATATAGCGCCTTTGCTATATCCTGTGTTTTAAATTAACTTTAAATTAATTTGCAATCATTAGGGTAATCTAAGCTAATTCTCCCCATACATCTCCGGCCGCCTATCCCTGAACAGTCCCCAGCTCTTTCTCTCACTCTCCAGCTCATCCAGATCAAAACTGTGGAGTATGAAGCCCTCCGATACTCTGTCCATCTGCTCAACAACCTCTCCGGTCGCATCTGTGATAAACGAAGAACCATAAAATGTCAGTGCAGAGCTCTGGTTTCCGTTTTCTGCACACGGTACAACCTCCTCTGTTCCTATCCTGTTTGCCGCCACAACCGGCATCAGATTGCAGGCTGCATGTCCGGTCATGCACCTTCTCCAGTGTGGCATGCTGTCACATTCCAGTATCGGCTCGCTGCCTATCGCTGTAGGGTAAAAAAGTATCTCCGCGCCCTTTAAGGCCATGCCTCTTGCCGTTTCCGGGAACCACTGATCCCAGCATATGCCGACTCCAATGGTTGCATATCTTGTCTTAAAAGCTTTAAAGCCTGTATTTCCCGGTGTGAAGTAAAATTTCTCCTGATAATAATGATCGTCCGGGATATGTGTCTTTCGGTATATTCCAAGCACCTCTCCGTCGGCATCTATCACCGCCACTGAATTGAAGAGCTGTCTGCCCTCTCCCGCCTCATAAAAGCTCACAGGAATCACTACGCCAAGCTCCTTTGCAAGTGCCTTCATGCTCTGCACCGCATCATTTTCAGAAAGCGGCTTTGCATAGTCATAATAATCGTACCGCCTCTCCTGACAGAAATACTGTCTCTCAAATAGCTCCGAAGGAAGTATTATCTGTGCTCCGGCCTCTGCCGCAGCTCTTATAAGCTTTGCTGCTTTTTCAATATTTTCTTTTACGTCACGGCTGCAGCTCATCTGGATTGCAGCAATTGTAACCTCTCTCATACTATTCACCTTTCTCATCCTGTCGTCTCACAATGGGCTTTCCCAAGCCTCTGTGAGACCAAAAACGATTACAACCAATTAAATTACTGTGGTATCTGCTGTGTGATACAGTGTATATTTCCCCCGCCGACAATTATGTCGCGCGCATATATCGGATACACTTTTCTTCCCTCAAAAAGGCTTCCGATGGCCTTAAGCGCAGGCTCATCCATCACATCACCAAACTGTGGAATGAGCACACCGCCGTTTGTGATGTAAAAATTCACATAGCTTGCCGCTAAGCGTTCTCCTGCCTCGCGCTCATCCTCACCCTCCTCAAAGGTGAAGCCCGAAAGCTCATATTCTGTGATACACACCGGATTCTTTGGAATGTAAACCTTGTGAACCTCAATTTTCCGGCCTCTTGCATCAGTTTCATTTTCCAATATTTCAAGGTCCGCTGAGGACATCTGATACTGTGGGTCATCCATGTCATCAGTCCACGCAAGCACCACATGCCCCGGGCTTGTAAATGCACATACGTTGTCGACATGCTCGTTGGTTTCATCATTGTATATTCCATAAGGAATCCAGATAATTTTTTCGGCACCGAGATAATCCTTTAATTTCTGTTCTATTTCAGACTTCGATAATTCCAGATTTCTGCCCTTGCTTAGCAGACAGCTTTCCGTCACTATCACCGTTTTCTCTCCGTCTGTGTGGATGGCTCCACCCTCTAAGACAAACGGATGCGCATCATACATGTCGTATCCGGCTTTGTTGCAAAATAAAGCCGCTACTCTGTCATCCTTTGTCCAGTCTGCGTACAGTCCGTCTACCTTGCCGCCCCAGGCATTAAAACACCAGTCGATTCCTCTGACAGCGCCATCCTCATTTTTCACGAAGGTCGGCCCCACATCTCTGGCCCAGGCATCATCTGACTCCATTTGTATATATTTCACCGGGAAATTTTCCTGATATTTTTTCTGCTTTCTGACAGCTTCCACAACAGACCTTGCATTGTCTATCACATCTGCCTCAGCGAGCACATATGCCTGCTCAGACTCTGCTATTGCACATATCACCTCCGCAAAAGCCTCTCTTGCCCGCCTTGCACCGTAAATCCATGAGCCAGGGCGCTTTGGCCAAATGATGATGGTACCCTTGTGGGGAGCATACTCTGCCGGCATATAAAAGCCGTCTGCTCTAGGACAGCCTACATTTAAAATCTTCATATTCGAATCTCCTGATAACCTTACAATCGTTATTTTCATCCATTACGGCAATGTCCGGAAGCGGCATGCCGTTAAAGGTATTATTTTTGACCATCGAGTAGATTGCCATATCGCAAAAGCACAGCCTGTCACCGATTTTTATCTCTCTGTCAAATGAATAATCCCCTATCACATCACCTGCCAGACAGGTACATGAGGACAATCTGTAGGTATACTTCTTCTCACCCGGCTCGCCACTGTCCATAAGCGGCGGACGGTACGGCATCTCAAGCACGTCCGGCATATGGCAGGCTGCGGAGGTATCCAGAATGAGTATCTTTATGCCATTGTTTTCAACTATATCAAGCACCGTTGTCTCCAGATATCCTGCATCAAGCGCAACCGCCTCTCCCGGCTCCAGATAGATTTCCAGGTCGTATTTGTCACGCATATGCATAATGCATTTTTCAAGCCTCTCAATGTCATAGTCTGCCCTTGTGATGTGGTGTCCGCCTCCCATATTGAGCCACTTAAGTCCATACAGCAGATCTGCGAATTTCTCCTCTACCGCTGCAAGAGTCGTTTCGAGCGCATCCGAATCCTGTTCACAGAGCGTGTGAAAATGAAAGCCCTCTATACGTGATAAATCAAGCCCGTTTTTAATAGCCTTATCGAGTGCCTCTCTCGTTATCCCAAGCCTTGAGCCCGGCGCACATGGGTCATATATCTCATGCCCCTCCTGTGTGGAGCACTCAGGGTTTATTCTGAGCCCGACACTTATTTTTTTATCAGCCTTTTCTATTTTATCCCTGTGAAGCAGATACTGCGATACGGAATTAAATACAATATGGTCACATATTTCTACCAGCTCATCCATCTCCTGCGTCAAAAAAGCGGGACAGAATACATGGTTTTCCTTTCCCATTTCTTCATGTGCAAGGCGGGCCTCAAAAAGCCCGCTTGCAGTTGTCCCGCTTAGATATCTACCGATAAGAGGATATTCATAAAATGCGCTGAATGCCTTCTGTGCCAAAAGAATCCTTGCACCTGTCCTTTGCATGACACCGTTTAATATCAAAAGATTTTCAGTTAATTTTCCCTCGTCTATCACATAACAGGGAGTTCTTAATTCATTTATCTTCATACCGGCCTCCGGACTAATCCATATGTACTGACTCATCCTCAGTCTTGTAGCAATCCACAGGAACCGGATTCTCCACTACCTGCCAAGGCAGTCCGAACTTATTGAGAGCCTCCATGTATGGATCCGGATCCATCTCCTCTAGATTAAACACTCCCGGCTTCTTCCAGAGTCCCTTTACCACCATCATGGCACCAATCATTGCCGGCACACCTGTAGTATAAGAAATCGCCTGCGACTCAACCTCCTTGTAGCACTCCTGATGGTCGCATACATTATAGATGTAGATTGACTTTTCCTTTCCGTCCTTGACACCTGTAAAAATACATCCAATATTTGTCTTTCCGACTGTGCGAGGTCCCAAGGATGCAGGGTCAGGAAGCAGCTCCTTAAGCACCTGTATTGGCACTATTTCCTTTCCGTCCACCATGATCGGGTCTGTTCTTAGCATGCCGACATTCTCAAGACACTTCATGTGTGTGAGATAGCTCTGTCCAAAGGTCATGAAAAATCTGATTCTCTTTATTCCCGGAATATTTTTGGCCAGCGACTCAATCTCCTCGTGGTGAAGCAGATACATATCCTTTTCTCCGACCTGGTCAAAATTGTACTGCGCTCTCCACTCCATAGGCTTTGTCTCTACCCAGTGACCGTCTGTCCAGTATGAGCCGTTCGCAGAAACCTCACGCAGATTTATCTCAGGATTAAAGTTTGTCGCAAACGGGTATCCATGGTCACCGCCATTGCAGTCGAGAATATCTATAGTATGTATTTCATCAAAATAATGCTTAAGCGCATATGCAGAATAAACAGAGGTCACACCCGGGTCAAATCCGCTTCCAAGAATAGCCGTAAGCCCTGCCTCCTTGAACTTCTCCTGATATGCCCACTGCCATGAATAATCGAAATATGCCGTAAATCCAAGCTCCTTGCAGCGCTTTTCGTAGATTGCTCTCCACTTTGGATCCTCAGTATCCTCACACTCATAGTTGGCAGTATCGATGTAGTCAACACCACACGCAAGACATGCATCCATGATTGTAAGATCCTGATACGGAAGCGCAACATTTAAAACCGCATCCGGCTTGTATGCATTAATCAGCTCTTTTAATTCCTCCACATTGTCGGCATCAACCTTTGCAGTCTCAATTTTTGTGCTTGTCTTTCCCTCAAGCTTTGCCTTTAAATCGTCACATTTTGACTTGGTTCTGCTTGCAATCATAATCTCGGTAAATACCTCGCTGTTCTGGCAGCATTTTCTGATTGCCACCTGCGCAACTCCACCACATCCGATAATAAGTAATCTGCTCATTTTTGTCCCTCCTGATTCGCTTTGGTTATGATATAGTTTTTCTAATTTTTTTACTTTGTTTCCTCTTCCTCGAGTAAATCCTCCACATATTTCGGAAGCATGAAGGCTCCCCTGTGTAAATGTGTTGTATAATACCAGGTTTTAAGTCCCAGTGCATCCCATCTTTTTGCATCCAGATCATAAAGCGGATGATATTTCTTCGATGCAAACCCAAACAGCCAGTAGCCTGACGGACAGGTTGGAATATGTGCCTGATATACCCTGCTTATAGGAAATGATTTATACACCTTTCTGTGCATTTTCCGGCACTCAAGCTCATCCTCATCATAAAAAGGGCTGCCGTGCTGATAAACCATGATTCCATCATCCTTTAGTGCCTTATAACAGCTTCCGTAAAACTCTTTTGTGAAAAGTCCCTCCGTATGTCCGAGCGGGTCTGTGGAATCGTTGATTATCAGATCATATTCATCATGCTTTCTGCGTAAGAATCGCAGACCATCATCATAAAACATGGAAATTCTTTCATCCTCAAGTCCACATGCTACCTCGGGGAAAAACCGCCTGCATACATCGACAAACATCTTGTCTGTCTCAACCACATCAATATGCTCGACAGACGGATATTTGATGAGCTCCTTTGCCACGCCGCCATCGCCGCCACCTATTATAAGTATCCTTTTTGCATTCGGGTGGACCGCCATCGGCACATGTGTGACCATCTCATCATATATAAACTCATCTGTGTCCGAAAAAACAATCTCGCCATCCAGTGCGACCATTTTGCCAAACTCATATGATTTAAACACATCTATTTTCTGATAATCACTCTGCCCTGAAAAAAGCTGCTCCTGTATCCTTACATCCAGCTTGACATTGGCAGTATGATATTGTGAAAACCACATTTGCATAGCTTTTCCTCCTGTTTACTGCTCCAATACCTTAAGATATTCTACCGCAGGATCCTCTGTTCCCTGCATTGAACAGCCCTTTTCCTTTGCGTAGACAATGTATTGCGCAATCTCTTTTGTGATAAGCTCTCCCGGTGCAAGAATCGGGATTCCCGGTGGATAACACATGACAAACTCACCACTTACAGCGCCTACCGCGTCCATAATGCGCACTGACTTCTTCTGCGAATAAAACGCCTCCTGCGGCGATACCGCCACCTTTGGATTTATGTACTCTCCCGACAAAAGTCCGGTCTTGTCCTTGCTGTAAAGGCGCTTGATATCCTCCAGCGCACCTACAAGCCTCTCTATATCCTGTATTCTGTCACCGATTGATATATACGCAAGTATATTACAGATATCTCCAAACTCTATCTGGATATCATACTCATCACGCAGCAGATCATATACCTCTATTCCGGCAAGCCCTATATCTAGCGTATAGATGGACAGCTTTGTCACATCATAATCATATATGCTTGAGCCGTTTACAAGATCACGCCCATACGCATAATAGCCACCTATGGAATTAATCTCCAGCCTTGCGTACTCCGACATCTGTGCCACCTTGGCAAAGGATTCCTCGCCCATGAGTGCCAGATTTCTTCTTGATATATCAAGGCTTGACAATAGCAGATACGATGCGCTCGTGGTCTGGGTGAGGTTGATAATCTGCCTCACATAATCAGCATTTACATCCCTTCCGGTGAGCAGAATCGAGCTCTGTGTCAGGCTTCCTCCCGATTTGTGCATCGATACCGCAGACATGTCTGCCCCGGCTGCCATTCCTGATATCGGAAGCCCTTTTCCAAAATAAAGATGTGTACCATGTGCCTCATCCGTGAGCACCTTGATTCCCTTCGAATGAGCCAGCGCAACTATCGACTTAAGGTCAGAACAGATTCCGTAATACGTCGGATTGTTTACAAGCACAGCCTTTGCATCCGGATTTTCCTCGATAGCCCTCGCCACCTGATCAATCTCCATTCCAAGCGAAATACCAAGCTTCGCATTCATCTGCGGATTGACATAAACCGGTATCGCTCCACAGAGCACGAGTGCATTAAGAGCGCTTTTATGAACATTTCTCGGAAGTATAATCTTGTCTCCTGCCTTGCAGGTGGACAAAATCATGGCCTGCACCGCAGAGGTGGTGCCTCCTACCATAAGAAAAGCATTTGCCGCTCCAAAGGCATCCGCCGCAAGCTCCTCCGCCTCTCTGATTACCGAAACCGGATGGCACAAATTATCAAGCGGCTTCATTGAATTGACATCAAGCCCTACACACTTTTCTCCGAGCAGATGCACCAGCTCAGGATTTCCCCTGCCTCTCTTGTGTCCCGGCACGTCAAACGGCACCACTCTCTTCTTCTTAAACTCCTCAAGAGCCTCATAAATCGGCGCTCTTTCCTGTCTTTTGATATCCATTTACTTCTCCTGTATTTAAAAAGGATGATGCGTGCAAGCATCATCCTTTAGATTCGTCTTAACAACAGTAAAATCGTAACATATACTATGGAGTTATGCAAGAAATTACGTTTTATTTTTATATAAACACTTTTAGCCTTCCGACTATAAAGAGGAAGCCGGTACATGTGGAGTGTACCGGCTAAAAATATGAAAAAGATTAATATGAGTATTTCTTTTGTTTATGATGTCAGTATACAGGACAATTGTGAAAATGCTGTGTTTACTTTCTTACCCTTTTATAAACAAAATATTACATTTTCTACTATAAAGGAGTATTCAATGGGAACTACACAGCCAATCCGAAACAAGGACGAACTCACGGCTTTCAGGATGTACTATAAAGACATCCGTCCAAACAGCCGCAATTACTGTTTAATTGTGATGGGATTAAACACAGCACTAAGAATCAGTGACCTGCTTAGATTAAAGTGGGACAACGTTTACAATTTCGAACATCATGAATTTATTTTTACCAAGAATACCTGCAGATACCAGCCTATAAGCAGGACGCAGGCATATCGTATTGTAAAGACTGCTGCCGGCAAAACAGTGCAGGATGAGAAGGACGAGATTTATCTGAAGCTTGAATTATAGTACCTTCTATTCCGCCGGCCAGGATTTTCTGAGAGCCACATAGGAAATCAGGAAATTGGCAAGCCAGCCGGCCGGTACAGCAAGCCAGACAAATGCAATACCGAAACGCGGCGCGCAGATTAAGGCAACCGAGAGGCGGATTGCAAGGTTTACCATATTTGCAGCGAGAAACGGACGCATGATGCCAAGTCCACGAAGCACACCATCGGTGGCCATCTTTATACCCATAAAAATGAAAAAGAAGCCAAGCCATCTCATATAATCCCCTGATACCTGATATGCCAGGGTCGTTCCGTCTTTACCCAGGAATAATGAGGAAATCTGAGTATGCAGTGTTTCAATTACTATAAAAGCAAGCACTGCAAAACACAGGTCTAACACCAGCGCAGCGTGATAGCCTTTTTTGATACGTTCTGTCTTCTTTGCTCCGAGATTCTGGGAAACAAACGGAGAAACTGCATTTCCAATGGATACAAATATCAGTGAAAATACATTCTCTACCCTCATCGTTGCCGAATATCCTGCAAGCGCCTGTGTACCGAACGGATTCACAACTGCCTGTACTATCATCATGCCAATTGACACCGTAGACTGCTGGAGAACCGAAGGCACAGCAATCCGAAGCATTGAATGAAGCTCATGTCTGTCAAACCATTCAAAGCGACTTTTATACCGGCGCATCCTGCTAAAGAAAATCAAAAGTGAAAACACTGCAGATATTCCCTGTGCTATGAGAGTTGCAAGTGCTGCACCGAACACCCCCAGGTCAAGGCCTGCCACCATCCAAAGGTCCATAAATATATTTAACACAGAGGAAAATATTAAAAGCCCCAACGGAATCCTTGACTCGCCAATCGATGTAAACATCGTTGAAAGTATGTTATACATAAACAGAAACGGAAATCCCACAAAATAAACCCGAAGATACAGCACTGCCTCATCCAGTATATCTGCAGGTGTCTGTAGCAAGCTCATCATTGAATGTGAAAAGAAAAAGCCAAAGACACCCAGAAGTACGCTTAAAACCAGAAAACTAATCAGTGATGTTGATACTATTGTTTTCATTTTGCCGTAATCCCTGGCGCCGAAATAGCGGCTCACAAGTACACCGGCTCCTACACCGGCTCCCAGTGCTATACAAATGAACACATTCGTAAGCGCAGCACAGGCTCCAACTGCCGCAAGTGCAGAGGAGCCTACAAACTGGCCAACAATGATTGAATCAGCCATATTATATACTTGTTGAAAAAAGCTGCCCAAAATCATAGGCATTGCAAAAACTGTCAGCGCCTTTAACGGGGCATCTGTAATTAAATATTCATCTTTTGACATTATTTTTCCCTCATTCCGCTATAATTAAGCTATAGTATATCCGATTGAAAGACAAATTACAATATAGCATTCTTTATCGACATTTTTCAATTTCTTATGCTTTCCCTCTAATGCAAACATCATACTGCTCATTTGTATTTTAATTTAAAAAGCCGCCCAGGCCATAGGCCTGTGCGACTTCTCATAAGATGATTTAAATTAAGTTTATCCTTCAATAGCAATATGCTTTGTGGTCTCAACTTTCTTTTGCTCCTTCTTCGGAACTGAAAGTTTAAGAATACCATCCTCATACTTTGCCTTGATATCTTCCTGTTTCAGCTCATCACCTACATAGAAAGATCTGCTCATAGCACCGGAATAGCGCTCCTTGCGGATATACTTGCCATCCTTTTCTTCCTTCTCTTCCTTGTCAAGTCCTTTAGCTGCGCTGATAGTTAAGTAACCATTCTCCAGCTTAGCCTCAATCTCATCCTTCTTGAATCCCGGAAGATCTATATCTACTTCGTAGCTATTGTCTGTTTCCTTGACATCAGTCTTCATAACGTTCTTTGCGTGTTTACCATAAAGCGCCTTGTCAACATCAGGAAATGAAAAATCCATCCAATCATCGTTAAATAAGTTTTCTCCAAAAATACTAGGCATCAACATAAGTCATCTCTCCTTCTTAATCTATAAAATCTGTGTCAACCTGTTTCTTTGGAACCGGGATGTTTCAAGAACTCAAAGCCTTTGCTTTTTGTTCCTTTCCTTTGTTCTTGACTATGTTATACACCTATTATTAGCACTCGTCAATAGGGAGTGCTAATAATTTATAAAATGTTTATATTTTCCGAGCAGCTTCAAAGTACTTACCATATGAAACTCCATTATTTTGCAATAAATAACACTCCGAGTGTGCCAGGCCCACAATGTGATGAAATCACACCACCTGCTCTTGTCTCTATAATTTCCTTAAAAATGCCAAGAGAGGCTATGTAATCTCTCACCTCTTCAACTGTCTTAGCATCACATTCCGAATGTGTAATAAATACCCGATCCGGTATTGCGTTTTTCAGGTCCTCTTCCAGATCTTTTGCATAATTCTTTATGACTTTACCCATCTTACCTCTATATTTCCTGCTTGCATCCATTTTACCATCCTTTACAACGATCATGGGATGAAGCGCCAATGCTCCTCCGACAAGCGCAGAAACCGCATTGCATCTGCCACCTCTGTAAAGGTACACAAGTGTATCTACAACAAAGCTTGCTCTTACCTTCGGGATCAATTCATCAATTCCGGCTTTTATCTCCTCACGGGATTTCCCATCTGCTGCCATAACTGCCGCCTCAACAACAAGCAGGCCTATTCCTGTGGACAGATTTCTTGAATCTATCACCGTAACTTTATCTTCCGCATCAAGTTCTTCTGCCGCCATTCTGATCACGTTGATTGATGTCGACATCTCACTTGATATGGAAAAGCATATGATCTCCCTGCCTTCATCAATATATGGTCGCATTACATTCATTGCTGTTTCTATAGATGGAGCTGAAGTCTTTGGTGTAGTCTTATTTTTATCAGCCCACTCATACAATGCGTGAATGTCTATCTGCGGTCCGTCCTCCAGTTCTTCATCTCCTTTTACAATATGAAGCGGAATAATATCTATATCGTATCTTTCTAAAACTTCCTGTGACAGATCGCATGTACTGTCTGATATAATTTTTACCATTTTAACACCTCCAGGCTTTCAAAATCATTTTGTCCTTCCTTTCTGTTCCATTATACTATCTTATTTTATTATTTCAATTGCGGAATAAATATATTATTTTCATGCCCATATTCAATAGTTATATGTTCTTTTTATTACAGTATCAAAAAAAGATATTTTCACCAAGGGGGGAAGCAACGTTCATTTTACTGTTGGCTGGCTCAGCTGGCTTTGTGCTATT
>OLXI01001526.1_pt1 | contig 10959 bp, 8 predicted proteins | sample 1674181 | NCBI WGS metagenome assembly OLXI01 (sample SAMEA103958148, study PRJEB25191) | human gut metagenome | reverse complement strand
AACTCTCGGATATGACCTTCGAGGACAAGCGTTACGACGAAGCTGCCGCCGCTTACCGCCAGTTGTACGACGTTACGACGACGGTCGCCGGGCGTGAGGACGCCATGAAGGGCTATGTGCGTGCGACGCTGGCCGGGGGCGATGCGGCGAAGATCGAAGCGATGGCCGCCGATGTCGCGGCGCATCCCGACGCCGGGGCCGTCGCGCTGCGCGAGTCGAAATTCGCATGGGCCGAGCTGCTGCGTCTGCAGGACCGCCGCGCCGATGCCGTGAAACTGTATAAGGAACTGGCGTCCGACGTCCGCACGAAGGAAGGCTCCGCGGCCGCCTATTACGTACTCGAAGATGTTTTCGCGGGCGGCGATATGGACAAGGCCGAGAAGGCGATATTCGCCTATTCGGAGCGAGAACCGCAGGCGTATTGGTTAGCCAAGGCCTTTATCCTGCTGGGCGACGTCTATGTCCGCAAGGGCGACAATTTCCAGGCTAGGGCGACCTATCAGAGCGTTGCCGACGGCTATTCGCCTGCCGACGACGGCATTGTGGCCGAAGCGAAAGAACGGATCGCAAAACTGAACTGATGATGAAACGCATATTGTTTGCCGCCGCGCTGCTGGCGGCGCTTCCCTGCAGCGTGAGCGCGCAGGTGGAAAAACGGGTCGAAGTGACCAAAGCCTATGTTCCGAGCGTCGAAAGCGCCGCGAAGCTGGCCGTCGTGCCCGATATGACCGACACGGTGAAGATGCGGCCCGAAATCGACTATACGATCACGCCGCTGTCGCTGCAGACGACACTCGCCACGCGGCCGATCCGTCCGGCGACGGTGACCTATTGGGAATTCAACCGTCCGCTGCCGTTCTACCTGAAGGCCGGGGCGGGCTATCCGCTCAATTCGGTGCTGGATTTCTACGCTTCGAGCCAGAACCCCGGTACGGGTTATGTCGTGGGGTACGTGAACCACGAGGGCCGCTATGCGAAGATCAAAAACGACTTCGGCATCAGAAACAACTCGACGCGGATGCTCAACCGCATCGGCGCCGCGGCCGGCAAGTATTTCGGCAAACACATTCTGGAGGGCGACCTCTCGTATGAAAACCGTATGTACCACCGTTACGGGATGTATGTCGCGCCGGACGTCACGTCGGACATGGCCCCCGGCGCAATGGCCGATTACGGCGATGCGAATATCGCGGTGCGTTTCGGCGATGATTTTCAGGACCTGAGCCGTGTGAATTTCGAAATCGCGATTCGCGGCGGGCTATTTTTCGACCACTCCGAGTGGCCGGATTATAACGACAAGGCGCGTCAGACCACGCTGGAGACCCATGCGAAGATCGCCCGCGGATTCGGCCGCCACCGGCTTGCGGCGGAGTTCGGCTATACGCGGCTGGCCGGACAGAAAGCGATCGGCCTTTATAATCAGCAGCTGATCCATGCCGCCCTGCGTTACGGTATCGAGGGCGGGGTAGTGCGTCTCGAAGCGGGCGCCGACTATTACCACGACAAGGTCAAGACCGTCGACGCGGAGAATTACATCATTCCTTTCGTCCGGCTGAACCTGAACCTCGGAACGGACGGACTTTGTCCCTTTTTCGAGATGGACGGCAGTGTGGACGACAACGGCTTCCGCTCGTTGACCCGGCAGAATCCTTACGTCGCCGCAGCGTTCTGGCAGACCAAGAGTTCGGTCGATTACAACGGCCGTTTCGGTATCGGCGGCAGTATCTGGCGCGGAAAGTTCGACTACAGGGTGTATGCCGGATTTTCGGTCCGGGACAACCATCCCTATTGGTATGTTTCCGACAATTATGCGATCGACGGGGAAAAAACGGCCGTCGCCGGAGCCATGCGCCCGGCACTGGCCCGTCAGACCGTACTTTCCTTCAACGGCGAAGTGACGTGGCGTCCGGTGAGCAGTTTCCGGACGGAATTGGGCGTACACGGATATATCTACAACGACGACGAAACCAAATTGCACAACGGCGCGCCGTCCTTCGACGGCAGTCTGTCGGCGCACTACGACGGCCGCAAGATTTCGTTCGGCGCGGGAGTCTACTTGCAGAGTGCCCGGAAGTGGAGTGCGGTTTTCGAAAATACGGGGACGGAAACTGCGCCCGGTGAACCTGTGATGCAGTACGATACTTTCGAAGCGCCCTTCGCCGTCGATTTGCGCGTCAATTTCGACTGGAAAGTTTCGGGCCGCGTGACGCTCTTCGCCGAGGGCCGCAACCTGATCAACCGCCGCCTGTACGAATATCCGTTCTACCCCGAATACGGGGCTAACTTTACGGTCGGCGTGAAGGCGAACTTTTAAAAAGATTTCCTCTCCATGCCGGTTGGGCGCATATAAATTGTCCGTGAAGAGTATTCATGGATGTAAATTTGTTGTTTTGGGGAAATAATATTAATTTTGTCAATAATAAGCTAATTTAAACGCAATATTTCTTTAATAATATTTATGTCTACACTGAAGAACCTCCCCAAAATATGTCCCTCCTGCGGTAAACGTTTGAGCGTGCACGCGATGCATTGCAACGGATGCCAAACACATATCGAAGGCAATTACAGTCTTCCCGTGATGATGCAGCTGTCAGCACCCGACCAGCAGTTCGTACTCGATTTCGTGAAGAGCAGCGGTTCGCTGAAGGAGATGGCCCATAAGTTGGGATTGAGTTATCCGACCGTGCGCAACAGACTGGACGATATTATCTCTCAACTAAATAAATTCGAAAGCGATGAACAAGATTCTTAACCCGTTCGAATACCTGTCTACAGGGAAAGCGCTCGGTTGGGGCCTCGCGGGAACGCTCTTTTCCATCTGCCTGCTGACCGCGGTGAGTTGGCCCGTCGAGGGCGACGTTTCCAAGATTATCACGATTCTGTCGTCGAATTTGCTGTTGTGGCTGCCCCTCTCGCTGCTGTTGTACGTGATGGCGCTGGTGCTCTCGCCCTCCCGCATCCGGGCCGTGGATATCTTTGCCACCAACCTGTTCGCGATGCTGCCGACGATCGTTATTCTGGGAGTGCTGAGTCTTTGTGCCATGTGGCTGGGGAGCATTGTCTGCGAACCCCGCAGCGCCTGCGAGGTCTTGAAGCAGGCAGCCTACAATCTGATCGTGATCGTCCTGTCGGTTTCGATGGTCTGGTCGATGGTCTGGGGCTGTTTCGCCTACCTCGTTTCGGCCAATATGAAAGGATGGAAGAGCATCGTCGTTTTTGTGATCTGCTATGTCTTCGTGAGTGTGGTCAACCAATTGCTGATCGAATACACCAAATAGGGCGGAGTGCCGTCCGACGCTATGCGGAACCCCGGCCGGGTTCCGTTTTTTTGTTCGCTCCGATTATGAATCCACAAAAAAAATATGGTGCTGCAAACCGGAATTTACAGCGCCATATATGGTTGGGTGAGCTGATTATATCGCACCGCTACAACCACATACCCTTGCTCGATTCCTCGCCTGGGGGATTCTGTAGGAGCTGGTCGTATAAGACTCACCCGGCACAAAAGTAGGAATTTTTTATATCTTTGCAAAAATTTTCGACCAGATGCGTAAAAAAACTTTGCTCTATATCTTTTTTGCGGGCCTGTCTGTTCTGCTGATCGCGGGATTCGTCCTTCGTCAGCAGTTCTACGGCAATGCCGTGAAGACGGAACGCGAACTCTTTGTCAGCAGCCGGGCCGATTACCGTGCGCTCGTCGATTCCCTGCTGCCGGAGTTGAAACACCATTGGGCGTTCGGGGTCTATGCCCGGCGCATCAATCTGGCCGAGACCTTCAAGCCCGGACACTATCTCCTCGAACGGGGCATGAGCGTCATCCGGGTGGCCCGGATGCTCAAACTGGGCATGCAGACCCCCGTGCGGGTGACGATCAACAACGTGCGCATCCCGGCCCAGCTGGCGCAGAAACTCGCACGGCAGATCGACGCCGATTCCACGGAGATCATGCAGGCGCTGACCTCGGAGGAGCTGGCCGCGGAGGTCGGATTCGACAGCGTGACGCTCTTTTCGATGTTCATTCCCGACAGCTACGAGTTCTACTGGACGGTGACGCCCGGGGAGTTCGTCAGGCGCATGAAGCGCGAGTACGACCGTTTCTGGACTTCCGAACGCGATGTAAAACGCAAGCGCAGCGGATTGAGCCGGCTGGAGGTGATGACGCTGGCTTCGATCGTCTACGAGGAGACCCGCAAGACCGACGAGATGCCCCGCGTCGCCGGCGTATACGTCAACCGGCTGAAAAAGGGAATGCCCCTGCAGGCCGACCCGACGATCAAATACGCGATGCAGGATTTCGGCCTGCGCCGCATCCTGTACAAGCATCTGAAATATGAATCTCCGTATAACACCTATCTGAACAAGGGCCTGCCGCCGTCGCCTATCTGCATGCCGGGCATCAATGCCATCGACGCGGTGCTGAATTACGAAAAACACGACTATATTTTCTTCTGCGCACGGGAGACGTTCGACGGCTACCACAATTTTGCGAAGACCCTGCGCGAGCACAATGCCAATGCTCAGGCGTACAGCAGGGAGCTGAACCGGCGCAAGATTAAATAATTTTTCGTACATTTGTATTCATGCTGACGAAAATATACGAACAGAACCCCTCCGAAAGGGAGTTGCGGAAAGTGGTCGATGCGTTGGAGGACGGCGGAATCATCATCTATCCGACCGACAGTGTCTATGCTTTCGGTTGCTCGCTGCGTTCGCCCAAGGCCATCGAGCGGCTGCGCCGCATGAAGGGCAAGGACGCCGAGGCCTTTACGGTGGTTTTCGAAAATCTGGCTCAGGCGGCCGAGTACTGCCGGGTGGACAATGCGGCGTTCCACATCCTGAAGCGCAACCTGCCGGGGCCTTTCACGTTTGTATTGACGGCATCGTCGGGCATGCCCGACAAGGCGCTCGAAAAACGGCGTACGATCGGAATCCGTATTCCCGGCAACGCCGTTCCGCGGGTTATCGTCGCGGCGCTGGGATGTCCGCTGATCACCACCTCGGTGAAGGACGACGACGAAGTGGTCGAATACACCACGGATCCCGAACTGATCCACGAGCGGTACGGCCGCGATGTGGCGCTGGTGATCGACGGCGGCGTCGGCGACAATGTGCCGACGACGGTCGTGGATCTCACGGGCGACGAACCCGAAATCCTGCGCGAGGGCAAAGGCGAGCTGCAATGATTGGGAACTGATAATTCTGAATGATATAATGGAAAAGCAAAATTTCTGGAACGATGCCGCGAAATGCGGGGCGATTATCGGGGCCATACTGGCCGTTTCGATGGTCTTGGAGACGATGATGACACTTTCGGGCAGCATGAAGTACTATGCCCTGATGACGGTCGAATGGATCGGAGTCGTCGTCCTGCACTATTACCTGCTGCACCGCTTCACGCGAAACCGTTCGAAACTCTATTCGGCCGAGGAGGGATTCTCCTTCGGACAGGGATATCTCTTCGTGCTGGCGGTGTCGGCCTTTGCTGGCGTCATCGTCGGAGGCGTGCAATATATCTACCTGCACCTGATCATGGGTTATTCGAATTACACCTCCCGGCTGGTCGAAGCGCTGACCGACATGATGGCGTTGGGCGGCGGCGTGCCGGCGTCGATGGAGTCGGTGATGGCCCAGTCGCTGGAGCAGATTCAGACCGCGCCTGCCCCCTCGGTGCTTGCGACCGTCTGGGGCGGTATCTGGGTAAGCCTGCTCTTCGGCGCTGTTTTCGGCCTTATCATTGCAGGTGTGCTTTCGCGCGCTCCGCGGCCGTTCGATACGCAGGCCGGTGAGTAAGAACAGTAAAGCAGAAGATGAATAAACTCGACATATCGGTTGTAGTGCCGCTCTACAACGAGGCGGAATCGCTGCCCGAACTGGTCGCATGGATCGACCGCGTGGCGGCGGAGCACGGCTATACCTACGAAGTTATCTTGGTGGACGACGGTTCGTCCGACGATTCGTGGAGCGTCGTCGAATCCCTCAAAAAGCAGTATCCGGCGGTGCGGGGCATCGGGTTCGCCCGTAACTACGGCAAATCCGCGGCCTTGTACTGCGGTTTTGCGGCTGCGGAAGGGGAGGTCGTCGTCACGATGGACGCCGACCTGCAGGATTCGCCCGACGAGATTCCCGAATTGCGCAGGATGATTCTCGAAGAGGGATACGATCTGGTTTCGGGCTGGAAGAAGAAGCGCTACGATCCGATCGGCAAACGCTGGCCCAGCAAGTTTTTCAACTGGACGGCCCGCACCGTGTCGGGAATCGGGCTTCACGACTTCAACTGCGGCTTGAAAGCCTACCGCCGCAAGGTCGTCAAGGCTATCGAAGTCTACGGCGAGATGCATCGTTTCATTCCGATACTTGCCAAGCAAGCCGGTTTCCGCCGCATCGGCGAGAAGCCGGTGGAGCATCGCGCCCGCAAATACGGTCGTTCGAAATTCGGTCTCGAACGTATGCTGAAAGGTTATCTCGACCTGATTTCCGTACTCTTCATGTCGCACTTCGGCCGTTCGCCGATGTATTTCTTCGGCAGTCTGGGAACGCTGATGTTCCTTATCGGCGGCGGCACGACGGTCTGGATCATCGCCGCCAAAATCTGGAAGCAGGTCCACGAAATGCCGCTGAGGGCGGTTACCGATCAGCCGCTTTTCTATTTGGCGATTCTGGCGATTATCCTCGGAGTCCAGCTGTTTTTGGCGGGATTTTTGGGCGAGCTTATCAACCGCGGCTCCTCCGACAGGAACAAATATTTGATCGATAAAACTTTATGACCCTATGATACAACGAATCCAAACGCTTTACATGCTGATTGTCACGGCGCTTATGGCCGTTACGCTTTTCGCTCCGCTTGCGTGGTTCGCCGGCGAGGCCGGCGAGTTCGGGCTGTATGCCTTTTCTTTGAAAACCGCTGCCGGCGAAGCCGTGCAGCCGACGGTTTATATGGGCGTCGTGCTGGCGCTGGCCTGCGTGCTGCCGTTTATTACGATTTTCCTGTTCAAGCGCCGCCTGCTCCAGCTCCGGCTCTGTGTGGTGGAAATGGTGCTGCTCGTCGGCTCCGCCGTGATGGAAGGCGTGTACTACTTTCTCAGTTACCGGGTGTTTGCGGAACAGACGTTCCATACGCAGGTGCTGAAACCTGCCGTCGTGCTGCCGCTGGTTTGCCTGCTTTTCGCATACCTCGCCGCACGTGCGGTTTTCCGCGACGAACTGATGGTGCGCGCTGCCGACCGCATCCGTTGATCCCGAAAGACTATTAGCCCCGGAATATGCAGAAACGTGCGTATTCCGGGGCTTTTGTCTCCGATGGTGTCCGCATTGGACGCCGATGTCCGCTAATTAACCTAATCGTAATATAAAAAAGGCGTTTATGCTTTTGCCGGTCCGGAAAATAATTTTAAATTTGAGGCATAATATTCACATTATGTAAGGAATCGTAAGTTTTTTTAGAAATAAAATAAAAGTTTTTAATCAATTTTAAACAACTCTTCTATGAAAAAGTTAAACCTTTTGAGGTTATTGTTCGGTGCGATGTTCCTGATCGCCGCGACGGCGTTTACATCGTGTGTGGATGATAACGATGACGACGGGATGCCTTATCTTGAGGTTGCTCCCGAAGCATTGACCTTTTCCGCCGAGGGCGTGGCCGAAGGTGCGTCTGCCGTTACGGTGAAAAGCAATCGTCCGTGGACGCTCGCTTTCGAATCGGGCGCAGACTGGGTGACGCCTTCCGCGACCGATGGAAAAGCCGGTACGACCGAGGTCGAATTCTCGATCCCCGCAAGCAACGAGAGCCGTACGGCAACGCTGAGTTTCCAGCTCAAGAACTCCTACGGCGCCTATTTCACCAAGACGGTTACCATCCAGCAGGGTGAGGCTCCCGTGGCCGGCGCAGTCAGCGAACTGGTCGCTTTCATCAAGGATACCCATGCAGGCGTGGAGAGCGGCAACACCGTTCCTCTGGGATACAGCAAGGCATCCATCGAAGCGGTCATTCTGGCCAATAACGAGTATGGCAATAATTTCGGTAAACTCTATGTCGGCGACAACATCTCGCTGCCCAACTCGGCTATCGTCCTTTACGATACGAAGGAGTTCACCAAGGCTAACAGCGTAAACTATCCCGTAGGCAAGAAAGTCACGCTCGAACTGTCCGGCGCCGAATACTCTCCCTTCGGGAATCTGCGTGAGTTGAAGGGCGTGGCGGTAACCGTATCGGACGATGATCCGGTCGAGCTTGTTATCCCGTCGCTTTCCGCCGCAACGTTCAATTCGGGTAACTATCAGGGCCAGTACGTGCGTGTGAACGACCTTACGCCGCAGTCGGCTTATGTCGGCGAGGCTTGGGCTACCGGTGCCAAGCGCAAAGTCGTACTCGACGGTCCCTCTTCGACGACGGTCCAGAGCTACATGGCCACAGCCACCGACGCTCCCGATTTCGGAATGCTGTATATTAAGGCTGCTACCGGTCCGATGCTCGGTACCGCCGAACAGAATTTCAACAATATCCAGCTGATTCCGACCAAACCGTCGGATGTGGCCGCTTTCGTTTCGAACGATCCCATCCTGTCCGTCGATCCCGAAACCGTCAGTCTTAACGCGGCAGCCGGTTCCACCGGAACGTTCGCAGTCACCAGCAACGGCGATTGGACGGTTGCCAAAGCTTCGGGCGACGGCTTTACGTTCGATCCCGACAAGGGTTCGCAGAACGGCACCGTGACGATTACGGCGTCGAAGGCCAATGAGACGAATGCCGAGGTTACCCTCGGTACGCTGACCGTAACCGACGGAACGAATACGAAGACCGTCACTGTAAAACAAAAGATTGCGTCGAGCGATATTCTCTTCGAAAACTTCGGTACAAATCCCGTTAGTGAAAATACGGATGTGGCTCAGTTCAACGATTATCTCCGCGATGGTTCGGGTGTAACCGCTCAGACTACCTATACGGGGAATAAGGCAAGTATCCGTAAGACCGGAGCGCCCGACACCGATGCTATTTCCGGTCCGAACGCCCTTTGGGTCGCTTCGAACGGCTATTTCGATGTGAACAAGCTCAAGCTGGAATCCGGCGAGACGAAACTCCAGATCAAGTTTGCCGCTATGGCGTCGAATGCCGCCGTAGGTGCGAGCGATATCACGCTTTCGCTGAGCGGCAACGACGGCGGATCGTGGAAGACGGTTACCTATGAACTCGAATCGATTGCCGGAGAGTCCAAATACAAATGGGTAATCTGCAACTTTACGCTGAAGACTGCCGTGTCCGAACTGTCGCTCCGCATTGCCAGCAGCGTCGGAACGCGCGTCGATGACCTGAGCGTAACGACAGGCGCAGGCGGTCAGGAGGTCGATCTTCCGACGAGCGGCGTGGTTACCGAGCCGATTACGATTCCCGAAATCGTCAATGCGATGACCGGAACGGCTACCGTGATCGACAACGACAAGAACCGCACGTTCGAAGCGGTTGTCTGCGGCGACAAGACGTTCCATAACTATCCCAACGGATATAACTACCTGATGACTCCCGGCTCTTCGGATCCTAAGAACGGTATCGTTCTTTACAACTTCGATCTCGACGGTAAATTCGAGACCGGCGATAAGATCAAGGTGACGCTGAAAGCCGGTACTGCGAAGAGTCAGCTTTACAGCAATTCGGTATATCAGATTTCCGGTGTGACGGAAGCCGATATCGAAGTTCTTTCGCAGAATAATGCGATTACACCTGTAAAGGTTGCTCCTACGGCTATACAGAATTACTTCGGTATGCCCGTGACGGTGGAGAATACCACGACCTCTACGGGCGGTGTATGGCAGCCTGTTCCCGAAACCCTCAGCAACGTTACGGTTTCTTCGGCAGGAACGGATTTCGTCGTGAACTTCAATAAGATGGCTACCGGATTCGATTTCGCCTATGTTGCGACGACCGGTACGATTTCGGGTATCGCTACGATATTCGACGGCAAGGGGCAGATCGCACCCCGCAACGCCGCTGATCTGGCCGCATTCAACGGCGGTGCCGCTACGCCTGCGGTTACGACGGCCAACGCTTCGAATGTAGCCGAGACGACGGTGACGCTGGGCGGCTCGATCGCCAATGCCGATCTGGCCGACTATTCGGCCGTCGGCGTGGAATATGTGGTCTTCGCCACGGGAAATACGCCCGACTGGACCGGCTCCGTGAAAGTTCCGGCCGCAACGAAGGCTGCGACATGGACCGTAGACGTTACCGGCCTGACGAAGGAGACGCAGTACGCTTTCCGCGCCTACGCGACTCCGAACACCGGTGATATTCTTTACGGCGATCATAAGACGTTCATTACCACAGGCGGTGGCAGCGTGACCGCGATCACTATCCCTGAATTGTTGCAGATTGCCAAAGGAAGTGTAATCTCGGAAAGTCAGGACAAAGTGCTGACGGCTGTGGTCTGCGGAGACCCGACCGGCAATAACTTCTCGTTCGGAACACTCTATGTGATGACGGAGGGGGCGACCGAGGGAGGCAACGGTATTGTGATTTACAACAATAAGTCGGCGGACTTCAATGTTGCGGATTATGCACTTGGTGATAGATTGAAGATTACACTTCAGGCCAACGTCGCGATGATGGATGAGTATAACGGCGTCAAGCAGATTACGGGTGTAACGACTTATCATGTTGAGAAATCCGGTACGGCGACCGTTACCCCGATCAACGTAGCTCCTGCCGATTTGGCCTCGTTTGTCTCGATGCCTGCCACGGTACAGCAAGCCAGCACGGCTAAAGCAGGAGTCTGGTGTACGGCATCAAGCAATGGAAATCACACGTTTACCTCTGGCGGTACGAACTTTACTGTAAACGTAAATAAGCGTGCTACGGTATTTCAGGATATTCCGTATGCAGCTGCTACAGGCAATATCACGGGTATTGTGACCATGTATGGCGGAAAGGGCCAGATCGCTCCGCGTAATTTGAACGATGTGGAAGCATTC
>OLXI01001524.1_pt1 | contig 10970 bp, 10 predicted proteins | sample 1674181 | NCBI WGS metagenome assembly OLXI01 (sample SAMEA103958148, study PRJEB25191) | human gut metagenome | reverse complement strand
GCCCATGAAAGCGCTGTCGCTATCCGTAAGCCCGCTGGTGCGGGTAACGGCTACCGCCTCCGCAGCCGACGGACAGGGGGCGTGCGGACTGTCTCCCTGAAGGGAGAGGTCTCAAACCACAAAGGAAATTTTAATAAAGAAGGCAGGTTGCCTGCCCCGGAACGGGCCGGAAGGAGAGGATGCCGGGCAAAGGCTGGAGACGGCGAAGAGGGGGCCTCAACGTAGCCTCCATCTCCTGTCGGCCACAGGGCATGAAAAAAGGGCGCCCGAGGGCGCCCTTTTTGTGTTTGATGGGGAAGGGGTTATTTTTTCAGCTCTTCTTCGATGGCCTGCCGCATCTCGGGCGAGATCTTCGGATCCTTGAGGCCGGCCTCCCAATGGGCGCGCCCCTTGTCCTTCTGCTGCAGGAAGTAGCTGTAGAGCACGCCCAGGCTGTAACGCACCGTGGCGTCGTCCCGCAGGGCCACCACCTTTTCCAGGGTCGCGGCCGCTTCCTGCGGCTTGCCCTGATTGTGCAGGATGACGCCCAGCATGTAGAGGGGCTGGGGATCGTTGACGTCCAGAGCCACGGCGCGCTGGGCAAAGGTGGCTGCGGCGTCCCATTCCTGGGTGGCCATCAGGTGTTCGGCCAGATGCATCAGGGCGTCCTTGTTGGTGGGCTCGGCGGCCACCTTCTGCATCAGGCTGGCCAGCAGGTTCTGTTCCTGTCCCATGCCCTGCGGGGCCGTGGGACGTTCGGTCACCAGGTGCGGATTGCTGACACGTTCCTTGATGGTGACGCCCAGCATGACCAGCAGGCTCAGGCCCAGCAGCAGGATGATGGCGCGGGCGGTGAAGGAAAGACGGCTATCAGTCATGCAGGATCTCCATCTGGCGCAGACGGGCATCCAGACGCCGCTGGGCACAGCCCATGAAGACCAGGTACGCGGCCAGACCCAGCCAGACGGCGGCACCGGCCGCCACCAGCCACAGGAAATTGCTGTCCATAGGGCACTCCTTGAAAGCGGGGATCCCGCTTGTATCCGTTGAAAACAGGGCTCATCGAGTCCGGACGGAGCACGGCTCCGCCTGTCCGCTCCCCGGGAGCGGCGCATCCGCGGCCGTCATCCCGCCGCATGCGGCGGGCAGGACAGACCGGGGACCGAAAATCAGTCTTCCGCCTGCAGGCGCAGGCTGTCCAGCCGGTCGCGCAGGCCCAGCTGGCGGGTGCGCAGCCACACCAGGCCCGCCCAGAACAGGCCCATGGCCGCCACACAGGCGATGGCGGTCAGCTTCATCTCAGGTTCCAGCCCGCCGCCCTTGGAGGCGAACACCGCCGGATGGATGGAGCGCCACAGCCGGGCCGAAAGGAAGACCAGCGGCACGTCCAGAAAGGCCACCACCCCCACCACGGCGCAGATCATGCGCTTGCGCTGGGGCGGCAGGTCCAGGCCGCGCAGCACCAGATAGCCCGCATAGATGAACCACATGACCAGCGTGGTGGTCAGGCGGGGATCCCACGTCCACCAGACGCCCCAGGAACGGCGGGCCCAGATCATGCCCGTGACCAGGGCCAGACCGGCCAGCAGCACGCCCACTTCGGCAGCGGCCGCGCAGACGCGGTCAGCGGCCGGGGAACGCCGGATCAGGTAGACGATGGACGCCACGAAGACCACCAGAAAGCTGATGAGCGCCCACCAGGCCAGCGGCAGATGGGTATAGAAGACCTTCTGCATCAGGCCCAGCTGGGCTTCCACAGGGGCATAGAAAAAGATCAGCCACTGGCACACGGCCAGGGCCGCACCGCCCAGCAACACCAGCAGCAGGGGCCACACGGAAAAGGCGCGTTGCATCATTCGTCTCCCGAATACATGAAGCCGAACAGCAGCAGTCCGGCAGCCAGAAAGACACCGTCGAAGGCGGCGGCCAGCCCTATCCACGAGGCCGGGCCGTCAGGCGCGGGCGCACCGAACACCTGGGCCGCCACGCCGATCCCCGCCAGCAGCAGGGGCACCAGCAGGGGGAAGAGCACGATGCTCAGCAGGGACTCGCGCGCCGCGCCGCCCTGCGAGAGCGCGCCCAGCAGCGAACCCAGGGCGCACATGCCCACGTCCACCAGCAGCAGCGTGCCGAGGCCCACGGGCCAGAGCGCGCCTATCTCCTGCGACAGGAAGACCACGGCGGCGGGCAAAAAGAACATCTGGGCCACCAGCAAGAGCAGCAGCCCGGCCAGGGCCTTGCCCAGCCACACGGCCTGTATGGGGGCCGGGGCCAGCAACAGGCCCAGACGCGCGCCGTTGGCCTCTTCCAGCGCATAGAGCGTATTGAAGATGAGCACCTGACAGAAGGCCGAGCCCAGCCAGAACACGGCGCCCGCGCCCTGCGGGCTCATGCGTTCGCCCACGCCCTGCGACAGGCTGAACACGAACAGCAGCAACAGGCCCAGCAGCAGGCCCTGCACCAGCCCGCTGCCGCGGGTGAAGGTCAGCAGCAGGTCCTTGCGGGCCACGGTCAAGGCAAAGGATATCATGCGGGAACCTCCCCGGCAGTGGACGCGGCCACATTCCCCGTGGCCGCGTTGAGCACGGAATCCACGGCGGCAAGGCCCTGCGGCGGCCCGTCATAGGCCAGGCGGCGGTTCTCCAGCAGCAGCAGGCGGTCGGCCAGGGGGCTGTCGCCCGCCAGATCGTGGCTGACCACGATGACGCAGGCCCCGCGCTCCCGGGCGGCCAGCATCTCGCGCCGCACCAGGGCCATGGAATTGACATCCAGGCCGGTGCCGGGCTCGTCCAGCAAAACAAGGTCCGCGTCCAGCAGCAGCACCCGCGCCAGGTTCAGGCGCTGGGCCATGCCGCGCGAGAACACCCCGGCCCGCTCCTCGGCATGGGCGGCCAGCCCCACATGCTCCAGCAGGGCCAGGAGCTCCGCCCGCGAGGGGCGCAGGCCGTGGGCCCGGGCCCAGAACTGCAGGTTCTCCAGCGCGCTCAGGCCCGGATAGACGAAGGTGGCGTGCCCCAGATAGGCCAGGCGCGGCCCGTCTTCACGGGCGACGCCGCCCGCCCCCGTGCCGTCGAAGATGACCTCGCCCGCCGAGGGGCGGGACAGGCCGGCGATGATGCGCAGCAGCGTGCTCTTGCCCGCACCATTGCCCCCGGCCAGCAGGGTGATGCTGCCCGCCGTGAAGCGGCAGCTCACCCCTTTGAAGACCACCTTGAGGCCGTAGAGCTTGGCCAGGTTCTCAAGACGCAGCATGATGGCGGCCTCAGGCCTGCGGCCCGTTGTTGGCGGGAGCGTCGCTCCCCGCTTCGGGCGTCTGCTTTTTGCGGCCGCGGGCCAGCATGAGGAAGGGGAACAGGCACATGAGCGTGCCGCCTATCCACATCCAGTTGACCAGGGGCTCCACGCTGAAGCGGATCAGCACCGAGGCGTTCTCGTCCAGGCCCAGGAAGGAGGCATACAGCTCGTTGCCCAGACCGGGGACCACGTCCACTTCGGAGAACTGCATGGTACCGAACTTGTCGTACATGCGGCGCTGCGGCTTGAGCTCGCCCAGCAGCGTGTCGCCTTCATAGATCTTGAGGCGCGCTTCCAGATAGTCGTGGTCCACGGCGCGGCCCTGCTGGGCCTCCAGCAGCTCCACGCGGTAGGCACCGGCCTGCTGCACGCCCTTGCCGTTCTGGAAGAGCAGGTCGTATTCCTGCTTGTAGGGGCCGGAGAAGGCCATGCCCAGCACCAGCACCGCCAGGCCCACATGCAGGCCCGCGGCGCCGACGGCACGCCAGCCGCCCTTGCCCGGCAGGGAAGGCAGGCTGGCCAGCAGCCCGGCCAGACAGGCCACGGAGCCCGCCGCGGCCAGCAGGGCCACGGGCTGGCGGTAGCCCAGGAAGAAGAAAGCGGCGCCCGAGGCCACGAAGGCCCCCAGAGCGAGCCAGAAGCGCGGCGCGTCACGCAGGCCGCCGTCCCAGCGCAGCCAGGGACAGACCATGAGCAGCAGCATGATGAGCATGCCCAGGGGCACGCAGACACGGTTGTAGAAATTGGCGTCCAGGCCGTGGGGCTCCGGCGTCCAGAGCAGGCTGATGACCGGCCACATGGTGCCCACGAGGATGATGACCGAAAGGGCCAGCAGCAGCCAGCAGACCATCACCAAAAAACCTTCGCGGCTGACGATGCCCGCCAGCTCGCGCCCGCGCGCGGGCACGGAGAAGGCCGCCCAGAAGGAGATCAGCAGGCCCCCCAGCACGAAGACCGTCAGGGGCGTGCCCACGCTGCCGTCACCGAAGGCGTGCACGGACTGCACCACGCCGCTGCGCACCAGATAGGTGGCGAAAAAGGCGGAGATGGTGGTCAGGCACATCAGGGCCACGTTCACGCGATGCAGCTTGTTGCGGCGCTCCTGCACGATGAGGGTGTGCAGGGCCGCCGTGCTGATGAGCCAGGGGATGAGGGAGGCGTTCTCCACCGGGTCCCAGGCCCAGTAGCCGCCCCAGCCCAGTTCCATATAGGCCCACCACATGCCCAGGATGATGCCCGCGGTCAAAAAGGCCCAGGCCAGCAGGGTCACGGGGCGGGTCACACGGTGCCAGCCGTCCTCGCCCTCACCGCCGGAAAGGCTCTGGGCCAGGGCAAGACAGGCGGGCACGGTGAAGCCGCCGTAGCCCAGGAAGAGCAGCGGCGGGTGGAAGATCATGCCGGGGTTCTGCAGCAAGGGATTGAGGCCGTTGCCGTCCGGCGGCACGGGCGACTGCATCTCGAAGGGATTGCTCCAGCAGGAGAGGATCAGGGCGAAGAAGGCCATGATGGCGTAGAAGAAGCCCCAGTACCAGAGCCGCGTGGCGGGCGTCAGGCGCTTGTAGGCGGGCGTCAGGGCAAAGATGCTGCCGCTGATGGCCACGGAAAAGGCCCAGAACAGCATGGAGCCCGGCTGCCCGGCCCAGAAGGCCGTCAGGCGGTAGAAGGCGGGCAGCACACGGTCCGTGTAGCTGGCCACATAGACCAGGCTGAAGTCGTTCCAGAACAGGGCGTGCAGCAGCAGGGCCGCCGCCAGGGAAAGGGCGCCGGTGATGGCCCAGTGGACCTTTTCGATCAGCGCCAGGGCGTCGCCGCGCTGCTGCCAGAGCTGCAGAAGCGCCAGCGCACTGCCGCCCAGAGCACAGATCAGGGTCAGCAGCTGCATGGCATAGGCAATGAAATACATGGGGCTCCTTTGGGCACGCCACGACCAGCCATGGCGGCACATTTCCGGTGAGGACGCGACCGGCCCCCGAGGCCCGGCCGTGCGTCAGGAAGGGTACGGCCTGCGCCGCCCTAGCTCTTGCGGTTTTCCTTCTGGTACTTGGAAGGACACTTGGTCATGAGGGTCTTGGCCATGAAACGGCCGTCGGGCTGCAGGCCCCCTTCCACGATGACCTCGGCGCCCGCCTTGAAGGTATCCGGCACGGCGCCCTTGTAGACCACGGGCAGGGTCAGGCCCGCATCGTCCTTGTCCTGCAGCAAAAAGCTGGCCCCGGGGCCGTCCACGTTCTTGAGCAGATTGTCGGGGGCCACGGTGCCGAACAGGCGGGCCGCCTGCAACTTGTCGGCCGTAGCGGCCCTGGCTTCGGAGACGTTGAGGAAATAGACGGTATTCTCCGACAGGCCGGAAAAGACCAGATAGCCCAGACCACCCAGGAACAGCAGGGCGGCCACGAGATACATACAGGTGTTTTTCTTGCGGGGCATGGGGTCTCCTTGCATGAAAGAACGTGCCTTTCCCGGCACGAAGCTGCTGCATACCCTAGCACAACCCTGCCTTTTTGACAAGTAAGAATCGCTCCTGATAGGACAGCAAAGCCGCATGAATCCAGTGTGCGCGCACGCACACTCCGGCCGGTATCACCGGGCTAGCCTGCCGTATTGGCGAGAGCCGTCAGGGAATCGTCGGGCAGGGAATCCAGGCAGTGGCGGCGGGCATACTCCTGCGTGAAGCTGACGAAGAGCTCCGCCGGGGACGAGAGCTCCTGCTGTGCCGGCCGGTACAGGAGCATGGCGCGCCGGAGCACCGGATAGACAGGGGTGGCCACAAGGCCGAAGCCCCGGGCCAGCAGGATGGAAAAACGCCCGGCCAGCGCGATGCCCGCGCCGGTGGCCGCCAGAGCGAACGCCGTTGCCATGTGGTGCACCGTATGCGCCACATGGAAGTCTTCCTCACCGCCCACATCCGCCGAGATGTAGTGGATGGACTCCCGGCCGACGGCGATGACGTCCGCCTTGCGCACCTGCTCCCAGGAGACGGCCTCCCCTGCCAGCGGGTGCTGGGGCAGCGAGAGCATGTGGACCGACGTTTCAAAAAACAGCTCGCCCGTCACGCCCGCTTCCAGATCACGGGCAGGGCCGTAGCCGAGGTCGGCGCTGCCGTCCACCACGGCCTGCTGGACCCTGGACATGGGCAGATCCACGAGCTCGACCCGCATCTCCGGATACCGGCGCATGAAGCGGTAGGCCAGCAGCGGGATCAGCGTACAGCCCAAAAGCGGCGCCGCCGCGATGCGTACCCGGTGGATGCGGGCATCGTGCAGTTCCGTGGCGCATTGCTCCATGCTGCGGAACACGTCCTGGGCCCTGCTGGCCTTTTCGAAAAATATCTTGCCCGCCGCCGTCAATTTGACGACTCGCCTCCCTCTGTCAAAAAGCTGGACGCCTATCTGGTCTTCCAGATCCTTGACCAGGTTGCTGACCGCGCTTTGCGTGATGTGCAGCGCCGCACCGGCCGCCGTGAAGCTGCGGAGCTCCGCGACCATCAAAAAGGCATCTACCTGACGAATGGTGATATTCATAGTTCATCCCGGGCTGCTGGCGGATTCGTGACGGATGCATAAGCAGAAGTGATGCATCGATCAACAAAAAAAATTGTACATCCCCTGTTTTTTCATGGATACTCCCAAATAAGATCTGATGAATCGTATTTGCTCTAGAGCGTACAGGAAAATCAAAATCATAACAATTGGAGATGCATATGGAAAATGCAAATTCTATACAGCAAAATCCAACAAAGAAGCGTTTTATAATCGTTATATGCCTTTTTATAGGTATTTTTATAGCCTATCTCGACAGAGTGAACGTATCTGTACTTGCGGCTAACGATCCTTTCCTCCTTGAAATGGGCATCAAGGATACGCCCGTGCGCATAGGCATGATGATGTCCGTCTTCCTTGCGGCATACGGGATATCCAATGTCGTCCTTTCGCCTATCGGGGACTATCTTGGACCGCGTAAAAGCATGATGCTCTGCATCGTACTGTGGACGATATCCCTCTTCATTGGTGGTATCGCCACATCCTTCATGCTGATCATCGTCAGCAGAATCATACTTGGCATCGGTGAGGGCTTTTACTATCCCCTGCAAAGTGTCTTTATCAAAAACTGGTTCCCCAAACAGGAACGGGGACGGGCCAATGCAGCCTGGGTCGTGGGGCAGTCCGTTGCGCCTGCCATCGCCATGCCCTTCTTTGCCTGGCTCATCGGGACCCACGGCTGGCGCATGAACTTCCATGTCTGCCTCGTGCTGGGCCTCATCCCCCTGTACCTGCTCTGGCGCCATGTGGCGGACACGCCCCGCCAGGCCAAGGGCATCAACGCCGCGGAACTGGCCCACATCGAAGCCGGTCAGGAGCAGGCCCCTGCCTCCGCCGAAGAAAAGATCCCCGTCGCCGTGCGCTTCAAGGCCTTTGCGGGCAACTACCGCTACTGGCTGCTGGTGTTCTGGTACCTGTGCCTGCAGTGCATGTACTGGGGCCTCATCACCTGGCTGCCCAGCTATCTGAAGACCGCCCGCGGCTTCTCCTGGAGCGAGATGGGCTGGCTGGCCTCCCTGCCCTTCGTCCTTTCCATCTTCTGCAAGGCTTCCAGCGGCATCCTGGCCGACAAGGTCGGCCGCAGTGCGCCCATCCTCATGTGCGCCATGCTGTTCGCCGGCCTGTGCGTCTACTTCGGCGCCTCGGTGGACAACAAGTACGCTTCCGCCGTCCTGCTCTCCTGCTCCGTGGCTTTCTGCACCATGGGCACCCCTGTCGCCTGGACCCTCCTGCAGAGCCTCGTGCCCGGCTCGTCCATGTCCACGGCCTCCGGCATCATGAACGGTTTCGCCAATGGTCTGGCGGCTCTGGCTCCGGCCCTGATCGGCCTGTTCATCACCCTGACGGGCCAGTTCAGCGGCGGCCTGCTGTGCCTGGTCTTCACCGGTGCGGCAGCGACGCTGGCGGCAGCCATCCTCGTGATCCAGAAATATTAAATAAAATCAAATCAATCCAGACTTCAAGGAGCCTGTAATGAAAATCACCAGTATCGATATCATCGATGTCGCCAACGATTTTTCTTCCGCCACCAGCAAATGGCGCCCCACCGTCGTCCGGGTCAACACGGATGAAGGCATCAGCGGCTTCGGTGAAGTGGGCCTCGCCTACGGCGTCGGCGCCTCCGGCGGCATCGGCGTGGCCAAGGATCTGTCCGCCCTGCTGATTGGCATGAACCCCATGGATACGGAAGCCATCTGGGAAAAGATGCTGCGCAAGACCTTCTGGGGCCAGGGCGGCGGCGGTATCTTCTCCGCAGCCATGAGCGGCCTCGACATCGCCATGTGGGACATCAAGGGCAAGGCCCTCAGCGTGCCCCTGTATGTCCTGCTGGGCGGCAAGAGCCGTGACAGCATCCGGGCCTACGCCAGCCAGCTCCAGTTCGGCTGGGGCGGCGGTACCGACAAGGCCATGCTCGTGTCGCCGGAACAGTACGCCGACGTGGCGCGTGTCGCCGTCAGCGAAGGCTATGACGCCATCAAGGTGGACGTGCTGGCCATGGACGAACACGGCAACTGGAACCAGCGTGACCTCAAGGGCCTGCTGCCGGACAACATCCTGCGCCTGGGCTATGACCGCCTGAAAGCCATGCGCGACGCCATCGGTCCCGATGTGGACATCATCGTGGAGATGCACTCCTTCACCTCGGCGGCACCGGCCATCCAGTTCGGCCGCATGATCGAGGAGCTGGGCGTCCTGTACTACGAAGAGCCCGTCATGCCCCTGAACCCCAAGATGATGAAGCAGGTGGCCGACCATGTGAACATCCCGCTGGCCTCCGGTGAACGCATCTACTGGCGCTGGGGTTACCGCCCCTTCCTGGAAGACGGCAGCCTGAGCGTCATCCAGCCGGACATCTGCACCTGCGGCGGCATCTCTGAAGTCAAGAAGATCTGCGACATGGCCCACGTCTATGACGTCACCGTCCAGATCCATGTCTGCGGCGGCCCCATCTCCACCGCAGCCGCCCTGCACATGGAAGCGGCCATCCCCAACTTCATGATCCACGAACTGCACCGCTATGCCCTGCTGGAACCCAACACCAGGACCTGCATCCACAACTACATGCCCAGCAAGGGCCGCTACACCGTTCCCGAACTGCCCGGCCTTGGCCAGGAACTGACGCCCGAGACCATCGCCGCCTCGGACATCATCACCGTCAAGTAAGGCTGCCGCAGGGCGGGGACACGGCCCGCCTCCAGCCGGATACAAAAAAGCCGGGGCTCATCAGAGCCCCGGCTTTTTGCTGTCTGTGTTTCTGTGGCCAGAAACGAAAAAAGGGTCTGCGTTTCCGCAAACCCTGATTTCCTTTTTGGTGGAGCTGAGGAGAATTGAACTCCTGACCTCTTGAATGCCATTCAAGCGCTCTCCCAACTGAGCTACAGCCCCTCGGCAAGAAGGTACATTGCCAAAAAGCAGCCCCTCTGTCAACAAAAAAATCAAAAAAGTTTTTCCATCTCCCCACCACGGCAAAGGGCCGCCCCTCCTTCCCCGCCCGCACGGCTCCCGGCCGGGCCTTTCCTTCCCCGGCCAAAAGCGTATGCTGCGGCCATGAACCTCCTCTATCTCACCGACGTATTTTGTCCCTGGTGCTACGGCTTCGCGCCGGTCATGCGCCGCCTGGCTGCGGAACATCCCGAACTGCCCGTGCGCGTGCTGGGCGGCAACCTTATGGACGAGCCCCAGACCCTCACCGGCATGCTGGAAGAATACCCCACCATCCGGGAATTCTTCGCCCGCCTGCAGGAGACTACCGGCCAGTCCACGGAACATTTCCGCCAGGCCCTGGAACAGGCCGTGGCCGGTACGGGCCCGGACCTGCTCATGCATTCCCCGGCCATGAACCTGCCCCTGGCCGCCCTGCGCCATCTGGCCCCCGGTCACGAGCTGGAACAGATGGAGGCCTTCCAGATGGCCTTCTATGCCCAGGGCCGTGATGTCATGGCCGCCGGGGAACAGGCTGCCATGGCGGCCGCCTGGCTGCCTGCGGGGACGCCCGCCGACGCCCTGGCCGCCGCCATGGCGGACCCCGCCATCCGGAGCGCCGCCCGGCATGACGCCGCCGAAGCCGAGGAGGTCATGGGCGAATTCCTCCTTTATCCGACCCTGTATCTGGAGCACGACGGCCAGCGCACCCTGCTGGCCCGCGGTTACAGCGACTACGCCAGCGTCCGGGCCAAGCTGGACGATGCCCTGCGCGGTGTCCGCGAAAGCCCCGTCGCCCAGGGCGCTGCCTGCGGTCTGGACGGCAAATGCTGTTTTTAGGGCAATGAGGCTTCGTTGAGAGGGAGAAAGGCGTTTTTTGGGCAAAAACGGCCCCTCCCCCTCTCAAACTCTCCCCCGCCCCGAAAAAAACCTTTCTCCGGTCTGACCGGCCGGTCCCCGTCACTGGCCGGAGGAGCCGCCATCCGGGCATGGACCGGGACGACCCGGCATGACGGACAGGTATGGGAAGCGGGCAGCTCCCCGTCCCCGGGATTTCCTGTTTCAGGATATGTGATGCAGCCAGGCCGCTGCCAAACAAAAAGCCCTCCGCGAACGGAGGGCTTTTTGTTTGCTGGTGTACCGGCCGGCTAGCAGCCGTACTTGGCTTCGATCTCGGCGGCGGCTTCTTCCACACCGGCCTGCATCTTGGCGCGGGCGGCGCGGATCTTTTCATCC
>OLXI01001520.1_pt1 | contig 10981 bp, 10 predicted proteins | sample 1674181 | NCBI WGS metagenome assembly OLXI01 (sample SAMEA103958148, study PRJEB25191) | human gut metagenome | reverse complement strand
ATGGTCATCCAATCGATATCAAACCTTATGACCGAAATGTTGCGACAAAGATTATCGAGGACTTTATGCTTCTGGCAAATGAGACTGTTGCAGAAGATTATTATTGGCAGGAGATGCCTTTTGTATACAGAGTACATGAGGCTCCAGATGATGAAAAAATCCGGGCGCTGGCAACATTTATTAATAATTTTGGATATTCCATTCATACCGGTGATGAAATTCATCCAAAGGAACTGCAAAAGTTGATCTCCAAAGTGGAAGGAACGCCAGAGGAGGGACTCATCAGTCGACTGACGCTGCGTTCTATGAAACAGGCAAAATATTCTGCATACAGCTCTATGCATTTAACAGCCTGTGGATATGTATTTCTATATATGAAATAAAATATCAAAACCGCTATGATTGCCTTGAACAAATCACCAAAAAAGGTAACTGCACCGGCCTTCCATCCAAGTGTCCGAAGCGTATTGGTGGTGCCTGAATTACCGCTTCCATGCTCTCTTACATCTATTCCATGTGCCTTACCATAAAAATATCCGGTCTGAAAGGTTCCAAAGAAATACCCTACGACCAATGCTAAAATCCTAGCCAGTATCATTTTACTCATTTTCCTTTCGTTCTCTTGTAATAAACTTAAGTGCAGTTCCCCTGAAACCAAATGTATCCCTGATTCTGTTCTCAAGATATCTGGTATATGAGAAATGCATAAGATTCTTGTCGTTTACAAAGATTACAAAGGTAGGCGGCTTAACCGAAACCTGAGTCACATAGTATATCTTAAGTCTCTTGCCCTTGTCTGTAGGCGGCTGCTGCATGGCAACTGCCTCCGTAACGATCTCATTTAGCACTCCTGTTGCAACACGCATTGAGTTATTTTCTATAACAACATCGATGAGCTCAAATATCTTGTTGAGTCTCTGACCTGATTTTGCCGAAATAAACAGTATCTCTGCATATGGTATAAAGCTTAATATCTGTCTGATTTTCTCTGTGTGCTGCTTTACGGTATTATTATCCTTTTCAATGGCATCCCATTTATTGACAGCAATGATAATTCCCTTGCCTCTTTCGTGGGCAATACCCGCAATTTTAGCATCCTGCTCAGTAACTCCCTCTGTAGCATCTATCACTACAATGACAACATCAGCTCTCTCAACTGCGGAAACTGCACGTATAATACTGTATCGCTCTATATCCTCTTTTATCTTATTCTTGCGCCTGAGACCGGCTGTATCGATAAATATATACTCCTTACCATCATATTTTATGGCTGTATCGATAGCATCTCTTGTGGTGCCTGCTATATCTGACACTATTACCCTGTCCTCACGGGCAAGCTTGTTGATAAGTGATGACTTACCTACATTAGGCTTACCTACTATAGCAACCCTCGGTCTGTCATCCTCATCGTTCTGCTTAGATGAATCCGGAAAATGCTTTACAACCTCATCAAGCATATCTCCAAGTCCAAGCATCGAAGCTGCAGATATAGGATGTGGATCACCAATTCCTAAGTTATAAAACTCATACACATCAGTCATGTACTTTTCAAAGCTGTCCACCTTATTGACAACTAATACAACCGGCTTGTGTGAACGACGAAGCATATCCGCCACCTTTGAATCGGAATCAACAAGTCCCTGCTTCACATCTGTAATAAAAATAATAACATCTGCGGTGTCTATAGCAATCTGTGCCTGCTCTCTCATCTGTGACAGTATCACGTCTCCGGATTCCGGCTCAATACCACCTGTATCAATCATGGTAAAATTATAATCAAGCCATGATACATCTGCATAGATTCTGTCTCTTGTGACACCCGGAGTGTCCTTTACTATAGATATCCTCTCTCCTGCAAGCGCATTGAAGAGAGTAGATTTTCCAACATTTGGACGGCCAACGATGGCCACTACTGGTCTGCTCATATACTCTCCTGTTCTAAATTCATATTAGATTATAGACTAATTGTAACTATTCAAAATAATGATAGAATAATAAACAAAACATCTATAACAGAGTAATTATATCACAATACCATTTACAGAGACAACTATTCATATGTCAAAAGTGGTTCTTTTGATGAAATTAATCCATTTTCTTTAAGAACAGCTATCAGATTAGTACAGTTTTCGCCAAAACTAATGTTGACCGAATACGTTTCAATACCATCGGAACGAGCATCCCCAAAATCAGAATACTCCTTTGTCACACCCAGTATATCCAACAGCTCCTCATACCATGTGAAGCCATAGACATTCCAGCTTTTTCCAATCCTGTTGCCCTTTGGCACTGTAAAATTCAGCATAAGATCGTACATATAGCTGTTATCCTTATCCACTCCGTCAAGCATTCTCTTCAAATTATATTCCTGCATCACACCGGCCTCAACATCCTTCTTCACAGCCTCAAAAATATCCGCTGCAACTTTTCCGTTAAAGCTCTCATTCAGCACATCTACATATTTATCATCATACTGCTCTGCCGAGCCATTGATAAAGGTAATATCTGTCGTATCACACTGCATTATGGCATTAATAATATTCTGTGGTTTATTTTCCTCCGCCATAATCGCCCTGCACTGCTTATGTGGATTAAAATCATCGGTTGTATGATATACACGGTTGACCTTTTCTCCGTTTTTTAATGTATATGAGATCGTAATATTCCAGGAATCATTATATCTCTTTTTAAAATAATCCTTTTTCTGCGCCATAAGTATCTTTTGAGTCTCTAAAATCTTTTCAACATCCTTTCCCTCCAGGTTGATATCAAAATCTATGGCTATACTGGCAGAATCAATATCAGCAAGCTTCGGTATATAATTTTCCTGCACATTTCCGTAAACTGTTATACCTCCAAATACAACTACAACAAACCCACCGAAAGCAATGATTTCCTTAAATAGTGCTTTAGAAAAAATTTTAAAATTCTTCCTTATAATCATCTCTAAAAGTAAGAAGACTATGATTCCAAGCACCACTGCAAGCATCATAATTGCAGGAACGCCAATGCTGATTCTAAGTCCAAGCAAAAGCGACGCTGTGACAGTAGATAAAATCAGTCCTCCAAGACAGCCAAGCACCCATCTGAAAACCGGCTTAAGTTTTGGAATGGCAATAAAGCTTCCTGCATTTTCCAAATCTCTGTGCTTATAAATCTTATAAGAAATAAAGTATATAACTGCCGCCGCGATGACATAGACTACGATAGTGTTTGTGCCTCTGAAGGTATATTTAATACAGTAATAATCATCCCCTGCTTCCTTCATGCCAGGATGAAATCCTACACGATTGAGAAGCTGCAACATGGGTGCAAACCACGTAACACTTATTTTCCTTACAAATTCCATATATGGAAGCCCGTATGATACATATGTGAGCACATTGGCAATGGCAATAACCGCTCCTCCATACAGAAGATTAACAACCGCATACATCACTGCTACAGAAACCAGCTGTCCTGTAATCATTGCGCACAGACACACCAGGCTGTACATAAAAAATGATATTCCCATTGCAGCAAGCAGATTGATTCCAATATGTACCACCTTAGTATTTCCATATGATATACATATAACAAACGACATAATGTACTTAATTATCTGCGGAATCCACATAAACAGCAGACCTGTCAACACATTGGTCGAAAAAAGCTGACGTCTTGTCACAGGCATAGAGTGAATCATATTACAAGCTCTCGAATTATACAGGTAACTGAACATTGCTATGCCTGTAACCAATGCCATGACAAAAATGAAAATCATATCCGCCTCCATGCTGATAGCCGGGGATATGATATCAAGCATATACTTATGCCAGTTTTTGCCATAAATAAACTCTGCATTCTTAAATCTGCTCCACATGGAAAACGGACCGTTGAGTAATAGCACTATTGTATACAGTGTCCAGATTGGCCAGTAAAGCTTTACATTCTTTTGCAGCATTGTTCTATTAATAAATGATATCTTTGACTTCATAGTCCTCTCCTCCCATCTCATAGATAAATATTTCCTCCAGAGTAAGAGGCAGTACATCCACTACCTGCGGACTGTCTTTGCCATCTGTAATCGCCTTTACTACAGCATCTGGCTCTCCACGTACTATAACAGTGTATACTCTTCCTATATTTGACATATGAAGCACTTTAAAATTCTGTGGTATCTTAGGCATACCATACGGACACGCAATCTGAATCTTTGAAATATTGCCCTGCAGCTCCGTAAGTGACCTCTCTATCATAATCTTTCCATTATTAAGAATACCTACATGATCACATACATCCTCAAGCTCACGCAGATTATGGGACGATACAACAACTGTGGTATTATTAACAGCTACATCATCAAGCATGATAGACCATATCTGTCTTCTCATAACAGGATCAAGCCCATCAACAGGCTCATCGAGCACAATAAGCTTCGGTTTACAGCACAGTGCAAGCCAGAAGGCAACCTGCTTCTGCATCCCCTTCGAAAGCTTTCTGATATTTCTTTTAACATCTATAGATGGGAAAAACTCCTGCATCCTGTAAAACTGCTTCTCATCAAAATTTGGATACATTCCCTTATAATAATGCATCATATTAATTGTATCAGATTGCAAAAAATAAAACATATCATCCGGAATGTAAGCCATATGTCCTTTAATCCTTGCATTTTCATATACAGGCTCACCATCAATAAACACTTCCCCTGCATCCTGTCTCAATACTCCTGTAATATGCCTGATAAGTGTAGATTTGCCGGCTCCGTTTGGGCCTACAAGCCCATAGACAGCTCCTTTTTCCACGTTCATATTCACACCATCAAGTGCCGTAAAATCGTCAAATTTTTTCACTAAATTATTTATCTGTATCATCATTACCCTCTGTCACAACATCTTCTGTCTGCATATCTTGTGTTACAAATCTGACTAAGTCATCTTCCATGCTCAGCTGCTCTTTCGCATCATCCATTCTTGTTCTCAATTCCTCAACAGGTGTTTCAAGCACAAATAACTCTGTCACCACCTGGTCAAAGAGTATTTTCAAATTCCTTGTCAGACTCTGCCTGGCTGTCTTAGCATCAGCAACAAAGGTTCCTTTACCACTTTTAGTATAAAGATAGCCTTCCTCCTCAAGTTCCTTGTATGCTTTTGCGATAGTGTTAGGATTGATTGCATACTTGCAGGCAAGCACACGTACAGACGGTAGCTTTTCGTCCTGTTTAATAACATTCATAACAATCATTCGTCTGATGCCTTCCTTAATTTGTTCATAAATAGGCTTTGAATCTCGATAATTTAACTGCATATCGTTCTCCCCGGTTCATATACGCCAGTACCGCTGTGCCTTTTATATTAACTCAAAGAACCAAAAAACTGTCTGGCAGCATCAGTTCCCGCACAGTGTACTATCCAACGTGATACACCTATTTTAACATATATAGCTTTAGGCATTTCTTATTATTTCCTTAATAGATTGTGCGAAAATTACTTAAGAAACATAAAAGCTCCAAGATTTCCACGCTTTCCATGACTTGCTCTATGCGAAAATAAAAGAGAGGGATTACAACAAGTGCATATATTGCTTATGGCAATATTGTCTTCCTGTACTCCTGCCTCCACAAGCACTCTCCTGTTACATTCCCAAAGATTGAGCTGATATTTGCCAGCTCCCTTATAGAGCAGAATATCACTCGCATGAGGATCGTCTGTTGTCGCAAACTCATCCACAAAACACTCTGCAACATCCTGACTTATCTCATAGCAGTCCTGACATATTGAAGGACCTATCGCTGCTATAACATCATGTGCCTCGGTACCAAACTCCCTGTTCATAGCAATAAGTGTCTGTTTTCCCATGCGATTTACAGTACCTCTCCAGCCCGAATGGCTAAGTCCTATTGCCCTATGTACCGGATCAACAAAATAAAGCGGTACACAATCAGCATAAAATGTGGCAAGCACAACATTTGGCTCATTCGTGATAAGTCCGTCCACATCTGTATACGGTCTCTTTCTTGTCACCCCGATGCCACACTGCTTTTTTCCAACTCTCAAAACATTGGTAGTATGTGTCTGGTCTGTCGTAACAATCTGTCCTGCCTCTGCTCCGATTGCCTCCGCCACTCTTTTATAGTTTTCTAAGACCTTTTCCTCGTCATCTCCACGTGTAAAGCTTAGATTTAAGCTTTCAAACATCCCTTCACTGAGTCCACCAAGACGTGTTGTAAAGCAATGCTCTATCATAGAAAGCTCATTTAGCTTCCTAAAATGTAACAAAGGAACAACACTTCCGTTTGAAAGGACGTGCTTTTTTAATTCCAGAACATCTTTATCATTCTTTGCAACAAAATCATTTATAGTAATTTCATCAACATTTTTGTGTATGTTTTCAGCCTGCATATTCTTATCCTTCTTTATATTCTTATCAATGTCTGTCTTCATATTTATATATATGCAACTATATATTACCGATAACTATTGCTGTTTATAATTTCCTGTTCCTTGTCTGTTTTCACGAAATAGTCTGGTCAAACGTTTATAAATTAACGGTTCCGTAATACCTGTCCGTAACTGCCAAGCCAATAGTTATTGACTGCCCTCAAATGCATTCTTCAACACAGTAACCTCGTCATCATCCACTGCTATCACATCAAATCTGCATGGCGTCCACTCATTCAGACCATGTGTCATAAGATAATACATTGCAACTGATATGATTTTTTTCTGTTTGCTGTAGCCAACTGCTTCAAGAGCCCTGCCGCAGCCGTTATCCCTACGATATTTCACCTCACAAAAACATATTGTATCTCCATCCTTTGCTATTATATCTATCTCTCCAAAGCGGTTTCTGTAATTGCAGGCAAGTACACTATATCCCATATTTATTAACTGCTCAGCTGCAAGCTGCTCATATATACTTCCAACACTTCTTTTATTCATAACTGTCTCACATATCATATAACCTACACACTATCTTTGGTCAATTTTTGCCTTAAGCTTATCTTGCCAAAATCTGCTCACCATTTGCCACTGAATTGTTGTATTGACTTACCAAATTTGATATCTGCATAGCATCACCCTGATATAGTATCGTTATGTTTAAGTATACATGTATAAATTGTATCATTTATTGGTATTTCTGTCACTATATTACTGTTCACACACCACAGTGTAACCGACAACAATTGATTTCTTTCAAAAATCAGGTAAATTCCACCATATTCTTCCTATACCACTTTGGACAAAGATTGCGCTGACATTGTGGATTGAACCGCTCCCTTATATCAGTGTGCTCAAAATACACCTTCCATAACTGCTCAAAACTGTCTGTCTTCGCCGGCACACTTCTCTCAAGCTGTTTAAATTCACTTTCATTGATATAAAAGCACTCCTTAAGCCTCGGGTGGACCACTGCATACCTTCTCCTATCATCATAGATTACAAAATTTTCCCCGGGATACCTGTCCACAAAATGCCACATAACAACCGGTATCATATCGCATTTTGGTTCAAAGTGCGCCAGCAGATAGTTTCCATTATCACTAAAACGAATAAACCCTCTTATCTTGTCAGCCTCTTTATTTACCTTTCTTGAAAGCTCAAATACCTCCATAACATATTTATCGGTCATATGCTCCATAATCCTTTGTCCCACCTTAAATGCTCTGACAAGAAATCCAAGCACTATTGTTGCTCTATTATCAGAATAATGGCACAAAGCATCAAATACAGTCTCATATATCTTAAAACCAAGCTTCTTTTGAATTGTCAAAATTGTCTTTTGGACCTTTACCTCATCTGTTTCAATATCTATCATCTTTGAAAAAAGTGTATAGTTTCCTCCAATGCCTATCTCAATAGAAATATTGTCCCGGTATACTTCGTAATTTTCTTTTTGCATTTGATTTTTGTATACAAAAGCATCATATATAGCGGTAAAAATCCCATTTATATTATTATCACATCTAAGTATTATATTATCCATGCATACTTCTCCCTGCAGCTTTATAAAAATATTGTCTATCCAGATATAAAATCAAATATACTCATCTGCTCATAAGTACATGATTTATTATCAGCTAAAAGCATAGTATCCGGCCTTTCGTTATATATGAGATGCCTTGTAATATAGCTTTCATCAAGCTTTGTATTGTACATCATACGACCATCACAGGTGATAAAGTACAGTGCTCTTTTGAGCACGACACCCATTTTCTTTAAATCTGTAAACGAAAGCTTTGCATGCTTTCTGGCTTTTATAATACGCCTTACACTGTTAGTGCCTATTCCCGGGACCCTGAGAAGTGTATAATAATCCGCCGTCATAATCTCAACCGGAAAACACTCCAGATGACCTACAGCCCACTGACACTTTGGATCAATATAATCATTAAAGCTCTGATTATCCTCCGACAAAAGCTCTCCTGCCTTAAAGCCATAAAATCTCATAAGAAAATCTGCCTGATAAAGCCTGTGCTCTCTCTTTAACGGTGGCGGCTGCCCGATACCCGGTAATGACTCATCCATATTAACATTCACAAAAGCCGAGTAAAAAACTCTCTTCATATCAAACCTGTTGTACATTGCTTCTGCTACAGATATAATCTGAAAATCACTCTCTCCGGTTGCTCCCACAATCATCTGTGTACTCTGCCCCGCCGGCACATAATATCTGTCCGGTCTTTTGATACTTAAGCCTGTATTATTGATATAATCACCAGCTCCATAAGAAACGTCCGTTGTCTCACAGACAACTCCCGGATCAAGCTGCACTCCCATGCCCCAGCTTTTTTCTGCAAGCTTATCAGCCTTCCCGCAATCTGTAGCAACCCTAAGGCTTCTGTGATACTCTGATAATCTTGCAGTACTATCTTTTATTTCGGCCATCTGCTCATAATATGCCTGCTCATCTATATACATACGGTTTTTCATACTGCTATTGCCATGATACATTCGGCTGTCCTTTATACCATTTTGAATAAATCTCATAGGTGTAAGAATGTTTTTACGCGCCTTATTCGGAGCAACTGCCCTAAGCCCTTCCGCTGTGGGCAACTCCAGATTAACACTCATCCTATCACAAAGATATCCAATCATCTCAAGAATCTCAGAGGAGGCTCCCGGTATACCCTTGATGTGTATATACCCATTGAAATGATATTTGTTTCTCAAAAGAAAAAGCGTGGTATATAAAAGCTGCATGGTATGCTCGGGCGATTCTATGATACCGGAGCTTAAGAAAAGTCCCTCTATATAATTGCGTCTGTAAAACTCAACAGTAAGGTTACATACCTCCTCAGGCGTAAATGTCACTCTTTCAACATCATTAGTGCATCTGTTGATACAGTATTTGCAATCATAAATACATTCATTTGTAAAAAGTATCTTGAGAAGCGATATACACCTGCCATCAGCTGTAAACGAATGACATATTCCACTGGCAAATGCACTCCCCATATCATTTCCATTACCCGAACGGGATGCACCACTGGAAGTGCATGCAACATCAAACTTTGCCGCATCAGACAGAATCTTAAGTTTTTCCATAATATCAGCACTGATTGACGTTAACATAAGGCCTCCTCACATTTTTTCGAACATCTGTTTGCATTATACAACATATGTTCGGGTAAATCAAGTGAAAATTTTTGGAAAAATATTGTTATGGTTCATAAGCACAAAAACCATAGATATCTTAAATGCATTAAGATACTATGGTTTTTATTTATAATAATTATCGTAACTATTCAGTTGCAAAAAATATAGTAGCCTTTATAAACAGACTTTATTCCGACTAAAAAATATTCTTAAAAGCTACTGTATGACATGATTTTATCCCAATTTAGTCTTAAAAAACTCGATTATCCTATCCCACAGTTCATCCTGGAAAAACTGCAGATCCGCATGGTCAGCGCCTTCTAATGCAATCAAATCTGCATCACATCCATTTTCAATAAGCTTGTCATAAAGCTCTTCACTCTGCTCAAACGGAACTGTCTGATCATTTATACCATGAATAATCAAAAATGGAGGAGCATCTTTTGTCACCTTAGATACCGGTGAACTGTTGTATGCTTCCTTGATATTTCTCATAGTATTATATCCGAGTAAAAGTGACTCCATAGATGCAGCGCATTCCTCTGCATCTTTATACTTAAATGTGCTAAGGTTAGTAGGTGGATACCATGGACATGCTGCCTGAATCCTGCTTGACTCTTCAAGATATTCTCCAACATCATGAGCTTTATCATGATCCAATGCCGCCATACATGTCAAAAATCCTCCGGCTGATTCTCCCATAGCGCCAAAATGTTCCTTATCAATTCTATATCTGTCAGCATGCGCCCTCAAATACCTGATTGCAGCCTTCACATCCTCTATCTGCATAGGATAGCAACCCTCATTTGATGTGCGGTATTCCACACTGCAAACAACAAACCCCTGATGAGCAAGCGTGCTAAGATATGATAGATGTGCTGACTTATCCATCCTCATCCATCCACCACCGCATATCCATACTATACAAGGATAACGCTTGTCAGACATATCTTCCGGATATATTAAATCGAGTTTTAAATCCCTGCGACAGTGATCATACCACGAATCCACCTGCGCATATGTAATATCAGATACCTGCACATACTGTGGTTTTGTTATATTGATCATAAGCTTTTCTTTCATTATAAAATCCTCCTCACATTTGTGATCCTTCTTGAAATACAAAATTAATATCATTTAAAATAAATACTTTATGCCCATTATAATACATCCATTTTCATTTTTAAACATAAAAAAACCTTGAAACAACTATCTTGCTTCAAGGTTTAATAACAGGGGATGAGAGAATCGAACTCCCGCTAAAAGTTTTGGAGACTTCTGTCATACCATTTGACCAATCCCCTATATTCAAATATTATATCAAATATAGAAAAAGGACGCAATAGGAATTACGTCTTATTTTAATATACCTTCAAAACTTCATACAAATCCGATCTGTT
>OLXI01001513.1_pt1 | contig 11000 bp, 10 predicted proteins | sample 1674181 | NCBI WGS metagenome assembly OLXI01 (sample SAMEA103958148, study PRJEB25191) | human gut metagenome | reverse complement strand
AATTATTAACTACGAGCCGGTGCCGAAGATTACTCTTCAAATTCAGCTCTTAAAACTCTCAACACGTCATCAACCGTGTTTTCTTCCAGGTCCGCTTTTTCTATCAACATCTCGCGCGGAGCATTCAATACAGCCTTGGCTGTATCCAATCCAATATTCTTGATGGCTGTGATAACCCACTCATCAATTTCATCCTTGAATTCATCAAGGTAGATATCCTCATCCATCGCGCTCTCATCCAATTCGCGGTACACATCAATCGTATATTCGGTAAGCATACTGGCGAGTTTGATATTCATTCCCCCCTTACCGATTGCCAAAGACACTTCTTCCGGTTTCAGATATACTTCTGCTTTTTTCTCCTCTTCGTGCAACACAATAGAAGAAATCTTAGCCGGACTCAACGCACGCTGAATGAACAACTGAATGTTAGAAGTATAGTTGATCACGTCGATATTTTCATTACGCAACTCGCGCACAATACCGTGGATACGTGATCCTTTTACACCTACGCAGGCACCTACCGGGTCTATACGGTCGTCATACGACTCAACTGCTATCTTAGCACGTTCTCCGGGAATGCGCGCAATCTTCTTGATAGTGATCAACCCGTCATTGATTTCGGGTACTTCCATTTCAAACAGGCGTTGCAAGAACACAGGTGAAGTACGGCTCAGAATAATCTTCGGATTATTATTTTTATTATCTACACGGGCCACTACGGCACGGGCAGTTTCGCCTTTACGGTAGAAATCACTCGGAATCTGTTCAGTCTTGGGCAAAAGCAGTTCGTTGCCTTCATCATCCAGCAACAACATTTCTTTCTTCCATATCTGATAGACTTCCGCACTGATTACAGTACCCACCCTATCAATATATTTATTATACAAGCTATCTTTCTCCAGTTCTAAAATCTTCGATGCCAGTGTCTGACGCAAGTTCAGAATGGCACGGCGGCCAAACTTGGCAAAGATTACTTCATCGGTCACTTCCTCACCCACCTCATAAGAAGCATCAATTTTCTGTGCCTCGGTCAATGAGATCTGCATATTGGGATTCGTCAAATCCTCATCTGCTACAACTTCACGGTTACGCCATATTTCAAAATCTCCCTTGTCAGGGTTCACAATAACGTCGTAATTTTCATCAGTGCCAAACATTTTCGCGATCACACTACGGAAAGACTCTTCGAGTACACTCACCATAGTTGTTCTATCAATATTCTTTAATTCCTTAAATTCCGAAAATGTATCAATCAAGCTGATTGTTTCTTCTTTTTTGGCCATAATTATTTAAAACTAATTAAGTATTTAGTGTATTTTATCTCATCATATGCAAAAGTAATATTCTCCTCTACCAGTTTGGGGCGTTTGGCTCCTTCCGGTTTCACTTTCTTTTCAATGGTTACGGTAAAGTTCTCTTCATTTGCATCCTTCAATACACCTTCCAGCTTCTTTCCCTCTTTAGTCAGGATTTCCACCTCCTTACCAATGTGTATCAAGTACTGTTGCAATACCTTGAAAGGTTGTCCTATACCGGCCGAACCCACTTCCAGTTCATAATCCTCTTCTTCACGGTCCAGTTTAGACTCAATATAGCGGCTAAGTTCTACACAATCGTCAATCCATACTCCCTCGGCATGGTCAATTTCTACCACAATTTTGTCATCCGGGCTCACCGTGACATCTACCAAAAAGTAATCTTTACCTTCCAGCCACTCGTCAACAATCCGGGTTACTACATTTTTATCTATCATTTATTCACTATTAAGAACAAAAAAAGGGCTTAATCAAGCCCCACCATTCATCCGTTTCGGTGCAAAGATACAAATTATCTACCAGTGCTACAAAATATTCTATTAAAAAATTGTAGTTTTGCAGAAACTTATAACACTATGGATAAAAACAGTTTAAATACGAACAAGCAGTTCATGATAGGTAACGGTATGCTGGCTTTTGGAGTCTTTGCCGTTATTATCATTTTTTTGTATATGTCCTTCCGTTTCCAACGCAAGGCTGACAAAGTACAGACTTATGAAGGAGTCTACAACATAGAACTGACTAACAGTTTTGCCGGAGACAGTATAGCGGTATATCTAAATGACAGTCTGCTACTGGACCAAACCATGCCCGACGCCAACCTGAAAGTGGAGATAAAACGCTTTGCCGAAGATAATGTACTGATGGTCGTAGATAACAAAACAGACAAGACCACACCTTTCAACCTGAATCCGGAAGGTAGCCGGGTAGAGGTTAAAAAGAGTGGAGATGTAATTTATATCTTGGAAAGAGAAGCCGATTCCCTTTTGGAATAAAGGGAAACAGCGACAAAGCCGATCAATACGATAAAGACACCCACCAAAGCCGGATACCGATAACCCAATCCGGCATCTATGGGTAGCCCACCGGCATAAGCACCAATGGCATTGCCCAAATTAAAAGCGACTTGCACACAGGCCGCTCCCATCATTTCTCCTCCGCGTGAATTCCGGAGTAACAATAATTGTTGTGGAGCCGAAACAGCAAATAATCCTGCCGTACATATACACATCAATATTACTGCCAACCAAGAAACAGAAGCCGCAAAGAAAATGGCAAGCAAACCGGAAGCCATAATAACCTGTGTATATTTTACCACACGGGCAGCCCCATACTGATCAGAAAACTTTCCACCCATCAAGTTTCCTACAGTCATGCTAAGACCTGCCAACACCATAATAAAAGTCATGCTGTTTTCACTGAAACCTGCCACGTGCGTCATCAAAGGAGTAACATAACTATACCAACAAAAGATACCTCCATTCCCAAACATAGTCGTAAATATCAACAACCATGGAGCCAGATTCTTCAAAAAACGGAACTGTCCTTTCAAACCTGTATCTGGCAAAGCAGGCAGTGAAGGAACCCATTTCCAAATATAGAACAAAGTAATCAGTCCCCATACTCCATTAAAGAGAAAAGGAATACGCCAAGACATTATATTACTCATGAACGTACCCAAAGGTACACCAAAAAGATTGGCAATCGTCATACCCGACACCATCAATGCCACTGCCTGCGAACTTTTTCCTTTATCAGCCACTCTTTCCGCCACAATGGAACCAACCCCAAAGAAGGCGCCATGAGGCAATCCGGAAATAAAACGCATCATCAACATCATCCAATAATTCACTGAAGCGGCAGCACACAAATTACCACAAATATAAATAACCATCAAACCTAACAGAATATGTTTCAGCGGACGGGTACGAGCCACCAAAACCATCCCAGGTGCTCCTACGCACACACCTAGTGCATAAGCCGAAATAAAATGTCCTGCTTGCGGAATACTTATATGCAAGTCCTTCGCTACATCGGGCAAAATGCCCATCATTACAAACTCGGCAATGCCCAATCCCAATGTGCCGAACGCCAAAGCCGTCAAACTCTTCTTCATACCTGAATAAAAACAATCCATTAATTAAAAAACGTACAAAAATAATTGTTATGTTTTCAGATATAAGTGTTTTTAGCACACTTTTATAAGAAAAGGAATGATTACTTGCTTTATGTCAATTTATTGTTGCCACATGCAAAAGAGGTCAAACATTTTAGCTTCACGTTCAGAAGTTAAAAAGAACAAACAAACCTCTCTACAAAGCCATGCTTACTAATCAACATTCACACTAAACAAACCTTTGCTTCCTGCTCCATTATCAACATCCCGTAAACTCTGATTGATTTTACATTCAGCACTTTTCAGTTTAGTACTTTTATACGAAAACAAGCCTTTGCTTCCTGCTCCGCTAGCGACAGCATTTGAACTTTTCGTTATTATACACCTATCACTCAATTCATAACCGTAATCCGGCTGAGTGCTTTCACCCACCCGAACATCTACCAATTCTTGTGTCTTCATAATTATAAACATTTAGTATATTAAGATAATTCTTTGTCTAAATAACACAAAATAAATTCGTTTCTCGCTTGCAATATTTCTGCAAAACTGTTTTTTACTATATTCACGTTCGGTAAAGCGATCTTATCAAGATACTTATAATGAATATCATCTGCACAGGATATAATGTAACCATCATGAGTAACGACCAATTCATTAAGGAATGGAATGCTGAGTAAAGGATAACTAAACTCCAACACCTTATTCCCCCTCTGATATTTCATTTTATTGCCTCTGTATATATATTCCTCTATTTTTCCGGTTAATATATTTTCTTTCAGAAACAGTTCATACGCCATTGCTTTCGTCATACAAATCCTTATATCAATAGCATCCGGACTGTTATCATTATTCATAAAATCAAGACAGAGCGAAACAAAACCAAGCAAGGATTCACACGACAAACTTTTCAATGGTTTCATTTCAAATGGTGAATAATACATGATAGGAGCAAAATTAAATTTATCAACTCCTAATTTCCAATATGCAAGCAACATGGATAATAAATCAGCTCCATTATCATCAAAAATAGTAGAAGTAATGTTTATTTTATCTCGATGCTCCACATTTTCAATCAACTCATAAACCGTATTGTATCCATTCTCACCCCTTATCAAATCATTGTATTTTCCAGAGCCCTCAAGACTAATTTCAAGGTATGAGATGTTGGTTGCAAGAACTTCGTCATACCCCTGAATATCCATACTCATTCCATTTGAAACAACTCCATAAAATATTTTCCTATCTTCTTTATACTCTGCTAAAAGATTCAGGATATCAAAGATTCTATTATCCAAAAAAGATTCTTTACCCGAAAAATGAAAATGTTTCATACCCATTCCAATAGCTTCATCAAGAAAACTTCTCCATCTTGCCAAAGAAACCGACTCTGATATGGGCCGGGCATCTCCAAAATAACAATGTCTACATTTCAGATTACATTTATTACTGACGAATGAATCTATAATCATAGGTTCATTCTGCCGCAGCTTGGCATCTATATGTTCCATAAAAGATGCCTTATCTATATATTTTTTCAGATTTCCAATCATCTGGCAACTTCGTAATACAATATATAAGTAGAATTCATTAACGGATTATCTTCTTCATAAGATATCGTATCTGTGATTTCGGACATATCAACGTCCAAAATCAACTGGGCCTTATCCATACCGACTTTATATTTATATATACTTGCCGATTTAAAACCTATATCTTCTTTACATTCCAAAGACATTTTCAGATGTTTCACCGTACCAGCCAAAAAATTAGGCAATGTAGTATAGTCGCAATCTGTAACATTCAACATATTAGGCCAGCACCATTCAATCATCAAATCAACAATACTACCGGGACTTTTTACTTTGCCATAAGAAACAACAACCTGCTTCAACAAAGAATCCTGTCCGTTATCAGCAATTCTTGCACATAATTTTTTCTGCTTCCCACCAACACGCTCGAACGCTTGTATGTTTATATCTTCAAAGTTAACAATGGTATCACCTGCCACCAGCAGTTGGAATGTACTGATTTTATGCGAAACAACACCTCTTATATTTAATCGGACAAAGGAATCTCTCTTGTTTCCCATACCTCTTTTTTCTATTGTATTCTTTATCTCTATTGAATCAATATCAATGTTATTCTGTATATATTCCCCCAATTCATTGTATAAATACTCTGTGGTCAAGAAAAAGCGTCCTTTGAATGGCACAATTTTCATCATTTCCTGCAATGAACGAATCATTGCATCTTGCTCGTTCAATTTAACATTCAATACTTCCACCCTTTGACTCATCGATTTGTACCGTTCCCTCAACATAGCAAAAATAATAGTCAGGCATACAAATACATATACTACCCACGCAGGAAACGAAAGCAAAATTGATTTAATATCAAGATCAGGCTGCGTAAATAGTTGCAAAGCCTGTATAACCCCACCCAGTGTTGCAAAGCCGCCAAATGTCTTTATACCTAAGTTGTACAAGTATAATCTATTTTCCATATTGTGGTTTGTCTGTTTCTAGTTGCTTTAACTCATTATTCAAAATGTCTATTTCTCTCTGTATATCGTTCCATTCCAAACGCCCAGTTGTCATCTTCTGCTTTAACTTCAAATCCCTGATTTTTTTCTTTATCTCTTCTATTTTATTCATGGTATATACAATTTATTGATTACAAATTCAATGAACAGACTCTAAGCGGGAAAGAAACAAACTATTCTTCAGAGTCATTTCCTTTAAAAAAAGCGGGGAAAGAAACGCCCGTTGCCGGATACGTATGCTTTCCCCGCTTGAAAGAGATAGTGTCACCTTTTTCAAATATCAATCATCAAGGTGAATGATTACTGAACCGGGTATGCTTTTACTGTTACTGTGAATGAAGCGTATACAGTTGCATTTGTGCCATCTGCATTAGTTACAGTCAACTTAACAGGAACAACGACATTTGTATCTACTGTGATTCTCTTCTGAGCTGTAACTACAATATCATTCTTCTCAGAAACTTCAACCTTAATCAAGTCAGAAGCAAATGTCTTGTCAGTACCATCTACCAATGCATCAAATCCTACAACAACCACTTTATCATCAGCAACAAATTTACCTCCTGCATTAGTTACCTTATAGAAGTTGACAATTCCTGCTTTAGAATCAGCTTTTTCTGCATAGAATACTTTATCGCTGTTAGCATCTTCGGCATTACCTGAAACAAGTGAGAAACTTGCCTTTGCCATATCAGCAATATAAGTCTTAGAATCCACAAACTTAACCTTGAATGCTGGCATATCATATGAACGACCACCCAAGTAAGTAACTTTCAAGCCTTTCACATCATAAGCTGTATTAGCCTTAGCGTCAGCACCCATTGTCAAGACTGTTCCGCTAACAGTCAATTCCTTAGCAGCCTTCAAGCCTGTATAGTCAATAGCAGCACCGTCCTTAACAGAAATCATAGTGCTCAAATCGATTGATGTTCCATCAATTACAGTCAAAACACCATTTGCATAGAATGCTGGATCGAATGTATACTGACTAGTGATTTCAGCAGTAGTCGGGTTAGCGATAGTGAACGGAATAACAATAGTCTGAGTTTCTTTTGTTCCATTTTCACCATTGATCTCTACGGTAATCTTAGCAGTATACACACCATTGCCCAACATAATTTCACCATAGTTATTAACAAAGTTGATTCCTAATTTTGCGATGTCTGCATTATTAGTAGCTTCCGTCTTACCATCTTTCTTCAGTTTTGTAAACCCAGCAATCAAACCAGATACAACATCGACAGTTTCTTCCTTACCGGTAGATTCATCTGTATAAACAAACGAAACATTGGTATTATTAAGAAGCATTCTAGCATCAGCATTCCAAAGAATACGGTCAGCTTCAGACATCTTATCGAAATAAGCAGCAAGATCTACTACCAACTTCTGATCTTCAACCTTAGCTGTTGCAATATGAGCTTGTTCTGCCAATGTAATAGTTGATTCAGCAGCTTCTTCACTAAATTGAACATAAACGCCTTCAGTTTTCATAATCTTACCAGTCACATCCAGTGTATGTACAACAAACGGAAGAGAATACTTAGCATTTGCACTACAAGAGATAGTCAAACCATCAGTTTTAATACCATATTTAATAGAGTCTGCCTTGGCATTAGCATATGTTTTAGTATCCATAGTCAAGAAAGCATCATACAGTTTATCCGCATTTTCTCCATTAACTTTCAATGTACCAGTCTTACCTGGTTCAATACGGTTATTGGGGGTATTATTCTTCTTGTTAATATAGAAAGACCAAGAATCTATAGATTCAGGTTTCTCTATAATCAATGAGGTTTCATAAGTAGAACGTACTTTATCACTTGCTACCAGTGCCAAAGCAGGACGTTTTCCATCTACTTCACTGTATGCTTTTACGATTTCATCAGTAATTGTTTCAATAGAGAAAGGAATTTGGTACAAGCCATTTGCTGAAACAGCAGCTCTAGTGTACAAACCTTCGTATGCAACCGCAGCACCTAAAGTTACAGGAGCTTCCTCATTCTTAGAATTAACCAATTTCAATGCAGTTTTAGAAAGATCATAGTTGTTAGGAGCAACCTGGACCATCAAAGAGTCATCAGAATAAGTGATCATATAATCACCTTTAGCAGGAGCACCTTTAGGACCTTCCCATGCCTGAAGAGCTTTATCAGCAGTAGCGATAGAATAGTAGATAGTCAAATCTTTATTACTTAGCATAGCAATCTGAGCCAAACCTTCAGTCATCGGCAAACGGACAGTCTGTTCATCCTTTCCATTTGCATCGAAAATGTGCATAACAATATAATTAGGATCTGTTGCATCTTCTTGATAGTAAGGTACACCTACAACAGCAGGAGTATCAACCGTTACTTTTTCAAATGCAGTACCATTCCACAGATACCAACCATCTTCCCTCTTTTCAACTTCTTTCTGACCGTCTTTACCGTCAACAGCTTCAGCCTTTACTGTGGTTTTTTCACCGTTGCAAGCCCAATAGCCATCAATGATTGTCCATTCAGCACCATCTTTACCGGCTTCACCCTTATCACCTTTGATACCAGTAATAGTAGTAGAAGAACCGTCACTCATTGTCACAGTAAAACCATCGGCAGTAGGAGTTATTGATTTTACAAAAGCACCATCACCAATCTTCTTCTGAAGGTCTGCGACAGTTGCTTCAACACCGTCCAATTTCTGATTAATCTGGTCAATGTCATCATCATAGTCTTTACAAGACACAAATGTTCCCGTTGACGAAACCATCAAGGCTCCGAACAGGATTGCACTTAAAAACTTTTTGTTCATAATAGAAAAACTTTAAATTTATAAATTTAAAAAACTAAAATTGGTTATACATATTCTGTTGATTCCGAGAGCTTTTCTCTCAGTCCATATTTCATATAACGTTTGGGAGAAACACCCGTCACCTTTTTAAAAGCAGCATAAAAAGCACTTCGCGACAAGAACCCGCAGCGTTGAGGCAGCTCCTCCGGCGGACACTTGCCCGAACGGAGCAGTTCCTTGGCATATTCCACCCGATACGTGTTCACCAACTCTTTCAGATGGCAACCGAAGTAGCGGTTGACCACGTTCGACAGATAAGTCTGGTTCGTTTCAATCATATCGCTCAGCTTCTTCAGTGAGAGCTTCGGGTCAAGAAACACTTGGCGAACTTCCAAATAATACAATACATATTTATATAGCTCACAATCAACTTTTCTTTTCGGAACCACTTCGTTGTCCGCATACTTCTGCTCCCAATAAAGCCGGGCAGCCCGGAAAAGCAGATTCTTCTGCCTTTCGGAAGTAAAAGTGCGCTTGTCGCGGTGTAGAAACAGGTAGTCCATTGTACTCTCTTTTTATCGTCTCTATTTCAGATAAATATACATTTTTCAAACCCTTAAAAAAGAGTTGCGTTCGGTGCATCTCTTAGTAAGAGATACACCGAACGCACATAAGCACTTTATTATTAGTTGTTTAAGCCCATAAAAAAGCGTCCTGAAACTTAAGACTAAAGATATTTTTGCATTTGTCTTGTGATTTTTCTTCTCAAAAAGTTTTAATTATCAAAACTTTGTGTAAATTTGCAGCGAAAAGTGTATCTCTTACTAAGAGATGCACTTTTTTTCTTCTCTCTCCTGAAATCTTATTCACCACGTTCCCAACAGGTTAAGCATCATTAAGTGTTTGTTTTACTTCTGTTCCGTAAATCTTAACGGATGTCAATGTATCATAATGGAGAGATTTTGAGGTTTTCAAAAAAGACCAAGGAGTTTCTGAAAAAGACTTAAGTGTTTTTTGAAAACAGGTTGGCTTTAGTTTGGGATGGAGGAGTACCGGTGCTCCTTCTTTTTATATTTCATTTCGTTTTTTATCACATTTCGTTTTCGTCTTAAAATATTATGTTATCTTTGTGAAAAATTACTCACCTTGATGTGTCTTAAGCTTTGTCTGACAATTCTATTTGTTTTATGTTGCTGTTGCGGCAAAGGGCAAAATGAGGTTGCTGTGGAAAACGACAGCATATTGATGGCATATTATAAAAAATGTAAGGCGAATCTGGACTCTCCCATTGCTTTGGATATGTGTGATACTCTGTTCGTGCGGAGCGAGAAAGCGGGTAACAGACGGTTGATGGCTATTGCAAAATGTTTGAAACTGGATTATTATTACTACAAGAATGATGAGGAGAATATTCTGAAGAGTGTGAAGGAGGCAAAGCTGATCAGCCGGAAATATAATCAATTGAAATATTATTATTTTGCATGGGGGAGTCGGCTGATAATCTACTATCTTAAGCAAAATAAAGCAAATATCGCTTTGTATGAAGTAAAGAAAATGCTTCAGGAAGCCCGGAAGGATAATTATATGCGGGGAGTTGCGGAGTGTTACCGTTGTATGGCGAACATTTATCTTACGCAGGATAATTACCGGTTAGCTTATGATAATTTTAAGAAGACGATAGAGATAGTAGAGGAGAATAATATTGCAGATATCAATATCCCGTCTTATTATGCTTCGCTTGCTCAAGCGGCTGTGGAGTTGAAAAGATGGGATGAAGCAAAAGAAGCTCTGGAAAAAGGAATACTTTTGGCACAAACGGATTACCAGTCTTTTACGACCCGTAAAGCGTATGCATTATATTATATAAAGAAGGGGCAGTTGAATGAGGCATGGAAATATATACAGGATATTGAGAAGTTATTTATACAGAATAAGAATATGGTCACATATATTATGGGGCTTTATTATCTCAAGGAAACCTATTATAGTGTTGCCGGACAATATAGTGAGGCGCTGAAAATGGTGGATGCAATGATGAATGACTCAACTCCCATCCGTTCTAAATATATGGATTATAAATTGGTAAGGGAACAGGGGAATATTTATTGGAAGATGGGTGACAAGCTGAAGGCTGCCGAGTTTTACTATGATTATATTGCGGCTACCGACTCTGTCCGTACAAAAGAGTTGCAGAATTCTGCCACCGAGTTTTCTTCTATTTTGGAGTTGGAGCAGCTGAAGAATGAAAGGAATG
>OLXI01001512.1_pt1 | contig 11001 bp, 9 predicted proteins | sample 1674181 | NCBI WGS metagenome assembly OLXI01 (sample SAMEA103958148, study PRJEB25191) | human gut metagenome | reverse complement strand
CCCCGCCCCGGCGAGCCGTCCGGCGTCGAGGGCCGCGGCCAGCGCCGCTTCGTCCACGATGCCGCCGCGCGCCACGTTGATCAGGATGGCCGAAGGCTTCATCAGCGCCAGTTCGCGCGCGCCGATCAGATTGCGCGTGCGGTCGTTCAGCGGGGCGTGGATCGAGACGATGTCGGAACGGCCCAGCAGTTCGGTGAGCGGAAGCGCGGGGTAAGGCTCTTCGCGCACGACGCCCGACGTCGAGGTGTAGCATACTTCGCAGCCGAATGCCGCCGCCAGCCGCGCCACCTCGCGGCCGATGGCGCCGAGTCCGACGATGCCCCATTTCGAGCCGTAGAGCTGGTGGGTGGGCAGTGCGAAATGGAACTGCTGTCCGGCGGCGGAGTAGGCGCCGCTCTTGACGTAACGGTCGTAATAGACGATGTTGCGGCGCAGTGCGATGGCCGCTCCGAGGGTGGTTTCGGCCACGGAGTGCGTCGAGTAGCCTGCGGCGTTCTTTACCTCGATCCCCAGCTCGGCCGCGGCTTCGAGGTCGATGTTGTTGGTTCCGGTGGCGGCCACGCAGATCAGCCGCAGCCGGGGCAGGGACCGAAGCGTTTCGCGGCGCAGGACCACCTTGTTGGTGATTATCACGTCGGCTTCGCGGCAGCGGTCGGGAAGCTCTTCCGGCGTCGTGCGGGCGTAACCCTTGTATTCGCCCAAGGCTTGGAGCCGGCCGAGGTCGGCGCCTCCGAGTGTGTACTCGTCCAGAAATACGATGTTCGGTTTCATAAGGATATGCGGTTTTAGTTCATTTCTCCGATCAGGCCTCGGATTACGACCGACGCGCAGCCGATGCCGAACAGCGCGGGGATGTAGGATATGGTGCCGACGTTCGACTTCTTGTTCTGCTCCTCGCAGAGGATCAGCGCCCCTTCGCGCATCGGTTCGGGCGAGTAGACGGCCCGGAAACCGCTGCGGACGCCGATTTTGTGGAGCCGCTTGCGCAGCATGTGGGCCAGCGGACAGTGGTGGGTCTTGGAGATGTCGGCGATCTCCATCTTCGTCGGGTCGGTCTTGGCCCCTGCGCCCATCGAGCTGACCAGCGGCAGCGAACGGTCCAAAGCACCCTTTATCAGCGCCAGTTTGGGCGAGAGGGTGTCGATGGCGTCCACTGCGTAGTCGTATTTCGCGGCGTCGAGCAGCAGGTCGGTCTCCTCGTCCTTGATATAGCGGCTGACCACCGTGAGTTCTATCTCCGGGTTGATGTCGCGCAGGCGTTCGGCCAGAATCTCGGCTTTCTGGCGGCCGACGGTCGAGTGGAGGGCGACCAGCTGGCGGTTGATGTTGCTCGGCGCCACGGCGTCGGCATCGGCGATGGTCATGCGGCCCACGCCGGCCCGGACGATCATCTCGGCGGCATAGGCGCCCACGCCGCCCAGCCCGACGACCAGTACGTGGGCCTTTCGGAGCAGGTCGAGTTTCTCTTTGCCGAGCAGCAACTCGGTGCGTTCAAGCCAATTATCCGTATTCATTTTCAATTGCTGTGTTCGTTTTATCGGGCCGGGAGCGGCGGCGTTCCGGCCGCCTTGTCCTGCCCTTGCGGCCCGGTCGTAAATATCCGTCCGTAGTTTTCCAGCGTCGCCCGTTGCAGTTCCTCCGGCGTGACGCCTTTTACTTTCGCGGCGCGCGCGTAGATTTCCTCGATCGGGACGTCGCTGTCGTCGGTTTCGAGAAAAAGCTGCGAGAGGGGCGTTTCGCGCAGGGATTCCAGCGTCTTGGGCGATGCGAAGGCGCGCAGACCGAACGAAAGGTAATAACCTTTTCCGACGGCCCGGCGGGCCTGTTCGGGCGATCCGATGAAGCCGTGAAAAATCACCGCGCGGGGCCGGCAGGCGTCCAGTTCGCGCATGACCGGCTCGAAAGCCCTGACGCAGTGCAGCACCACGGGCATTTGCCGTTCGTGCGCCAGCGCGAGCTGCGCCCTGAACGCCGCCAGCTGTACCGCACGGTCGGCGCCGCGCACGAAATCGAGTCCCGTTTCGCCGACCGCCTGCACCTCGCCGAGCGACGGCACGATCGTGCTAACGTCTTCTTTGTCAGCATTCCACGGATGAATTCCGGCTGTCCGCAGTTCGATGCCGCGGCCGGTCGGGCGGTGGGTGTGTATGTTGACGAATTGGGAGGTCATTGCGACAAAAGTACAAATTTTAAGTAAATTAAAAAATAATAGATAATGCATACGGATTTTTCGGAAAAAATTCGTACTTTCGCACGCGAATTATGCTGTTAGCAGGCTAACAACAAAAACCGGCCCGAAATTTAACCCAAAAATATCCAAACATAACAATCAAAATCTTTAACCATGTCGAAAATCATTACACTACGCAAGGGTCTCGACATCAATCTCCGGGGAAAGGCTCAGGAGTCTCTGGCCGACGCGCCGCTGGCTTCGGAGTATGCCCTCTCGCCTCTCGATTTCGAGGGCGTGACTCCCAAGTTGCTGGTTAAGGTGGGCGATGAGGTGAAAGCCGGTACGCCGCTGTTCTTCAACAAGTACAGCGAGCGCATCCTCTTCACGTCGCCCGTCAGCGGTACGGTTGCGGCCGTCAACCGCGGCGAGAAGCGCAAGATTCTCTCCGTGACCGTGACGCCCGCCTCCGTACAGAGCTACGAGGAGTTCGCGAAGCCCGATCTGCAGAAGGCTTCCCGCGAGGAGATTGTCGAGCTGCTGCTCAAGTCGGGTCTCTGGCCCATGATCGTGCAGCGACCCTACGGCGTTATCGCCGACCCGAACGACACGCCGAAAGCGGTCTTCATCTCCGCCTTCGATTCCGCGCCGCTGGCTCCGGACTACAACTACGTCCTGCGCGCCGAGCAGAAGAACCTCCAGACCGGTATCGACGTAATGCGCAAACTCACTTCGGGCAAGGTGCATCTTTCGGTGCGCGCCAAGGCCGAGGGGCAGATGACTGCGCTCAAGGGCGCCGAGACGCATGCCTTCGCGGGCAAGCACCCCGTCGGCAACGTCGGCGTGCAGATCCACCACATCGACCCCGTGAACAAGGGCGAAGTCGTGTGGACGGTCAACATTCAGGATCTGGCGATCATCGGCCGTCTGTTCAACGAGGGCCGCGTCGATATGACGAAGATCATCGCCGTGGCCGGCTCGGAGATCGAAAAGCCGCAGTACTGCCGCATCATCGCGGGCGCCAAGGTCGATTCGATCCTCAAGGGCAACGTGAAGCCTCAGAAGGAGGGCGACCATGTGCGCATCATTTCGGGCAACGTGCTCACGGGTACGAAAACCGCGGCCGACGGCTTCATCGGTTTCTATGCCAACCAGCTGACAGTGATTCCCGAAGGCGACAAGTTCGAGCTGCTGGGCTGGGCGATGCCCCGTTTCAACAAATTCTCCGTATCGCGCGCCTACTTCTCGTGGCTCTGCCCCAAGAAGGAGTACAATCTCGATACCAACATGAACGGCGGTGAGCGTCCGTTCGTGGTGACGGGCCTTTACGAGCGGTATCTGCCGATGGACATCTACCCGATGTACCTGCTCAAGGCGTGTCTCGCCGGCGACATCGACAAGATGGAAAACCTCGGCATCTACGAAGTGGTCGAAGAGGATTTCGCGCTTTGCGAGTTCGTCGATCCCTCGAAGATCGAGATTCAGCAGATCATCCGCGACGGTATTAACTTAATGATTAAGGAGGCTTAACGATGAGCGCATTACGCAATTTAGTAGACAAGCTCAAGCCCACGTTCACCAAGGGTGGCAAGCTGGGCTTCTTGGAATCGACGTTCGATGCGTTCGAAACGTTCCTGTTCGTACCCGACACGACGACTTCCAAAGGCGCGCATATCCGCGACTGCAACGACATGAAGCGTACGATGATCATGGTGGTCGTCGCCCTGATGCCGGCGCTTCTGTTCGGTTTCTATAACACGGGTTACATGCACTTCCTCTCGCAGGGCGTGCAGCCCGAATTCTGGGCTTCGCTCTGGTTCGGATTCCTCAAGGTGCTCCCCCTGATCGTCGTTTCGTACGTCGTGGGTCTGGGCATCGAGTTCGCATTCGCCCAGTTCCGCGGCCACGAGGTCAACGAGGGCTTCTTGGTGTCGGGTCTGCTGATCCCGATGATCATGCCGGTGGACATTCCGCTCTGGATGGTGGCTCTCTCGACCGCCTTCGCCGTCGTCTTCGGCAAGGAGGTGTTCGGCGGTACGGGCATGAACGTCTTCAATCCCGCGCTGCTGGCGCGCGCCTTCGCCTTCTTCGCCTATACGCCCTCGATGTCGGGCGCGACGGTGTGGATCGCGGGCATGACCTCCGGCGAGGGCGTGGTGGACGGCTTCTCCGGCGCAACGGCGCTCGAAAACCTGAGCACCACGGGCCAGATGGGCTATTCGGCCATGGACGCCTTCCTCGGTTTCATTCCGGGCTGCGTGGGCGAGACTTCGACGCTGGCGATCCTGATCGGCGCGGCGATCCTGCTCTTCACGGGCGTCGCTTCGTGGCGCACGATGGTCTCGGTGTTCGTCGGCGGTCTGGCGATGGGCTATCTCTTCCAAGCGCTCGGCGTGACGACCTATCCGGCATGGTGGCACCTGATCGTCGGCGGTTTCGCTTTCGGTGCGGTCTTCATGGCCACCGATCCCGTCACCTCGGCGCAGACCGACAAGGGCAAATACATCGTGGGTCTGATGACCGGTGCGCTGGCCGTGCTGATCCGTGTGGTCAATCCGGCTTATCCCGAAGGCATGATGCTGTCGATCCTCTTCATGAATGCGCTGGCTCCGCTGGTGGACTACTATGTGGTCGAGGCGAACATCTCGCGCAGAAAGAAACGTGTTAAACTGGCAAAATAGGGGAGAATATGGCAACGAAAAAATTCAAATGCACCGTTTGCGGCTACATTCACGAAGGAGACGCCGCACCCGAAAAATGCCCGGTCTGCATGGCCCCCGCTTCGGCGTTCGTCGAACTGAAGGACGAGAAGAAAAAGGGGCTGTTCAGCGACAAGAACGGCAACGCATATATTATAATGTACTCGACGGTGATGGTGGTCATCGTAGCGACGCTGCTGGCCGTGGCCGCACTTTCGCTCCAGTCGCGCCAGTACGCCAACGAACTGAACGAGAAGAAGCAGTCGATCCTTTCGTCGCTCTCGGCGCAGGGTGAGAATTACGACGCCTTCATCAAGGGCTACGTGCTCGACGCCGACGGCAACGAGCTTGAAGGCGAGGATGTCTTCGAGCTGCTGAAGGACCTTCAGGGCGCTTTCGACGACGGCAAGTTCCCCGTATTCGAAGCCGCCGACGGCCGCGTGGTGATTCCCGTGACCGGCATGGGCCTCTGGGGACCCGTCTGGGGCTATATCGCCCTCGAAAAGGATATGGACACCGTGGCCGGTATCATCATGGCCCACAAGGGCGAGACCCCCGGTCTGGGCGCCGAGATCGCAACGCCGAAATATCAGGCGCAGTTCGTCGGCAAGAAGATCTTCAAAGGCGACGAGTTCGTCTCCGTGAAACTGCGCAAGGGCGGCGCTCAGGACCCCGAACATGAGGTCGACGCCATTTCCGGCGGTACGAAGACCTCGGACGGCGTGACGGCGATGCTCTACAACAGCATGGAACACTACCTGCCGCTGCTCGAAGCCAAGCGCAAGGCCGCGGTCGAGCAGGTCGTATTTGCTCCCGTGCGGGATGAGTCTAACGAAGAAAATGTAGAAAACAATGAGTAAGAACGAAAAAGAGCCTTTGTTTTCGGCTAAGAACATGAAGTTCCTGACGGGGCCGTTCTCCGCGAACAACCCGGTCATCGTGCAGATTCTGGGTATCTGCTCGGCGCTGGCCGTCACCGTACAGCTCAAACCCGCCATCGTCATGGCCTTGTCCGTGACGGTCGTGACGGGATTCTCGAATCTGGTGATGTCGCTGCTGCGCAACGGCGTGCCCTCGCGCATCCGCATCATCGTACAGCTGGTGGTTATCGCCGCGCTGGTAATTTTGGTCGATCAGGTGCTTAAAGCCTACGTTTTCGAGGTTTCCAAGCAGCTGTCGGTTTACGTGGGTCTTATCATCACCAACTGTATCGTCATGGGCCGCATCGAGGCCTTCGCGCTGGCCAACAAGCCGTGGGCGTCACTGCTCGACGGTATCGGCAACGGTCTGGGCTACGGCCTGATTCTGGTGATCGTGGCTTTCTTCCGCGAGCTTTTCGGTTCGGGTTCGCTGCTGGGCTTCCGCATCGTTCCTGAGAGCTGGTATATCGCCGAGGGCGGTTTCTACTCCAACTGCGGCCTGATGCTCTTCCCGCCGATGGCGCTGATCATCGTGGGCTGCATCATCTGGGTGCACCGTTCGCGCAACAAGGATTTACAGGAAAAATAGGAGAATAGCGTATGGAATCATTGAATATCTTTATCCGGTCGATCTTTATCGACAACATGGTCTTCGCGTTCTTCTTCGGCATGTGTTCCTACATCGCCGTTTCGAAGAGCGTCAAAACCGCCCTCGGCCTCGGCGCCGCCGTTACGTTCGTAATGGTGATGACCGTGCCGCTGAACTACTTCCTGTATGAATACGTACTCAAGGCGGGCGCCCTCGCGTGGGCCGGGCTTCCGGACGTCAATCTGGACTTCCTGACCTTCATCGTCTTCATCGCCACCATCGCGGCTTTCGTGCAGCTGGTGGAGATGGCCGTCGAGAAGTTCTCGCCGACGCTTTACAGCCAGCTGGGCATCTTCCTGCCGCTGATCGCCGTGAACTGCGCCATCATGGGCGGCTCGCTCTTCATGCAGCAGAAGGTCGACGGCGGCGAACTGACGTCGCTCTGGCAGACGATCGTCTACGGACTCGGCTCGGGACTGGGCTGGTGGCTGGCGATCGTGATGATGGCCGCCATCCGCGAGAAGACGACCTACTCGCAGATTCCCGCTGCACTCCGGGGACCCGGTATCGCATTCATCATCACGGGTTTGATGGGTATCGCGTTCATGATCTTCTCGGGTATCAAGTTGTAATCCTTTAAAAGAGATAAAAAGATGACGTTAACAATTATCATAGCGATCGTTGCCTTTCTGGTGATAACCCTGATTCTCGTGGGGTTGCTTCTCTTTGCGAAGGCGAAACTGACCACCTCGGGCGATGTCACCATCGACATCAACGGCGGGGAGAAAGTGCTCATCGCCGAGAGCGGCGGCACGCTGCTTTCGACGCTGGCCAACAACAACGTGTTCCTGCCGTCGGCATGTGGCGGCGGCGGTTCGTGCGGCATGTGCAAATGTCAGGTGCTGGAGGGCGGCGGCGAATTGCTGCCGACCGAAACGGGCTTTATCAACCGTAAGATGGCCAAGGAGCATTGGCGCTTGGGCTGTCAGGTGAAAGTCAAGGAAAATCTCAAGATCCACGTGCCGGAGTCGGTGCTGGGCGTCAAGAAGTGGGAGTGCGAGGTGATCTCGAACCGCAATATCTCGACCTTCCTCAAGGAGTTCGTCGTGAAGCTGCCCGAAGGCGAGAACCTCAAGTTCCGTAGCGGCGGTTACATTCAGATCGACATCCCGAAGTACGACGCCATCAAGTTCTCGGACATGGATGTCGATGAGAAGTACCGCGCCGACTGGGACAAGTTCAAGATGTGGGATCTGGTTACGACCAACCCCGAAGACACGTTCCGCGCCTACTCGATGGCCAACCACCCGGCCGAGGGCAATATCATCATGCTCAACATCCGTATCGCCACTCCGCCGTTCGACAAGGCGACGGGCGGCTTCATGAAGGTCAATCCGGGTATCTGCTCGTCGTATGTCTTCTCGCGCAAGCCGGGCGACAAGATCACGATTTCGGGTCCTTACGGCGAGTTCTTCCTGCCGGACGACCTGCCCGACACGCAGGAGCTGATCTTCATCGGCGGCGGCGCCGGCATGGCGCCCATGCGCAGCCACCTGATGCACCTGTTCAAGACCGAGAAGACCAAGCGTCCCGTTTCGTTCTGGTACGGCGCGCGTGCGCTGAAGGAGGTTCCCTATCTCGACGAGTTCCACGCCATCGAGAAGGATTTCCCCAACTTCTCGTTCAATCTGGCGCTCGACCGTCCCGATCCCGAAGCGGACGCCGCAGGCGTGAAGTACACGCCGGGCTTCGTCCACAACGTGCTGTACGAGAATTACCTGAAGAACCATCAGGCGCCTGAGGACTGCATCTATCTCATGTGCGGACCTCCGATGATGATCGCTTCGGTGGTGAAGATGCTTGACAGTCTCGGCGTGCCGCCCGAAAATATCCTCTACGACAACTTCGGTTCGTAATCCGATTTGTCGGTATTCGAATCCCCGGACAGCTGTCCGGGGATTTTTTTGTGCTACGGAACGGTCCCTTTGCGGGGACGGCGTTTCGGGAATTTTATTATATTTGTAGTAATAACCGATTTACCAACTTAAAACCAAATTCTATCGAAATGAACATTCCTTCCATTTTCTGGTTCATTCCCGCTGCCGCGGTTATCGCCCTGCTGCTGGCTTGGGCGTTTTACCGTGCGATGAAGCGCGAGGATGAAGGCACGCCGCGCATGCGCGAGATCGCCGGGCACGTGCGCCGGGGCGCCATGGCCTACCTGCGCCAGCAGTACAAGGTCGTCGCCATCGTATTCGTGGTGCTGGCGCTGTTTTTCGCCTATCTGGCCTACGGCGCCGGGGTGCAGAACCCGTGGGTGCCCTTCGCTTTCCTGACGGGCGGATTTTTTTCGGGACTGGCCGGCTATTTCGGCATGAAGACCGCGACCTACGCTTCGGCGCGTACGGCCAACGCCGCGCGCCAGTCGCTCGACCGCGGCCTGAAGGTCGCATTCCGCAGCGGCGCGGTGATGGGGCTGGTCGTAGTGGGGCTGGGCCTGCTCGACATTTCGTTCTGGTACGTCATCCTCGAATATTTCGTCGATGTCACCGGACCGCAGAAACTCGTCGTCATCACGACCACCATGCTGACCTTCGGCATGGGCGCTTCGACGCAGGCGCTCTTCGCGCGCGTCGGCGGCGGCATCTATACCAAGGCGGCCGATGTGGGCGCCGACCTCGTGGGCAAGGTCGAGGCGGGAATTCCCGAAGACGACCCGCGCAATCCCGCGACCATCGCCGATAATGTGGGCGACAACGTGGGCGACGTGGCCGGCATGGGCGCCGACCTTTACGAAAGCTACTGTGGCTCGATACTCGCCACCGCGGCCCTCGGAGCCGCCGCCTTCGCTTCGGCGGACGGGATGGCCATGCAGCTGCGCGCCGTGCTGGCGCCGATGCTGATCGCTGCCGTGGGCATCGTGCTTTCGATCATCGGCATCTTCCTCGTGCGCACCAAGGAGGGCGCCACGATGCGCGAATTGCTCCGTTCGCTGGGCGTGGGCGTCAATTTCAGTTCGCTGCTGATCGCCGGCGCGACGTTCGGCATCCTCTACCTGCTGGGAATCGAGAACTGGATCGGACTGTCGTTCTCGGTCATCACGGGACTCTTGGCCGGCATCATCATCGGGCAGGCCACCGAGTATTACACCTCGCACTCCTACAAGCCGACGCAGAAGATCGCCGGAAGCGCACAGACGGGACCCGCCACCGTGATTATCGCGGGTATCGGGTCGGGCATGATCTCGACGGCCGTTCCGGTCCTGACGATCGGTGTGGCGATTATCCTCGCCTACCTTTGCGCCATCGGCTTCGACATGGAGCATATCATGTCCGCGCAGAGTATGTCGCTGGGCCTTTACGGCATCGGCATCGCGGCGGTCGGCATGCTCTCGACGCTGGGCATCACCCTTGCCACGGACGCTTACGGCCCGATCGCCGACAATGCCGGCGGCAATGCCGAGATGAGCGGGCTGGGACCCGAAGTGCGCAAACGCACCGATGCGCTCGATGCGCTGGGCAACACGACGGCCGCCACGGGCAAGGGTTTCGCCATCGGTTCGGCCGCGCTGACGGCTCTCGCGCTGCTGGCCTCCTATATCGAGGAGATACGCATCGGACTGCTGCACAACGGCGTGACGGCCCTCGACCTGCCCAACGGCACGACGCAGCTGGTCGAGAAGGCTTCGCTCCTCGATTTTATGGAGTATTACCACGTGTCGCTGATGAATCCGACGGTGCTGATCGGCGTGTTTGTCGGCGCGATGATGTCGTTCCTGTTCTGCGGCCTGACGATGAACGCCGTGGGGCGTGCGGCCCAGAGCATGGTGAACGAGGTGCGCCGCCAGTTCCGCGAGATCAAGGGCATCCTTACGGGCGAGGGCACTCCCGACTATGCCCGGTGCGTCGAGATTTCGACGCGCGGCGCCCAGCGCGAGATGCTGCTGCCGAGTCTGCTTGCTATCGTCGTGCCGGTGGTCGTCGGCTTGGTGTTCGGCGTGGCGGGCGTCATGGGACTGCTTGTCGGCGGCCTGAGTTCGGGCTTCGTGCTGGCCGTGTTCATGGCCAATGCGGGCGGTGCGTGGGACAACGCCAAGAAGATGGTCGAAGAGGGACATTTCGGCGGTAAAGGCTCCGACTGCCACAAGGCGACCGTCGTGGGCGATACCGTGGGCGACCCCTTCAAGGATACGTCGGGTCCGTCGCTCAATATCCTCATCAAACTGATGTCGATGGTCTCGATCGTCATGGCCGGCCTGACGGTGGCTTTCCACCTTTTTTAGTCTGCCGGAATCCCTTGCTGCGACGGCTGCCTGCATCTGCGGGCGGTCGTCGCTGATTCGGCGGGAGTGCGGATTCGAGACGGAGCATCCAGTCCGACGCTCTTGAGACGTTCTCCGCCGTCTGCTGCTGGCGGTCGTCCGCCGTCGGTTGTCCGCAGCCTGCCTCTCTCCGGCGGCGGTTCTCTGCGCGTCGCTTTGTATCTGCCGCACCGCCGTCCGCCGCCATATGTGAAAAAGCCTTTCGGCCCTAACGGACGAAAGGCTTTCGTGTGTCGGAAGATCGCGTTTGCGGAGGTGCCGTTATTTCTTGCTCGCGCCGCTTTCGAGAATCGAGACGATGG